>SDBT01020165.1_pt1 | contig 10433 bp, 15 predicted proteins | sample 2277101 | NCBI WGS metagenome assembly SDBT01 (sample SAMN10404973, study PRJNA504765) | marine sediment metagenome | isolation source: marine sediment core GS10_PC15, 103 cmbsf | place: Arctic Ocean: Southern Knipovich Ridge | collected 2010
GCTAAAATCGTGGGAAATATGAAAAACCATCCACGCAGCCTCGCCAGTGGCATTGATGTAACCGCAGGCCAGGGCACTAACTTGGTCCATATCATCAGCATGAGTAACTGGCGCAAAGAACTCTTTGGTTGCAGCAGTAGCACCATCTTCTACATTGAGAATAGACCTAATCTCGGCAGGTGTTTTGCCTACTAATTTAGCGTTGGTCGCATCATAGACGGGTATATCATTGGCTGCACCACCAGTCATATAATGGCGATCTAAAGCGTTATCTTCAGTTCGTGATAATTTAGTTGCTGGGTCTTTATGCCTCAATTCCTTGCTCATTTCAAATCCCTTCCTGTAAAGCTCTTTAAGTCCCTAACATCTACTTCACCATCATATGTTATCGGATACATATACGGATAACCTGCATCCTCATCGTGCTGCTTCAAAGTTCTACCCATAAGTACTCCAAGGGTCTCCACAAATATCTGAGGCGTTAAGCCCGCAACAGTAATCGTAGCCAGGGGGACGGCAAATATCACATCCAATCCAAGGGTTGGGGTTAAGCCTTCAATCTCTACAACACCTAAAGGCACTAAAATCCCTGGCTCTAAAACGAAAGTAGGAACTAACCCCTCGCTGGTAGCAGTCGCCAATGGCACGCTAAAAATCCTGTCTAACGCCATCGTTGGAGCTAGTCCCGTGCTTGATACAGTCGCTAATGGAACGTCAAATTGCCTGTCCAAGTTCATAGAAGGTGCTATCCCTGCCCCATCTGCTGTAGCAAGGGGAACTATAATGGTAACATCTCCCCCCTCTCCACTTGTGCCATAAAGACTGAATCCATCAGCAGTCAAGAAACCATAGGTTGCTTCATCGCCTGGGTCTATATGTTCACTACTTAAACGCCAATTACCACCATACCCAGTTGTGTCTCTGTCTATACTGCCTGAAGAAGCATAAAATCCAATGTAATCTCCAGCTTCTACTGTTAAAGAAAGCCCACTGAATGTCTGTTTTGACCGCCTTGCAACACTACCAATAACCACGCTATCTCGGCATTTAAGAGTGTTACCACTTAGCACATAAAATGTTCCGACGATACAATTCTCTAAAACCAGGTTTGCGTATATCTCTACAGTGGTAATCGTGCCACTTTCATTTGCTGGGTTAGTTTTGTCAATATATGTCCAGCCAGGGCTTGAGGTCTCCGTGCCTCGGTTTATCGCATCTGCACCAATGTCAATAGCCATTTACTAGCTCCATTTACCCTTACAATATCAGACGTCTTTTCTTTTAACTCGACTTCCAGCTTACTCGTTTCAATTCTCTGAACCCATCTTCATCTGATAAATCTCTACCCGTGAAAGCCTTGAGTGCCCTAAAGAACTCTACAAATAGTTCAGGTGTTAATCCCGCAGCACTTATGGTCGCCACGGGTACTACGAGTATTGCATCTAACACAAGGTTTGGGGTTAAACCATCTATATCTATCGTGGCTAAGGGAACTGCGAAGATTACATCCACCCTTATGGTGGGGACTAAGCCCGTAGCTGTTACGGTTGCTAAAGGTACTGTAAATATTCTATCTAGGCTTAATGTCGGGACAAGTCCAGTTGCACTTATAGTAGCCAAGGGTACTGAAATCTCAGGCTCTATGGCGACAATCGGGACAAAGCCCGTGCTTGATACAGTAGCCAATGGCACACTAAATATCCTGTCTAATACCATTGTCGGAACGATACCAGCATAATCTATTGTAGCAAGGGGGACTGTAACCGTAACATCTACCTCTACTATTTCAAGTAATAAGGCATCGCCTGTTTCTAGTAGTAGAACATCCGTGCCACGCTCTAGTTCTAGTCTTGCCATTATTTAGCCTTTAGTTTATCTATTTCAGCCCTTAGTTCATCTATCTCTTTACCATAATCCCTCACTAGTTCAGGCTCATATTCAATTATGGGCAAGGAGGCAAGATACTCATTAAATTCCACCTTGGTTATCTCAATAGCCCCCTCAATTTCAAGGCTATGGGAATAGCTTTCAACGGTGAGGGTGTTATCTTGCCCATCAATTCTTTTCCAGTATTTCACTTTATTTCCCTCCTAACCCAGGGCAACCCAATCATATGTATCCCCTGTCTGATTAGCAAAACTGCCGTCAACTACAAAACCATTTGATGCGTGTAAAACAAGGTCTGCGGAAGGGATGATAACAAGGTCAGCAATCTGATTAGTTTCTTTAATACGGATTGACCCTGTAGTAGATATGCATATCCAAGTATAAAGTAACCTGTCCCAGAGTATAACAATTTTGCAGACGAAGCCCGTAGTTATTTGCCTATCATCGCCCTGATTGCCGCTATAAGTGCCAGAAGCGATTGAAGCACCACCGGCAGCAGCCATTAAATTAGCTACTGTAATTCGCTTGGACTCATCTGCTGCTGCTTCCGATACATCACGGATATAAACCTCATCTGTGTCGGCAGGTGTAGTCGCTAGTTCTGATAAAGCACTAAGCTTGGTATCCGCCATTTTATTTCGCCTTTATTACAATATTTGCCACAGGCACTTCTATGGTAACATCTTTACGCTTTTTCTTCTTTGCCATTATCCAGCCGCCACGGTTACCGTAAAAATACCGCTTCCATTCCATTGTAGTTTGAAAGTCCCATCTTCACTGGTCTTATTCTCACCAAAGTCTACATAACCAACTAGGGCGTTTGTCGCACTTGAACCTCCAGTGTAGTCGTAGATAACAGCATACCTTGCCGTGATAGTAGAACTCGTCCACTGTGTATCCGCAGCATCAAAGGTGGTTACTCTGGCCGTAGCCCCGACAGTGGTAGTGGTTATAATCTCACCACCAGTAGAATAGTTACCTGCGGCCGCCACCTCATTGGTTATATCATCGTGGTAGTTGTGGTCGTCCTGACTGGGCGTGTAGGTTGAAGTGCAGAGTAAACATTTCAGTGTAGTCTCTCCTGATAAATCCCCCAATTTACCAGTTAATAAGGTTACGGGGAAGTTTGAGTATAAGTGAATTGTAACTGCCATATTAGTCCTCCTTTATTCTACGATGGCTTGTGCCCTCATATTTGGATATATTCTCGGCTCTCTTGCCGATATAACTAGAGCCTGTCGATATGTTGCGTCTAATTCGTTACTCTGTATCTTATTCTGTGGAAGAAAAGTAATGGCTTTTTGAATCAACCAACTAGGTGGTAAGTAAATTACATCTGTGTCATCATCTACTACTGGTTGAGTTCCTTGCCCTTCTAATCTTAAATCCTTGTCTGCTGTGATTGAGTAGTAGCCCTTGCGAAGTTTTAAGTAAGGTGGATAAGCCTTGATAATACTCCAGTCCCTTGAGTCAATTACATCAAAGTCATAGAATATATCCCCATCCTCTTCGTGCTCTGTTGTTACTTTGGTTAAATAGAGCAGACTTGTTGGTAGAGCGTATTCGTATGTATCTGCTACTAAAGTTATTGTCGTATCATCTATTATATCTACCAAGTATTTACCAGCTAGTCCTTCTATTGAGAGGTTGATTGCCCTGCGGTATTCCTTTTCGTCAAAGATGTGGTGAAGCTCAAACAAATCACCATCAGCTATCGTTGGACTGAAGGCTGGATTGAAAAGTAAGTTACGATTATCATAAACCCAATCATAAACCTCCCTCTCCTGTCCAATAGCTGTCCCGCTATAACAGTAAGCCTTATAAAAATTCTCGTTGTAATAGTCATCTGCCTTAGTAAGCGAGGAGTCTGTATAATGCTGCGTGCTAAGAGGCGTAGTAGCCGTAGATAAAATTAAATCACCCACAGCACTTGAGAGATACTGACGAATGACGCTTAATTGATTGCTAAAAAGTGCCATAATTACACATACCCACCAGTTATAGTTGTATCACTATTTTCAATCGCACCTATCCGAATACCCGTATCACACGGAATGGGTGGGTCAAAGTTATAAACCTTAGTAGTCTCGGCAGGTGTGAAAAACTTAACTAGTTCACCAGTAGTTCCACTAGTAGCATTGTGCAGGGTGCAGTGTCTAACACTAGCATTGGCATTGGTTATAATTAAGTAATAGAGTTTACCTGCTGAAGCCTTTATATTACCCGTTGCGGTCAATCTTTTAATTAAACAAAGTTCTGAAGCCCTTCCGTATGTAGCCCTAATATCTAGTCCCATTTAATACCTCCTTTATTGATACCTCCACAGTGTTTTGCTTTTGTGGTATAGAAGCTCTGCGGCACTTAATGCTCTATCATAAATATATACCTCACCTATTGTTCCAATCCAGAAACCCTCAATCTCATTAGTATAAACACCTATGTAAGCATTCTTTGCGCTTGTTGTGGGATTAACATGAACGCCAGGTGTGCTTGTCACATCTACCCCAGCAGAGTAAATTGTCCCAGTTGCGCCACTTCTGGTAACTGCTATATGGTACCAAGTATTGTTGGTGGTTATTACATTATCAGCTTCTGTAGTCTGACTCGCGGGAGTACCTTGAGCTGTTCTGAACTTAACCACATCGTTATCAAGCCATAACTCATAGCCATCTACATTGATTGCGCCCCGATTAAAGAACCGCATATTGGCAGTCTTGTCATTAGTTTCGGCTATGACTATTATGGTAAAAGCACCACTGGTAAAGTTAAGAACGGAATTATTCCCACAGTTTATCCAATCATCAAACCCATCAAAGTAATGCCCATTAGCCCTCTGGTGTTGAGGGACATTCTCCCAAGTACAGGCTGAGTCTATTGCCCCATCAGCATCCGCAGTTCCTTCTTGGTCTTTTATTGCACCAGCCCCAGTTCCTGAACCTTCATCCATAGGCCAGTATTCTGTTTCATCACCTGGGAGTGTACCAGCATAGAGGGCTGCTTCTTCTCCTGCGTTGAGGTCATCTGTACCCATTACGACTTCTTTTATCTCACCAACGAAGTAACCAGCAGAATCAACTACGGCAGCACCAAATACAATACTCGCAACAAGGTTAATGGCGGTTTGGTTTCCTGCCTCAGCAACAGCGCTTCCCCCATTTACAATCATCCGCTGACCAGCAGCCGTTGACATACTTGCAATTATATGATGCCAAGTATCTGCAGCCCAAGTGGTTTCAGTGCTACTTATTGTTTCAGGCCCAGCCCCCTCTCCGTGGTCGAGATAAAGTTTCCCATCAGTCTCGTCCAAATAACAATAGAAATAGTTAGTGCCGTTAACATATTTGGCAAATAGTTCTTGGGTGGTTGGGCTTGCACTACTAAAAGCAGTATCCAGTTTGAACCAAAAACTAATCCACAACTTATCCGTAGCGTCATGTATTGCCCCAAAGTCTACGCTGGAATTACTAGAACCGTCAAAGTGTAATACCCCTGATGCTGTTCTGGTACAGGTATGCTCGAATGGGTCTATTGATTTATATTTAAGCCCACCTAAATTAGGATGCCATAGTGGTAGATATAGCACACACCCACCAGGGATAGGGTTATAAGACCACAAATTTTTAACCTGCATATAGGGTCTATCAAGCATCCTAGTCCTCCATATCTACTGTTAAGTATATATTACAGGCTGTGGCAGCAGGGGTGAAGGTATCCAGCGCCTCCGTTACGCCATAGAGAATATGGTCATTGAACTCAAGGGGCAGATTGCCTACTGTGCTTGGTGTAACAATAGAGATGGCATCCCCTGACCCTGAGTAGTGCATAGAAGGGAAGTCTATGTATCCCAAATAGTAATCTAACCCAGCAGCAACAGGCCCATTGAAGGGGTCGCTGTCATCCATCTCTGCCTCAGTGTCGGTTAGTATAAAGTCCCACAGATGTAAACGAACCCTTGGGGTAACAGCAGCATCGTGGGTTATGATAGCCTTGGTGATATATCCTGTTCCACCAAAGTTCCAAGACCAAGCTGTTCCAGTTGCACTCACAGCTTCCGAAAAAACATCCCCCGCGACTTTCTCGGTAGCAAGTAATGTTTTGGTAGCCTTGACTGTTTTCTTCCGTTTCATGCTATCGGGTTTTAGAACAATAGACTCACCATTAAGGATTACCTCTGCTACCTTAGCATCCTCAAGAGTACCTGAATTAAAGTAACCCCAATCAATTTGAATCCTGTAGATAGTCCACGCACTAAACATAGGGTCGGCTTGATACTGCTCCCAAGAATATGCAGTACCCTCAGTAGTACAAACTGTATTACCAGATTCCCCCTCGCCATAGAAAGCAAACTGTGCAATATCTGTGCTTAACACATGAGTGTTCCAGTATTGGGCTTTGTCAATAGGATTAACCCCGCCAATGTTATTAGACTGAGTTATATCAGCCCTCTTCTCGGTATTAGCGGGGTCATGTACCCATATACTTATATTTACACCGACAGACTCACCATTAGTTAGCCAGTAAGACCATTGTGCTGAGTTGAAATCAGGTATTGGTAGTTCATTAACAGGTATGAGTAGACTAGCGAAGTCATCCCACCCCGATTGCACCCCACCATAGAGATTGGCTATCCAACCCGTTCCACCCTTCTGGTGTGTCGCCTGTGATGTCTCACCCCTTTCCCAGTTAGCTTTGCCATTATTCCCAGCTAATAAGGTTGGAGCACCGAAAGTCCAAGTAGGAATAGTTTTTAGAGCCTTAGCCTGGTCATCCCTCATCATCTCTAACTGTTCTTCAACTGTTGGCTTTAATTGTATTACCTCGCCATTGATTTTAACATCCGCTACATACATATCACCAAAATGACCAGCATTGTAGAAACCATTGTTAAGTGAAATACGATAGATAGTCCACGTTGAGAAGACTACATCAGCTTGGAATTGGGCTAGACTATATAGATTGCCAGAACCCTCAGTTAAGCCAGGGGTTCCCTCATTCTCCGCATAGTAGAAGAATTGTACACCAGTATCCTTATTAAGTATGTGTCCATTCCAACCCGCAGATTTTGAGAGGAGGCCAGCAGAACCAGTTTGGATTATATCCCCTCGTTTCGTATTATCATTAGGATCGTGAACCCAGATTTGTATTTGACATCCGAATAACTCAGTATTAGCCATCCAGTATGTCCATTGAGCAGATGAAAGCTTAGTTAGTGGCATTTCGTTGACGGGAATAAAAAGAGAACCCGCATCATCCCAACTTGTCTGATTGCCACCATATAATTTGGCTAACCAGCCCGTAGTGCTTTTCTGGTCAGTTGGAAGAACACTGGTTCTTTCTGCCCTCGCCCAATCAGCCGTACCATTACCTTGTGAGAATAGGGTTGGTTCACCGAATACCCACTCTGGGATATTCCTGTGTATCGTTCTACCTCGTTTATCAAACCTGTCTGTGTTACCCATATTTAACTCTCCTTTTTAAATATCTCTTTCGTATTCGTCTTTATTGCCTCTTATGTGACTTGCCTCTGTTAATCTAAATCCAAACAGTGCGGGTATAGGTGTGTATCTCCTTTTTGAAGTTACCCCACACTTCGGACATTCTTCAGGGCACGAAGCATTAGCCATCGGCTTATTTGCTTCAAACGAGAGGTCACAATAAGCGCAATAAAATAGATAAATTATAGCTCTTTGCCCCCATGTACGTTATTTCCTATGCTGGCAAGTTTTCTGACAGCTTCCCTTTCATACGATGTCTTTGGGATAATCACAATACAAAGCAACTCCCCATCAGACGTTACCTCAAAGGACTTACTGCCTTTTATATCCTTTGCCAACAGTTTTCTGAAATCAGTAAAAGGTATCTTTTTTAACATCTTTTCCCTTTAGGGGGGTGGTTAGCCCCCCTATTAGTTTAAGTAGCGCTGCTACCCACTTGTATGTAAATTACCACAACCACATTGCCTGCCGCAGCAGCTGAGTCGCTGTTACTTGTCATCTCAACCGCAATCTCATCACCCGCATTTACCGTATATTCACCCGGTTGGTATGTGCTATAAGCCTTGAGTGCACTAAGCGCAGCAGTAGCCGTCACACCAGTTTTAAGCACTCCGTTGATGTTTAGGGATGCTGTAGTGGTATAACTGGCATCGGCTGTTTCGTGAGCATAGGCTATACCTACGATAGAGCCGTCAAAGGGGACTGCAATACCCCACGTAGTTCCCCAGGTATCTTGCCCGTTGAAGCCTACGAGGTCTTGCTGGCTAGTGCCAACTAACTTATAGCCAGTAGAATCGTTTTCCCCAAAGACGAAAGGCATTATAGAGCTAACGCCCTTATAATCTGTTGCCATTTACTTTCCTCCTTATTTAAGTACCGCTTGAGCCTACCTGGACATAGACAACTACAACCACGTTCCCAGCTACGCCAGCATTGTTATTTTCACTATTCATCTCAACCGCAAGAACGTCTCCTTTAGTTACCGTAACTGCCCCAGGCATATAAGAAGCGTATCCCGTCAACACTGCCGCCTCATTTTTCACAGCTGCTACCGTACTAACCGTGTTATTGATATTAACGCTCCCCTTAATCCAGTAGGTTGCTACGGAAGTTTGGTGAGTCACTGAAAGACCCACGACAGAGCCGTCAAAAGGTATTATAATACCCCAAGTGCTTGCCCAGGCATCCTGTCCGTTAAAGCCCACAAGGTCAGTAGCAGAAGTGTTGTAACCAGTTGAATCGTCCTCTGCAAAGATGAATGGCATTATTGCACTGACACCCTTATAATCTGTTGCCATTTACTTTCCTCCTGTATTTAATGGGGAGTTTAAGCACAACTCCCCGAAGCCTTTTATTTAGTCAGGATTGGCATTTACTAGCACAGCACAAGACCGAAGTCCTGGCATAGCCGTGCCGACATACCACTTAATCCTTGTTCTCATGGCATCCTTTGTTTCTAGTGTACCAATCGGTTTAACCTGAATACCCCCATTCTGAATTCCGTGCAGGGCATCCTCGCCAAATTTAACCGCAAAGATTATGTAGTTATTGGTGCCATTAGCTACTGCAGTTGCATAGACATAGGACGATATATCAACTACACCACTAGACGGATTTGTCATATTGTCCTTGATGAAGTCATTGACTAGAATGGGCATATTATCCCACATCGTATTCATCCTGCCGAACTCATCCTTTGAGACAGCCAGACCCACACCACTGGCGTGCATGAGTGAGTTTACATCCCGTCTTACCTTCCTGCTCATTATTAGAGCATCGGGTTTGCCAGGTTTTACTGCGTCAACTAATTCATCTAGCTTTATTAGGGATAGAGTCGCACCATCACTGGCAAGGGCGGTTTGGTCTACGACCTGACTGTTGTTTGCAGGGTCTAGGTCGTTATTTGAAGCACCCTCCCGTTCAGCAATAAGTTTTAAGAGTCCATCAAATGCGTTAGTAGGTGCAGTTGTGGAAGTTCCACCATAGATAAACTGCTTCTCAAACTCATAGGCTATTGATTTTGCCTTTAGTTCAATTATCGCAGTCGCTAGGTCTTGTACGTTGGTTCTTGTTTGCTGCATAAACTCATCTACATCAGCATCGCCGATGAGATTATGGAGATGGGTTGTTCTCTGTGCATAGGTTGGCGGTGATTCCGTGATTATGTCGCCAACAGCAGCCCATTGAGTACCTGCCTCCGCAGTTTCAACGTTGTAGAGATAGGCATTACCAGTTATTGTTACAAACGGCAACCTGGCGAGAATGGGACTTGTTTTGATGATAGTCTGCATAATCCCCTTCTTCATCTCGTCAGTTGCTAAAAGCTCATATTTAGCTAGCGTTAAAGCCATTGTTTCCTCCCTTATTTCTTGTTCATTTTGTTGACCCCTCGTGCAATAAGGTCTGTAGAACTTAAATTGTTTAGGTCAACCCCTTTACCCTGTTCCCCAGCACCAGCAAATTCGGGTATTTCCTTTTCTTCGTTCTTTCCTTCCCCCTCAACTTCGGGAAAGGCTTTGGCTATCATCTCCATTTGTTCCTCTGTAGTACAGAGGTCAAGGGTTTCCTTTGGAACTTGATACTTCTTCAGCAGGCCGGTGGCCTTATCACTCATAGTAATCGCCCACTCCCTAGCATCCAAAGCAGCCTTCCGTTGGTCTTGCTCAACATCCCGTAGCTTTGCCCTCTTCTCTCTTAAATTGATAGCCTTAGTATTCCTGTAACCCTTTAAGGCTTCTTCGTCTCCAGCAAACTGGCTTACCTCAAACTCGGTTATCTTGCCCTCATAATCTTCATTGATAGCCCTGACAGCCTTTGCTTCGTTCTTTGCTGTTTCCGTTTCAGCCTTTGAAATGGAAAGTAGGCTTTGTATTGAACTAACCCCCTTTCCTACCGCCTTGTCTAGTGCCGTCTTAAATTCTGGTGTGTCTACTACGCTTACAGTTGACTTCTCTTCTGACTCAGTAGTTTTTGTCTCCTCTGTTTGAGTAGACTCTTCCCCCTCAGTCGCAGATGTCTTTTCCTCTAAGTCTGCCATTAGTTAATCCTCCT
>SDBT01020166.1_pt1 | contig 10433 bp, 9 predicted proteins | sample 2277101 | NCBI WGS metagenome assembly SDBT01 (sample SAMN10404973, study PRJNA504765) | marine sediment metagenome | isolation source: marine sediment core GS10_PC15, 103 cmbsf | place: Arctic Ocean: Southern Knipovich Ridge | collected 2010
GTTCATGGGGGAGTTCAGACGGCTTGAGCACGAGCGAAGCGCGGCATTGCTGGCCAGCCGCCTGGGCCGAGACGGGACCACTCCTGACACCCCCGCTCCTCATGGATCGCAGGAAACGCTGGCTTCTCGAGGAGAGACTCACAGTGGCCACTAACAGCCTTGAGCCAGCGTTGGAAGGGGCCGCGGGGCTTTCGAGGCAGCTGAACGAGTATGTGGGCAAGACCTTGGCGGAAGGGGGGGCCAGTGTGCCGTTCCGGCTCCAGCCGGATGCCGAGGAGAGCATCGAGAGGGCTCTCAGGGACGTGCTGGGCCGGTCCGTCGCGCTCACTCTCTTTGCTCCCTATCCTGACCGCAAGGCGAACGCCCAGGAGGGCACTCGTGACGACAAGGTGGAGCCGAGGAGCGCCAGCACAGTGCGACGCGGTGTGGCGGAGTCAGTGCTGCCCGCTGGGCATCGCAAGTCGAACAGCCCGGACGAGTCTGTCATCCACGAACTCCAGAGACATGTCGAGATTGGCAGGATCATCGTCCACGGCCTCGTTCCCAGCGTGCAATGGAGCCATCGAGAGTGTTCGCGGCCGGTTGATCTTTATCTCGCCGCCGAGGACATGTCGCGCGCCTGCGTGCATGAGAAGTGCCGCAAGTGCCGGAGGGGCAGGAAGGCCAGTACCCGAGCGCGGGATGCCCCGGTTCTGCTAGCGCTGGATGACCCGGTTCTGCGCATCCTGCCGGCCCGGTGGAAGACAACTCTCACAGACTGGCTTGGCGGCAAGAAGAAGAGGCCGTGCTGGCCCGACCACCATCTTCTCCCGATGAATCTCGGCACGCCATGCTGTGGCGCAGAATCTGGCTTCGGGCAGTGGACTGTTCGAGACATCATCATTCTCGCTCGGCAGAGGCTGGAGCGATTCGCCATAAGCAAGACAGACATGATGCCAACGGAGTCGCAGCTATTGACCAAGGAGGAGGCGAAGCCGAGGCTGGCGTTATACCCCCGGACGTACGGGTTTAAGCCGCTGAACACTGGACGCGTATGCCGCGAGTATCTGGCCGCGTGCCGCGCCTACTCCCAAGCGTTGAAGGCCAAGAAGCTCGCTGAGGAGCTCGCCAAGAAGCTCGGTAAGCAAGCAGGGGAAGCTCCCGAACTAGCACTGGCGGCCTGCGAGCAAGCCAGGGAAGTCTGCGAGCAAGCCAGGGAAGTCTACGAACTGACATTCGCCCAGGCATTCGCCCCGGTTCCCCCAGGGGCATTGGAGCGTGTGGTCCCGGAGGGAACAGATCACATCCCACGGCTCGACAGAGACAGGTGTGTCCTCCTTGACGGCTGGCAGGACCATACACCCAACCTTGCCCAGCAGGGGCTTCTGTCATTCTCAGATGTCGGCTCCCATGCCCTGGTCTACTTCGAGTTCAGGTTGCGGCCACCGAAGACGAAGTGCAGTCGTCTGAGCGAATGCGAGCAAGCCCGGGTCGAACAGTGCGTTCTCAAGAAGAAAGAGACTTTCGCGGAATCGGACAAGGAGGAATGGCTGTACGCCGAGGAACTCGATGGTGTCGCCGAATTGGGTGGCCTCTTGGCGCATTGCCAGCGGACGCATCGTGAGGCCGACAAGCGGAGGGAGAACCACGAGGTCGTAGCTCGTGCATTCCCGGCGGGCGTGGCCAAGGAGCTTATCACCGAGACACTGAAGCTGCAGGAGCAGTCGGCAAGCGCCGGGAAGGAGCCTGGTGCCGCTGGGGAGCAGCATTCTAGGACCTTACGGGCATATGGGTTGGCCGTCATGAAGTTCTGCGGGTGTATCGGACGGGAGGAAGACTCTCCGCTCAATCTCTCGCTTGCATTGCTGCGAGACTTCTGGTGCTATGTGCTCCAGCTTGGCGAGCCGCCGCTCTACTCTGAGTATGCTCGTTTCCAGCAGGTGCTAGCGCGACTCCCCGAGTACCGCGACCATCTAGTCCACTCCGTACAGGTGTTCCTTCTGGGGCACAGGATCCTGAGCGTTCTTAGGCCGGGCGAAGAGCCGCCGGACAAACAGCGATTCCTGATGAAGTGGGCTCTGACCAGCCTCATGCACGACTTCGGCTTGCCTTTGGAGAGAGCCTCGGATGTGATCGAATTGATGTTCAGGACCTTTTCTGGCATCCAGTCCGAGAGTGACCTGCCTCGAACGATGCTGAGACAGGTGTTGGAGGCGAATGAGAAGCCCCACCGCGCTCTCATCCTGGCTCTGATGTCGCCTCTGTTGGATCGCGATGACGACACCCTCTGCGATGAGGGGGACGCCCGGTTCCTGCTTTCCGACGCCATCTACCGCGGGCTGGCGAGTGACCGTGACCACGGCTTCCTTGGCGCCATTTACCTCTTCACGTATCTGTTCGACAAGGCAAACAGTAGCATGCCTTGGTCACAACTGAAGAGCCCAAGAACGGAACAGTTGAAGAAGGCGACCGATGGATCTCCGATCAGCGTGCCACAAGCTGACATTGCAGGTAGCCTCTGCGAAGTGTTCGCCTGCACACGCACGCTTGACGATGTCGGAACTGACCAGAGGGTGCCTAGCAACGGCCAGCTCCTGGAGTCAGTGTTGCTGGAGGTAATGGATGCCATCGCGAAGCATAACATCACGGCGAAGGAGCGTCGCCTTCTGTCCAGCGAGAGCCCGGTCTTCAAGTACCCGAGTAAGTACCTTCGCGCCGCTCCTGGCGTTCCGAAGACTGAGTTGGCCAGGCTGTTGGTGCTTTGTGATACGCTTTGCGACTGGGGGCGTGTAGTTGTCGGCGATGAACTCGAGAGATTCAAGCCCGAAGGGCGCAAAGCCGATGATGGTGGCAAGCCCCGGGAGAGCAGACCCGAGTGCAGGATCACCTGCATAAGCGGGACCGGGACCGGCACCGAAAGTCGTATCGTGATCAAAGCCGAGTATGAGTGGCCGCTACCTGCCCCTCTCGACGAAGTCGTTAGAGACAAGATCGTGCCCTTCCCGGGAGACCGGCAATGGTGCTTTGGGACCCTCGTGCATTCTCTTCAAAAGGCCCCCCTCACAAGGGAGGCGAGCAAGGACCTGCAGTGTCACGGGCTTTGCGGACAATGCGCTGGGAATCCCAAAGTGCGGGCCAAGACAGGAGAAACGTGTGGGGCCAGCCCGGAGATCGGCGCCTGCTACGTCCTGAGAGAGCTTCAGAGGTTCTGGCAGGAACTCCTGGACCCTCGTGTCAGGACGGGAGGATGTGGTGATCTTCTTTCCAGAATAGGACTGGACATCAGGTTCCACGGCCAAGCTGTGTTCCCGCCGGAAGAAGAGACGGCTGGTGACCAAGAGCCTGCTAGTACTGACGATGAGTCTCCGGGTGGGGCCGGCGGCCAGGAAGCGACTACATGATCCGGCAGGTCTTTGCAGACGGCATGGTCTCTGCTTCCATCTACCTGCTGGTAGCTCTTGGGTTCGCCCTGGTGTACTCGACAGGGCGCTTCCTTCATTTCGCCCACGGCGCGATCTTCGCCCTGGCCCCCTATGCGATGCTGGCCGCCTTGCGTGTCCCAGGCATGCCGCTTCCCGCAGCCGCTCTCGTGGGTGTCGCAGCTGCTATGGCTGCCGGTTGCCTTATCGACTTGGGCATCTATCGTCCCCTCAGGAAGCGACGGGCCCCCCCGCTTGTGCTGTTGCTCGCGTCCCTCGGAATCTACGTCGTCGTGCAGAATGCCATATCGATGGTCTGGGGCGACGGTACGGAGGTGATACGTTCCGGGGGGGCAGGGCTTGGGCGACCCATCGTCGGGGTCTACCTGGCACCCATACGGCTCGCCACCCTTGTCACAAGTGCCGTGCTGGCAGCGGTGTTGTGGGGTGTGCTCAAGTGGACGAAGTGGGGTCGTGCATACCGAGCAGTGGCCAGCGATTCAGAGCTTGCTGTCGTGTCGGGGATTGACAGCGACACGACGATCATCTGGAGCCTTGCCATAGGGTCCGCCCTGGCAGGTGTTGCTGGCGTGCTCGTGGCGCTTGATACCGGCATGACCCCCGACATGGGGATGCTGCCGCTGATGATGGCCATCGTTGTGATGATCGTCGGCGGATCGCGAAGTGTGCCAGGCGTGGCGCTGGCGGCTGTCTTCGTTGGCGTTACTCAGCATCTAGCGGTCCTCTACATGCCCGCACAGTGGAAGGACTGTGTCGCCTTCATTCTGCTTCTGTTCTTCCTGCTCGTCAGGCCGCAAGGCATCCTGGGCAAGAGAGCGAAGACGGCGACGGTCTGAGACGGGAGAACGATGGAGTACCTGCTGCACATCCTGATACTGATCGGCATCTACGTCATCCTATCGGTGTCGCTCAACCTGATCGTAGGCTACACCGGCCTGCTTTCCATCGCGCACGCCGCGTTCTACGGCGTCGGAGCATACGTGGCGGCTCTCATGGCCCTGAAGCTCCACAGTCCTTTTCTGGTCAACGTCATCTGTGCCATCATCCTGACCGGCTTGCTCGGGGCCTTGGTGGGCATTCCGTCTTTGCGGATTCGTGGGGACTACTTCGTCATCGCAACGTTTGCCTTCCAGGTCATCACGTTCAGCATCCTGAAGAACTGGGTGTCGTTCACTGGCGGGCCGATGGGGCTGCCCGGAATCCCGCGACCGACGATCGTCGGCCTGACGGTATCGTCGCACGTGAGCTTTCTCTTGCTTGTGGGCATCTTCTGTGCGTTGACACAATGGGTTGCCTGGCGGCTCGTCCGCTCGCCGTTCGGCCGTGTGCTTAAGGCCATACGCGAGGACGAGGTGTTCGCGCAGGCTGCGGGAAAAGACGTTGCCGCCCACAAAGAGCTCGTCTTCGTCATCGGTGCCTGCATGGCAGCCCTAGCCGGGGTCATGTACGCCTACTACATCAGCTTCATCGACCCGACAAGCTTCACGGTGATGGAGTCGGTGTTCGTCATTTCCATCGTGATCATCGGCGGGGCGGGGAGCCTGTGGGGACCCGTGGTGGGTGCAGCCGCGCTGGTGGTGTTGCCTGAGGCGCTGCGCTTCGTTGGGCTTCCCAGCTCGGTGGCGGCTAACATCCGGCAGGTACTCTACGGCGCAGCTCTGGTGGCCTGCATGATGTGGCGACCGCAAGGCCTGATGGGCAGACACCCGCTCGGGAATGGCGAGGCCCAGCCATGACAGACGTACTGCTCCAGGTTCATGGCCTGCACAAGAGCTTCGACGGCGTGACCGCGCTGGACGGATTCTCGTGTAGCGTCGGCCAGGGCGAGATCGTGGGACTGATTGGGCCGAACGGCGCGGGCAAGACGACGCTTTTCAATATCCTGACGGGCTTCGTCAGGCCTAACAGCGGCCGGGCGTCTTTCAGAGGGCTGAACCTGCTCCGCGCTACGCCGCATCGCGTTGCCCGTGCCGGCATCGCGCGGACGTTCCAGGATCTGCGGCTCATTCGCCGCCTGAGCGTGTTGGACAACGTTCTGCTCTCGTTCAGGGATCAGCCGGGCGAACGCCTACCTAACGTGTTCTTCCGGCCCGGGGTCGTGCGGCGGCACGAGGCCACCAACCGAGAGGAGGCCATGACGCTGCTGGCGGAGGTGGGCTTGTCGGGCAACGTTGCCGGGCTGGCCGAGTACCTCTCCTACGGTCAGCAGAAGCTGCTCAGCCTGGTATGCTGTTTGGCGGCGGAGACCAGCCTGCTGCTGCTGGACGAGCCCGTGGCTGGCATTGCGCCTGGGATGACGGAGCAGATACTATCCATCATCCGGGGACTGCCGCAGCGGGGCAGGTCTGTGATCTTGATCGAGCATAACATCGGCGCCATCATGCAGGTCTGCGATCGGGTGATCTTCATGGACTCCGGCGCCGTGGTGAGCGCAGGCACGCCGGAACACGTGCGCAACGACCCCAAGGTGATCGAAGCCTATCTCGACTGACGGTCAAGGCCAATGCTCCAGGTCAATGGTCTCGAAACCGGCTACGGCAAGAAGCAGGTCCTCTTCGGCGTGACGCTGGCAGTGGCCAGGGGGGAGGTCGTCGCCGTGATCGGACCGAACGGCGCGGGAAAGTCGACTATCCTTAGGGCGGTATGCGGCCTGCTCCATCCCTGGAAGGGCGAAGTGGCCTTCGAACGTGTACCCATCAACGGCCAGAGCCCGGCTCGTAACGTGCGTCGGGGCATTACGTTCGCGCCCCAGGGCAACCGGGTCTTCGATGAGTTGACCGTCATGGAGAACCTGGAGATCGGCGGGTACCAACTCCCGCGCAGGGAACTTGGCGTCCGCGTCAGGGCCGTCTGCAGCATGTTCCCGATTCTGAAGGATCGGGCACGCCAGAGCGCAGGCAAGCTGTCTGGCGGCGAACAGCAGATGCTTGCGGTGGCCCGGGCGCTGGTCGCGAAGCCGAAGCTACTGATGTTGGACGAGCCGTCACTGGGGCTGTCGCCGGACCTCGTGCGGGACGTCTTTGACAAGATCGTCGAAGTCCGTGCTCAGGCCGGCATCGGGGTGCTCGTAGTGGAGCAGAAGGTGCGCCAGGTCCTCGACATCTGTGACAGGGTGTACTCGATCAAGCTCGGGAAGGTCGCGTTCGCTGGTGCCCCAGACGAACTCAAGGATGACCAGGCCAAGCTGAGAGAGCTGTTCCTCTAGGAGTCGCCAGTCCTATGTCTGCGGCCCCCGCTGACGTCTCCTTCCCTGGTCGGTCTTCGCCGATCGGCCAACTCCTGTCGCCGCTGCTTCCGAAAACGGGTGTTTCGGGAAGGCGCAACGAGGGCGGTCAGCCTGCGTTCCTTCTCTCGTTTGCGTAACGTTGCGTCAGCCCCAGCAGGTCGCCCTTGCCGATGCATCCACCGCAGACCACGCAGGTGCGGCGTGTGCTGAAGGCCACCTGTGCCAGCGATCCGGACAGGAGGTCGTAGAGCAGTTGGCGCAGCGGCTTCCTGAATCCGGTCACGAGGGCCTTGAACTCCGTGACGGCCAGCGCTGCCACCACCTGGTTCAGCGACATCACCGAAGGGGAGGGCACGTCATCGCCTTCGACGTAGCCCTGAGCTACTGCGAACTCCTGCAACGCCTTGCTGGACAGTTCATGGCCGCCAAGTCTCACGTTGACCGCCTTCGCGCACAGCAGGCACCCGTCCCCGGGCATGACCACGGTTACGCGGCCGCCCGCCTCGGATACCACGCCTTCCTCAGCACTCATGCCGCTCCCGAGGTCGATGTATGGTACCAGATAGGCGGCGCTCAGCTCGTTCAGGCAAAGGCGTGTGCCATGGTTATCCGTACAGCCGAAGATGATGTCGCATGCTGTGAGTTGCTCAAGAGCCTGCTCGCTGAAGAGCGACCGTGCTACGCGTGTCACCTGGCTCCCTGGCGCGATCCTGCGTATCTCTCGACGTGCGACCGACACCTTTTTGCGGCGCAGCCACGCGTCCAGCGGACAAGCGCCATCCAGTCGGTTCAGGTTGCTTGTGACCACGCGGTCATGGTCGACCAGGACGAACGACCTGACGCCCTCATATGCGAGCGTTCGGGCGACTACTGATCCGGTACCCCCCAGTCCGACGATGCCTACGCGGACGCAGCCGATCTTGCGCTGACCGTCCTTCCCGACAAGGTTGGCTTGGCGAGTGTATCGTTCTTCATTGATCGAGACGCTTCGACACATCCCGTCACCGAACAACCCGTCAGGGCTCCCGGCGATGCGGAAGGTGGATATGGGCACAGGTCTAGCCCCGGGGGAGAGCCAGGCTAGACCGCTCGCTGAAGCGCCGCCCACAACGACACTTCCGTAGGGTGAGCCGGGCGGCAACGAGGACAAGGCGAACGGGACGACCTCGCGGTGCCCCTCTTCGTCAGTTGGCGAGAAGCGGACGTCTCTCACGGTGCCGGGGTGGCTGTGCACCTCGACGACCCCCGTCCCCAACGCGAGCGCTGCATTCACGAACGACACGACGCCCTGTGGGGACACTCTGATGCCGAACGTGTCGTCGACCAGGCTGGGGTCTGCATACGGCATGACCCTATGGCACAGGAGCGCGATCTCACCTCGGCGCATGCGGTATCCGACGAGCAGCACCGCGAAGCGCTCTCGCGCGTCGGATGACGTGAGATGGGCATGGAGCTCCTGCCACTGGCTCTCCGTAAAGGACAAGGACGCTTTCATGCAGCGGCCTCCCGCAGACGCTCCTCTGCCGTCAGGAGGAAGGTCACTAGGCTGTCGCCCTCGTGGACACCCGGAGCGGGATTCCAGCCCTTGCAGTGCCAGCTGAACACCCCCCACTTCTCACCCAAGTGCTCCTGGTTCTCCTTGTACCCCTTGCCGGGCGGCTCGCCGGCGGCAGTGCGTAGCCCCGCGGGCACGAGGAAGTTGTCGGGCGGCGTCTGAGGGTACGCTGGCCCGATGAAGTACAGCAATCGCGTCGACGGCCGGTTGTAGACGCCGGCCGGCAGCGGGAACTCCTCGACAATGAACCACGAGAGATCCTCTGCGACCGTGAGTGGACCGTACCGCTCACCAACGAGCGCTAGTTCCTGGCGACGCCGCTCCATCATCAGCCCCTCACGAACGTGGGGCAGCGCTTGAAGCGGCCGTGGAACTGCGCGAGGTTGATCACCTCATCCTCGGGCACCACTCGCTGTGTGCCGTCCTCGTCCACCAGGATCAGCCCGACTTCGCGCGGAATGCCCGCACCGTCCATGATCTCGCCGCCGGTGATGCGCGGGTGGTCGTTCACGTACTCGACGCCGTCCACCTGGTAGCAGAACGGCTGGCTTCCCGCCTCTTCCTTGCTCATACGTCAATCTCCACATCGCTGGGGCCATGGCGCGTCGTGTGGCGCGGCAGCGCCAGGTCTACCGGTGGGGACCGCCCCCACGGATGGCCGCGCACCGTGGCCGTCTACTGGTATGTTGCAGGAGCAAGGTCAGCGTTAGGTCAGAAGCTGGGGAACGGCGAGGCCGAGCGCGGACAGGCGGGCTAGGCGGCCAGACGAGCGGCTAGTCGTCGCAGAAGGTGAGGAGCGTCATGACCTGGCCGTAGGCGGGCACAGGACGCACCTCCTCCCAGAGCTCGGCGTCACCGTGCGCGGTCCTGAACCACTCAGACGCAAAGCACTTGCCACCCTCCAGGGGCTCGGCAGGGTACCGGTCTGGCGCGGCACACACGGCGGCTGTCTTGGACCGGCGCGGGGGTGGCTCGCCTTTCTTCACGGAGTGGACGCCCGAGAAGAACATGTCGTCCGAGCAGACGCCCCACTTGATCGTGCCATGAACCGTTACGACCACCGCTGTTCTAACGTCGCTGAACACGATGGTCCGCAGAGCGGCCGACGTGAGTGAGACGTCGAACGTGCTGGCCACCTTGGCGATGTCCGCAAAGCTCGGATCCGGACACAGGGGGGCGAAGAGAGAGCGGGGCATCAGCAGGCCGGCTGCGAACAGGTCCGCCTCGCGCTCCATCTGGTTCTCCGACACGAAGTCCGCGATGCACGCGTGCTCGGCAGCACGGGACCGTATGGCCGCATGGTGCTCATCGATAAGGTAGTGGGCTGCCTCGTGGCCAAGTGTGAAGCGCTGCCGGGCCCGGTCGGGATGGTAGAACAAGTGGAACTTGCCCCTGCGGAAGAGCAGGAGGCCGTCACACTCGCCCCGCAGGTGGACCTCGTGAACTAGAATCCGTTCGGTGTCGCGACACCAGTCCAGGGGATCAACCGGTGGGCGACGGATTCCCGCCTGTTCCACGAATGAGTTCGCGAGAAGATCGATCTCCTGCCGTCGACGCCTATCCTTCTCCGCCTTCGACTTCAGGGCCACCTGGTTCCTCCGGCTCTTGCTCTTCTGAGAGCTCTTCGCTCTCCTCGGCAATCTGCTCCAGTTCGTCCGCCAACTCCTGCGAGAGGCCATCGACTTGACCCCCACGCGCAGCCATTGCCACGGCCTCCTCGTCCCGACGTGCAAGCATCTTCCTGATGTCTACTGCTCTGCCATCGGCAGCGTGCAGCTCCTCCCCGGCCCCAAGCCACCCGTGCACTCGATCGAGGATGCGCGGCAGCGCCTTGGCGAATGCCTTTCTCTCATCCTCGGTAGGGCTGTAGCTGGCCTCGAACTCCTCGATCTCCTGCTCGGTTGAGGGGAACCCCTTCCCGTGGCGCTGCAAAGCCCGAGCACACAGAACTCGGAACACGCGGTCTGCGTCCTGCTCCCTAGCGCTCATTTCGACCCTCCCCGTCCGACCCACGGGATGTCCACCCTCTTCCTCCTGAGGCAGTCCTCGAGCTTCCTTCGTGCGTCGAACAGCCTGTTCCGCACCGACCCGGGTGAGACCTCGAATAGGTCGCCGATCTCCGTCGGCGTTGGGGGGCGCTCGTAGTCGGCAGCGATGGCCATGATGTAGTCCTGCTGTCGCCCTGGCAGCTCTCCGATGCACTCGTACAGCGCTGCCTCCAACTCAGCCATCT
>SDBT01020167.1_pt1 | contig 10432 bp, 11 predicted proteins | sample 2277101 | NCBI WGS metagenome assembly SDBT01 (sample SAMN10404973, study PRJNA504765) | marine sediment metagenome | isolation source: marine sediment core GS10_PC15, 103 cmbsf | place: Arctic Ocean: Southern Knipovich Ridge | collected 2010
AGTTGTGACATTATGGTAAAGGCGAGTAGGTTTGAGGGCAAGCCCGCGCCTCCATTTGAGGCAATGGCTTGTGGTTGTGCAGTAGTTGTGGCCTTGAATGAGGGGCTAGATGACATGATTTATGGAAAGAATTGCTTGGTAAGTCAGTACAATGGATTGAAGCTAAATCGAAATCTCAAGAAATTAGTAGAGAATGATTCCCTGCGTCGGGAATTGACAAAGAATGGGCTAGAGTATGTGCGAGAGCATTTCCAATGGAAAAACCGCATTGATGATCTTGAGCGGACATTCCAGGAAGGGCTAGAACAGCGTGGCGAATAAAATTAGGAATCTTCAATGGTTGAGTGGAATGAAATCAAAGGTTGTGCTATGTCATGGCGTATTTGACTTATTGCACATAGGACACATTCGATACCTCGAACAAGCCAAGGAGTTAGGTGATACCTTAATTGTGACTGTAACGCCAGACAAGTATGTGAACAAAGGGCCTAATCGTCCTGTGTTTAATGAAAACTTAAGAGCGGAAGCAATAGCAGCACTAGATTGTGTTGATTACGTAGCAATCAATGAATGGTCTACAGCAGTTGAGACTATTAAGTTGTTGAAGCCAGCTTTCTATGTCAAGGGTTCGGAATACAGAGATGAGGATGATTACACTGGTGGCATATCTCTTGAGGAGGAATCTGTCATATCTGTTGGTGGAAAGATAGCTTTTACAGATGACATAACTTTTAGTTCTTCTGGCCTTATTAACCAACATCTTTTGCCACAGGGGACGGTAGATTACTTAGCTGATTTTTCTTCGAGGTATACGGCGGGTGACATTCTCCAGTATCTTGAAGGTGCTAAATCACTGAAAGTGTTAGTAATGGGTGAGTCCATTGTAGATGAGTATGTATATTGTGAGGCACTTGGAAAGTCGTCTAAAGAGCCGATGTTAGCAATGAAACACTTGTATACTGAGGTGTTCCAGGGCGGTATTGAAGCCATCGTAGCTCACATTGAGGGTTTCTGTGAAACAGTCCATGCTACGCCATCCAATCCTATTATTAAAAGGCGGTTTATAGAAGAGTATTTTTTCACTAAGCTCATGGAGATTTATGAATTTACAAATGTATCATGGGGTGGTGATGACCCTCGCTGGGAAGAGTGGATTGACAATTACGACGTAGTAATTGTAGCTGATTACGGGCATGGCATGATGACCAAAAAGGCAATTGAAACATTATGCAAGCAGCGTCCATTTCTGGCTGTAAATGTACAAGCAAACGCAGGCAACTTGGGATACAATACTATTTCAAAGTATTCAAGGGCCGACTACATTTCACTTGCTGAAAATGAGGCGAAGCTAGAAGCTAGAGATGCAAATGGTGATTTGCGAGAAATAGTGAAAGGCATTAGCCAAAAACTCAATTGCAATCGAATAGCTATAACTCGTGGCAAGAATGGAAGTCTTTGCTATGATGGAAGTTTCTATGAAGTACCAGCGGTTGCTACAAAAGTAGTTGATAGGATGGGTGCAGGAGATGCCTTTCTTGCTATAACGGCCTTGTGTGTAGCTCAAGGAGCGCCTATGGAAGTTGTAGGTTTTATTGGAAATGCAGTAGGTGCAATGCAAGTAGCGACAGTGGGGCATAGAAAGCCTGTTGGATGCGCTGAGTTATTCAGATATGTGGAGACTTTGCTGAAATGACGTATGAACTACCTGAAACTCAGGTGAGGATACGGCAGGATGGGATTATACCTTTACTTCAGGGTGTGCATATAGCAGCGGAGAGCATTTCGGCTGCCAGTAAGGTTGTGGTTATAGGTAATGGTGGTAGTGCAGCAATAGCTAGTCACATGCAAGCTGATTTGTGTATGACTGGCGTGAGGGCAATGACTTTTAATAACCCTCCTCTATTAACAGCACTTGCTAATGATTATGGTTACGAGACTGTGCTTGAGGGATTGGTTAGGCTCTGGGTTGACCAGGGAGACCTGCTGATTGCTATTAGTAGTTCGGGTCAGTCCGAGAATATTCTTCGCGCTGCTCAAGCGTCCCTTGCGAAAGTCATTACGTTTTCAGGCTTTAGACCTGATAATCCATTACGTGATATGGGATACTTGAATTTTTATGTGCCGTCGTGGACTTATGATGATGTGGAAGTAGCTCATTCTACGCTTACGCATTTCTTAACCAATTGTGTAAAGAAGAGGTCTGCATGATTGAAACAGTTTTAGTTACAGGTGGTGCGGGATATGTAGGGTCTGTATTAGTACCTAGCTTGATTGAGGCTGGATACAATGTTAAGGTGTTAGACTTGTACCTTTACAGAGGGTTTTTCAATCATCATCCAAGGTTGAGGCAGATTAGGGGCGATATTAGAAATAACGGTTTATTGGAAGTTGCCGTATCTGGTTGTGATGCAATTATTCATTTAGCTTGCATTTCCAATGATCCTAGCTTTGAATTAAATCCAGAGCTAGGGAAGTCCATTAACTACGATGCCTTCTTAAGTCTAATGGATGTAACTAGAAACAGTGATGTGCAACGATTTATTTTTGCTTCTTCGGCCAGCGTGTATGGAGTTAAGGATGAAGAAAATGTTACTGAGGATTTATTGCTAGAGCCTTTGACGGACTATTCCAAGTATAAGGCTATGTGTGAAGATGTGCTATTGAATGAAACAGGTTTCACGAGGTTGATTTTGCGGCCAGCTACGATATGTGGCTATTCTCCACGTATGCGATTAGACCTCACTGTAAATATTCTTACTAACCATGCTGTTAATAACAGGAAGATTACCGTGTTCAGTGGGCAGCAGATGCGTCCCAACATTCACATTAAGGATATGGTAGATTTGTATGTGAGGTCGCTACAATATTTTGGCAGGGTTATTGATGGCAAAATCTTCAATGTGGGGTTTGAAAACTATAAGGTGTCGGAGATTGCTGAAATAGTACGCAGTGTAGTAGGGGAAGATATTGAAATTATTACTACGCCATCGGATGATAACAGGTCTTATCGTGTTTCGTCAGAGAAGATTAGTCGAGAGTTGGGGTTTGTGCCAGCTTATACAACAGCGCAGGCTGCACGTGATTTAGTAAGTGCTTTTCAGGAAGGTGAGATTCCTAATTCGATGACAGATGATAAGTATTACAACATTAGAACAATGAAGAGGTGGTTATGCGAATAGCTGTTATTGGCAGTAATTCATTTTCGGGTGGAGATTTTATTGACTTAGCGATAGATGAAGGCCATGATGTTATAGGTATTAGTAGATCGGACAGGGACGCAAAAGAGCTATTTCTTCCGTGCCTGGACTTTCTTTTTTATCAGATGAACCTGAATTGGGATGTCCCGCAGATTATGGAATTACTAGATAGATTTCGGCCTGACTATGTAGTGAACTTTGCTGCTCAGAGCGAGGTAGCTCCTAGCTGGGAATATCCTGAACATTGGTTTCAAACTAACGTGGTGGCTCTAGTAAAATTAACTAATGCACTCAAAGATCGTAGTTATCTTAAGCGATACGTTCATATTTCTACACCGGAGGTATATGGTACTTGTGAGGGATCAATTACTGAATCAGCGCCTATGAACCCTAGTACTCCTTATGCAGCATCAAAGGCGGCGGCAGATATGTTTCTATCCACATTGGTTAAGAACTACAACTTTCCACTTATTACAATTCGTTCTGCTAATGTATATGGAGCACGGCAGCAGTTATGGAAGATTATTCCTAGAACGGCGATTTACCTAAAATTGGGTAAGACAATTCAGTTACATGGTGGTGGCACAGCAGTTAGGTCATTTATACATATCAGAGATATTTCACATGGGACGTGGGCGGCAATGTGGAGGGGTCAGCCAGGAAAAGTTTATCATCTTTCCCCTTCTCATGGATGCGAGGTGCGAGATATTGTACGCAAGGTCTGTGACATTACAGGCTATAACTTTGAAAGGTTCACTGAGTCTGTGGGAGAAAGACAGGGGCACGATGCTGTTTATAGCATTGATTCTTCACGAGCAAGAAGCGAATTGGGATGGTTTCCAAGAATTGAGTTGCGGAAGGGACTTACTGAAGTAATTGATTGGGTATGGGGCAACTGGAAAGAAATTCAGCAACAGCCATTGGAGTACATACATCGTGAGTGAAATAGACTTGATGCACTTGTATCCTAAAACAAAGCGTGACGTCGAGGAGCGCGGGAAGCTAGTTACCGAAGAGCACAGAGTTGTTGCTAGGCAATTTGGCAAAGAGTTCTTTGATGGTGATAGGCTTTATGGTTATGGTGGTTATAACTATCATCCTCGGTTCTGGAGAGACACGGTGAGGCTTTTTGATGCGTGGTATCAACGTCCTACGTCTGTACTAGACGTTGGTTGTGCCAAGGGGTTTATGTTACAAGACTTTAGAAAGCTGGATTCAAGTATTTCAATTGCAGGCATTGACATTTCTAAATATGCTATTGAACTTGCAGCAAGAACTATTAAGCGATATTTGCAAGTTGGCAACGCAAGGGAATTACCTTATGAGGATGATTCATTTGACTTAGCAATTTCTATTAACACGATACACAATTTGCCATTGGAAGGATGCAAGCAGGCTTTAAGGGAAATAGAGAGAGTGAGTCGCAAGAATTCTTTCATTATGGTAGATGCTTGGCGGAACGAAGGAGAACGTGAAAACTTGATGAAGTGGAACTTAACAGCGCAGACTTACATGCACGTAGATGACTGGAAGGAGTTGTTCAATGAAGTGGGCTATACAGGAGACTATTATTGGTTCATAGCAGAGTAGCCGTATTGGTTGAACAGAACAAGCCTTTAGTTTTAGCAGAAATAGAACTACCTCTGTTGCAAGTAGGGCAAGTCTTAGTTAAGGTTGCATACAGTGGTATCTGCGGTTCACAGATAGGTGAAATTACTGGTGTAAGGGGACATGACAAGTATTTGCCACATCTATTAGGACATGAGGGTAGTGGTATCGTACAAAATGTTGGGCTTGGAGTTAAAAAGGTAAAGCCTGGGGACAGGGTAGTGCTTCATTGGGTTAAAGGTTCAGGAATAGATACTTCGGGGCCGAAGCTAGAGTGGAATGGTGAAGGACTTAATGCTGGCCCAATTACGACATTTAGTGAGTATACCATTGTGCCAGAGAACAGGGTAACGCCGATTAACATAGGCTTGCGATGTGCTGCATTGCTAGGGTGTGCGGTGACGACTGGATTGGGTATTGTGTTTAATGACATTAAGCTAAAGCCAGGAGAGTCCATTGCCGTATTTGGGGTAGGCAGTATAGGGCTTAATGTGGTGCATGGTGCGGCAATGGTAAACGCTCACCCCATTGTAGCCATAGACATTCACCAGAGTAAGTTAGATCACGCAGGGCTGTTTGGGGCTACACATGCAGCGCAGTCGTGGGATGAAGGAGTTGATGTTGTCGTAGATACTACAGCATATCCAGGAGTCTTTGAGCAAGCGTACAAACTAGCTGCGAAGAAAGCTGTAGTGATTGGAGTGAGACAAGAGCCGATAGTGATTGATGCTTTGCCACTCAATCATGGCAAGCAACTCATAGGTTCTCATGGTGGTGGGACAAACCCTGATGTTGATATTCCACGTTACGCAAAGCTATACAGATTGGGCAAGTTAAAGCTAGGCGAGCAAATTACACATGAGTATGGACTTGAGGCGATAAATGAAGCGATTGAGTCTGTAAGGTCTGGAGAAGCGGGTAAATGTCTAATAAGAATGTAATCATCATAGGTGCTTCTAGTGATATAGGTACAGCTATTAGTCAGAGATGGACTGATAAGGGATGGAGTATTTATGGAACTCATCGGGCAAGGTCAAGGAGTGGATTAGTTCATTGTGATCTCAATGGTGATGTTTCAGTGACAGATGCGTGCTATCAGTTACAGATAGACTGGGATGTATTAGTTATGTGTCCAGGAACACTTGTGCCAATTAAACCCTTTGGGGAAGGACGCTTCCATTATTGGCAACAATCTATTAAAGTCAATTTTACAAATCAGATGCGTATAGTTCATAACTTGCTTCCTGATAGACGAAAGGATGCAACTGTGCTATTCTTTGCTGGCAGCGGTACTAACAGTGCGCCTCTCAATTACTCAGCATATACTGTTTCCAAAATAGCACTCATTAAGATGACTGAATTGCTTGCGGCTGAAATGCCTGATACTAAATTTGTAATACTTGGGCCTGGATGGGTAAAGACTAAGATACACCGTGAGACTCCGCCAGAAGATGTGGCATGGACTTCAATGAAAAGGGTGGTAGATTTTTGTGATTGGGTTGTGGACGCGCCATGCGAGCTAGTGAGTGGTCGCAATTTCAGTATCCGTGATTGGTGGGGCACAGAGGGCTTGCTAGGGTGGTTAAAAGAAAACCCTGATATGTATAAGCTGCGGAGATATATGAATGAGTAGTATTGTCAATCAACTTCGTTGTCCTGGCAAGAATGAAAGCGTATTTAGCTTTGGGCCATTTGGCAAGATGATATTTCCGTACCACAAGATGGGTGCTATTGATTCCTTAAAATTGTTTGATGATAATGAGTTGCTGCTGTTTTCCTTTTATTGGGAGAATCGCAATAAGTATCAGCGAGTGGTAGATGCTGGTGCAAACTTGGGGCTACATTCTATAGCTTTAGATAGATGTGGTTACAAGGTGTTAGCCTACGAGCCTGACCCGTTGCATTACGCAATCTTATTAGAGAATCTGGCTTTGAATGAGTGCAATAATGTGTCTGCTATTCAGTCAGCAGTTTCTAGCAAGATGGGAATTGCGAAATTTAGTCGAGTGTTGGGAAACACAACTTCTAGTCATATAACAGGTTCTAAGGCTAATCCTTATGGTGAGATTGAAACTATTACAGTCAGAACAATGGCAGTTGGCATATTGATGGAATGGGCTGATTTGATAAAGTTTGATATTGAAGGACATGAGGCAGAAACATTGTTAGCTACTTGCTTTGGGCAATGGACTCATACGGACGCGCTAGTTGAAATAGAGAATGTAAATAATGCTGCTGCTATCTATGAACACTTTAGCAGGCTGGGTGTGAACTTATTTTCCCAGAAGATTGATTGGAAGCGAGTTCAAAAAGTTGAAGATATACCGTTCAATTACAGGGAAGGAACTCTTTTTATAACTTGTTCAGAAAGGATGGATTTCAGTGAAGCTGTCTGATTATGTAGCGTTGTTTTTGCGAGATCAAGGGATACGGCACGTTTTTGCAATTACAGGTGGTGCGTCTGTCCATCTCATACAGTCAATAGATGATATAGGTGGCATTGATTTTATCTGTCCTCAGCATGAACAAGCAGGGGCTATGGCAGCAGACGGATATGCTAGGATGGCGGGACTAGGTGCAGCAATATCTACTAGCGGGCCTGGTGCAACTAATATGCTTACAGGGGTAGCAGGTGCTTATTACGACTCCATACCAGTCATTTACATAACAGGGCAAGTAAATCTTGATAGAATGTCAGGAGATAGCGGGATAAGGCAGTTGGGGTTTCAAGGAACGGATACAGTGGGTATATACAAATCTGTTACCAAATATGCAGTCTTGATTGATGACCCTAAGATAATTCGGTATGAATTGGAAAAAGCTACTTATATAGCATTATCGGGAAGGCAAGGGCCGGTTCTCATTGATATACCTGATGATATACAGAGGGCAGAGATAGAACCTGATGAGTTAAAGTCTTTTTCCCCACGCCGGGAAAAGCCTAACTTGCCATATATAGGAATGATAGGATGCAAAGAACTCATTAGTCAATCTGAAAGGCCAGTTATCATTTTAGGAAGTGGTGTTTCGCAGTCCAGGGAAGTGGCTAGAGAATTAGTTGCTAAGTTAGACTTTCCAGTTGCGCTTACCTGGGCTGTCATGGATATGTTTCCTTCTGATTACCCACTTTTAACAGGAGGCTTTGGCACTCATGGTACAAGGCATGGGAACTTTGCAGTACAAAATGCAGACTTAATTCTTGCAATAGGAACAAAGCTAGATACTCACGCAAGAGGTGGCGACATTGCAACTTTTGCACCTAGCGCAAAGAAAATTATTGTGGACATAGACATTTATGAATTGAGTAAATACGATAGGCTAGGAATGAAAGTAGATGTCTTAATTCACGCTGACGCCAGGGATTTCCTTGAAGTAATGAATCGGGCAAAGGTGGTGACTCAGGATATATCTGAGTGGAGGGATATAATTAAGCAGTGGAAGAGGGACTATTCTATTTATTCTTGGGAACATTTCGATCAGCCGAGCCTTAATCCCTACGCTCTTATGCAAAGACTTTCTTGGGAGTTGACAGATGGGGAGATTATAGTAAGCGATACTGGTTCCGCGCTGGCTTGGTTGATGCAATCCTTTGAGTTTCAGGAAAGCCAGAGATTGATACATGATTGGAATAACACGGCTATGGGTTGGGCGCTGCCAGCTAGTATTGGGGCGCATTATGCAACAGGAAAACGCATAATTTGTGTCACTGGAGATGGTTCTTTGCAAATGAACATTCAGGAACTAGCAACAGTAATAAGACACAAACTACCTATTAAGATTTTCCTTATTAACAATCGCGGATATACTATGGTTAGGCAGACGCAGGACGAATGGCTAGATTCTCGATACTTAGCGTCGTCAATTGCGGGAGGGTTAGCGTTTCCTGACTTTGAGAAGGTGGTTAGCGCCTATGGTTTCAAAGTTGTTAATATTGGCGAAAAAGAATATAGGTGGGATATAACACCGAAGATACGTGAAGTGCTTGATTTTGCAGGGCCTGCTTTTTGCAATGTTGAGATAAATCCAGAGCATAGAGTTGCGCCACAGCTAAAGTATGGCAGGCCAATCCATGACGCAGAACCCTTGTTGCCCAGGGATGAATTTGAGGCTAACGTAATTGGATAAAGCATCTGTAGTCGTTGTTACTATTGAGGGGCGAGAAGAGCTACTTGAGCGTAGTCTGTGGTGCTATGTTAAACAAACCCATTCGCCATTAGAGGTAATAGTGGTGGCAGATAGGCCGGAAACAAGCAGAACTGAAGAATTAGTACAGGCGTATCAGAGTATACTGGATGTAAAGTACGTTGAACTCAAGGGTGAACCAGGGTGGAGAGGGCCAGGGTATGCACTTAACAAGGGTATTTCAGAGTCTTCTGGTAAGGTAATCATTAACAGTTGTTCTGAGATATTGATGGAATTTGATGCGATAGAGAAGGCCGTTAAAAGGTTGAATGGGCAGGACAAGAAGTGTGCCATGATTATACATCCTTGGATGTCGCAGGAGCTAACTGAGTGGATGAGAACTAACCCTCAATGGCGAAGAGATGTTAGTATGTTACGGAAACTTGTAGTGAGTCCTATAAATGAAGGTTCTGACTTGGTGCGTCCTTCGTTTGTAGAAGATGCTAAAAGCACATTAAATCTCGTGAGATTGGCCCCGGATGGTGTTTCACCTACTATGTGTTCTGTTATGACGAAGTGGACGTGGGATTGGATGGGTGGATTTACGTTATATGACCATACTCGGTCTATGGATGCTGATTTTATAAAGAGAAAGAGGGCGCTTGATATAAACCAGGAGATGATTGTGTCTAGTGCTGCTTATCATCAGTGGCATCCTGTAGGGGCAAAGACCCGCAAGATAATAATTACCGAATACAAGAATCCAGAAGATGCAAGGCAAGAACTGAGGTGGGAATGATATACTGTTTTGACTTAGATGGTACACTATGCAGTTCTTCAGCACCAGTTTATGCAGAAGAAACGCCATTTCAGGAGAGAATAAACAGGGTCAATGAATTGTTTGATGAAGGTCATTATATCAAGATATACACGGCAAGGGGCATGACAACAAAGTTAGATTGTCGAGAGGTAACAGAGTGGCAACTAGAAAAGTGGAAGATAAAGCATGACGAACTTATAATGGGTAAACCTGCCGCTGATATTTACATCGATGATAAAGGAATAAACTCAGAGGAGTTCTTTAATGAATAACGCAAGGTTCGATGAATTGTGGGGGCAATTCGCACAACTTCATAGGAAAGAAGAGCTTCATCAATTGGCGAATTTAGCGGAATGGTTTAAGCCTAATACCATATTAGAGCTAGGTGTATGTCACGGTGGCTCTTTCAAGATGTGGGAAGAGGTGTTGCCTGATGACGGGATGTTAATAGGTGCTGATAGACTAACGGTAATACAGTGGAAGTGGAAAGAAAGTCCTAAGAATGTTTTGTATGTTCAAGGTGACTTGGATGAAGAATCTACAGTGGAGCAAGTCAAGAAGTCGCTGGCTGGCAGGCAAGTAGATTTCCTGTATATTGATTCTAACCATTACTACGATGGGGTTAAGCATCACTATGAACTATTTTCGCCATTGGTAAGGGACGGTGGCATGGTAGCTTTTCATG
>SDBT01020168.1_pt1 | contig 10431 bp, 18 predicted proteins | sample 2277101 | NCBI WGS metagenome assembly SDBT01 (sample SAMN10404973, study PRJNA504765) | marine sediment metagenome | isolation source: marine sediment core GS10_PC15, 103 cmbsf | place: Arctic Ocean: Southern Knipovich Ridge | collected 2010
TTGTGCTAAGTATGCGGGCACTGTCGATGCAATTTATTTTAAGACATCAGGGCTGGTTTTTTATACACAGTCAAAGTAGTCTTTTGCGTTAGTTGTTTATAACGGACATAATGTGATTTTAGGAGATATTAAATCGATATTCCAGAGAGTTGGGCTTGTGTCGATTGACATGGTAAACAAAACATCAACACCGATAGACAATACTATTATCAGCCAACTAGAAGGGCTAGCGGAAACGGATGCGGGCACTGAAGTATCATACACACAAATTCAAAGTGTTGCTGCGGAAACCGCAGAGGGAACGGGTGGTGATGGGGCAGGAGGTCAGTTAAATCTAAAGGTCACACTACCTGGCAGTACTTCTCTAATCACCCTGATTTCCGCTGACGGTGTTACACCAGAGGTAGGGATTCATAGAAACATGGACATGAAAAACGGTGCGGAACTTGATATGAATGCAGGTGAAATAAGAGCAATTGGTGGTGGCACCATAGGTGATTTAACAGCAATACCAACAGTTGATTTAGTTAATGATTTCTTACTGATAAGGGATGACACCGACAATATTCTCTACAAAGTGGCTGTTGGTGCTGTTGGATCTCAAACACCTTGGCTACAGGACATCGATGCCGACGGATTTGATCTAAAAGACCTCAGCAATCTAGAATTTAGAGATACATCCACAGGCAATCCCGGACCTACAATAAACGCAATATATGTCGAAACGGTAGGAATGACTCTCAATGTCCCAACAACTAACACTTTCACCTTTTCAATAAATGATGTAGACAGATTGATAGTGGGAGATCTTGAGTCAGAATTCCAGAGGGTGGGACTCGTATCGATTGATATGGCAAACAAGACCTCAACACCAATAGACAACACGATAATCAGTCAGTTTGAAGGTCTGGCTGAAACTGACACAGGGACAGAAGTCTCATACACTCAGATTCAAAGCATTGCTGCGGAAACAGCAAATGGAACAGGTGGTGATGGGGCAGGTGGGCAATTAAACCTTAGAGTAACACTTCCTGGAAGCACCAATCTAATCACATTAATCTCTGCTGATGGTGTTACACCCGAAGTCGGAATCCATAGAAATATGGACATGAAAAATGGTGCTACACTTGATATGAACTCTGCCAAAATTATTGCAATTGGTGGTGCAACAATTGGTGATTTAACTGCAATACCAACAGTTGACCTTGTTAATGATTTTCTTATGATAAGAGATGCCACTGACGGAATACTCTACAAAGTGGCTGCTGGTGATGTAGGTGGTGGTAGTGGTGGAGAGGACTTTACAGATAGAATTAGATGTGTAATGGAAGTGCCAGAGGGGTCTGTTGCATATCCCGATTATCAATCATTAGGAACTCAAGGTATGCACCTTTCTGGAATGGTAATGCCAGATGGTGCATCTTCGAGCACCATAAACCTCAAAGTGGAAATCCCAGAAGATTTGGCCTCCACACCAGCACCAACCTTAGTAATCAGAATGATGTCTTTGGGGACTGGTTCAACTGAGGACGTTAGAATTTTAGTTGAATCACTGCCTATTGCTAATGGTGAGGATATGGATATAGCCTTTACAGCAGAAACAGAAGCAACTGTGGCAGTTCCAAATCTAATAAACAGCAGATTCAGTTACACTCAGACACTAGCACCAACAATAACTGCTGGTGATTCTATTTTTATTCAAATTACTAGAGATCCTGCTGATGTGTTAGATGATTATGAAGATGATATTTTCATCTATGATGTTTTCTTACAAATTGATAGGACAGCAACATAATGGCAGTTACACTTGTAAAAGATGTTCCAGGATTTCTTTCTATTGATGACGATGCGACTTTAGATTTTGGTGATGTAGATTTTTCTTGGTTTGTCTGGACTAGACCTCAAAACTTAACACTAAACCATTGGATTTCAAAGGGAACGCCTGATGAGGAAGATTCCAACTATCATCTTTTTGATGATTCAGTTTGGAAGAGTGGTATTAGTGCCTCAGATGGAAACCCAGCAAATGATACAATATCAAATGATGGTCCAGGAGCCAACATTGACCAGTGGCACCACGCTGGAGGTGACCATGATGGAGGGGCAAATGATATTGACGTCTATGAGGACGGTGTTGGTGCTGTTAGTGGAAGAAAGGCCGATGTAGCTGCACCAGTGGCAAACGCCTTAGACCTGGACTTGGGAAAGTTGGGAACACAAGCAACAGATGGAAATATGGCATGGGCTACAATATGGAGAAAACGTCTTTCACAAGAACAACTGGATGCTATGAAAAATGGAGTTAATCCTTTTGCAATAGAGCCAGATACCAAGGAATTGCTAATGCCATTGACAGGTTTTGGTGGTGGGTTAATTGAAACTTGGGGTTTAAACAAAGACCAACCTATTGAAAACTTTGAAACATACACTACACAAGCAGAGGCTGATGCAAATTGGCCTACAACAGATACAACAAACTGTAGGGTGGATATTGGTTCTAATCGTTTGGAGATGTTTGCTGTTCAATCAAATAATAACAGGTCAGTTGGTTTTGATATTGGATGCGAGCTTAGTCCTAAATTTGTTTTAAGGTTCAAGTTAAACTTGGTTCTTGTCGAACACGATGGTTCTGTGGTGTTTCATGTGGGTCTATCTACTGAAGACCAAAACACAAATCTTGCCAGACAGTTTGGAGGTAATGAGATTGGTGCTTTATATTTTAGATTTAGGGCATCAACCGCTGGTTTTGGGATAGATTATAGCACCCGACTTGAAGCAAGACAGGGCAATGCAGGCTTCACTCAAATCAAAACTCTTAAAAACGAAACTTTAGGTGTTAGTGAAAATAGAAATCTATGGGTTCAGTTTAAGTACAATGAACCCAAGTGGACTACTACATATTACAGCGATTCAAGCTATACGACAGTGTTCGCTAATAATTCTATGGTTCTTAATATTGACCCATCGTTCATGAGAAACTTAAAATTTTTTGTCGGTTCAAATAGATACCAAACAGGTTTTTCTGACCCTAACGACATGACACATAATGTAGATGACATTGAACTTTGGAACGGAGTTGATGAAGTCCCTAGTGGTGACTTTGTAAGGGAGCCAGACTGGTCATCAAAAAGAAATCATGCTGACCCACATTGTATCACCAAATTTAGGGGCAATCCACCAGTCGAATTGATTGAGAACTATCTATCATGACTATTTCAAAAATTATTCGCCTCACTTGTTACATAATTAGTGGTTCGATTGCAGTTTATATGCTACAAATTATTCTGAGAGCTGATGTCTGTGTGTGGAGTTTTTGTAGTTAGTAAACTTGTTGAATTTACCAATCGGAAATCTTAAATTATAATAAATTTCACAGATATTATGCCAGTAGATGACGATGCTTTACAAGCAAAAATAGATGCACTAAACACAAAGTTGGTGGCATTAAACAAGCAACGAAATGATCTGATAAATGTCCAAAATGCCCTAGTAAGTATTAGGCAGACTGAGGAAACCACAGTTACTGTTGATCCAGATACACAGGTTCGTACAGAAACCAAAAGTATGAAAGATCCAATAGATCGTGGTACAGGGGCAACAATGGAGGCCGCAAGAAGGCAAACAGTCCATGATGCCCAAATTATCGAAGCAGATAAGCTACTCGCCTAAACCTTTTTATTCTAACTTAATAACTCTAAAGCATATGTCACAACAAAACCCACAGAATACCCAAGAACAACCACAAACGCAATCAGTGGCAGCATATTATGTTCAATATCTCGCAAAAAGGAATCAGATCACTAATCTTGAGAAACAGCTCGGATTAGCAGAGGAAGAAATGATAGGCACATTACTGCAGGAAATTGACAGAAAGAACACAGTTATTGTAAAAATGCAGGAAACAATGAAGACAATGCAGCCAATCCCTCAAGAGAAACCTCCAGTTGAAAAACTAGATAATGTCGCAGAAGAAGTGAGACCAATACCACCAGGCGAGAAACTTCCAGGAAGGCCAGCATCAGTAAAAGAGATCAAAAAGGCTGAAGTTGTAACCCCACCATCTACTCAGCCATAAACGCATGAGTGTATTTATATAATAATATAACAGGGGTTAACTAATGTCCACACCCGAAGACGACTCAGGACAACAAACTGGATTAGTTTTAGAGACCAAAAGGGTTGATTTAGTTCCTCAACCAGGGGTAGTCGAAATGGCGATCTCTGTAGACGAATTAAAAAAACGAATGGATGCTCTAGAAGAAATCAAGACTAAGATATTGAAGGAGACTGACTTTGCAAAATTCAAAGACAGTAAAGGTAAAGAAATTAAAGCAATCCGTAAAACTGGATGGCTAAAATTTGCTGTAGCATTCAACCTTACAACCGTGGTGACGAAGGAGGAAAAGGTATTACAAGGAAATGATCTTCTACGCTACGCATGGCACATCACTGTACAGTGCATCGCACCAAACGGTAGGATTGCAGAGGAAATTGGAGTCTGCGATAATTACATGGATAGGCCAAATCAACCTGAACATGTTATCAAGACAATGGCAAAGACGAGAGCCACAAGCAGGGCAATTTCTGTAATGGTAGGTGCGGCAGACACAAATGCCGACGACATGGAATCGATGAAAAAATCGACACCAGAAGGACCACTATGTATTTGCACACCTGAAAACAGAATTCCAGGATCAACAATTACAGAAGGTGAATTCAAAGGACAACTCTCATGCAAGCATTGTCAATGGCCAATCTCAAGCATTGTCAGCGAATCAATTCTTAAAAAACGGGAGAACCCTCCCCAATAATTTTTTTATTATGACTAAAATTAAACCTACAATCCAACTGTTAGACGAGAACGAGGAAATCAAGGCCGTCTTTGTACTGGATGCAAAACCCATGACACTCAAGCAATATGAAAAGTGGGATAAGGAGATTCTAAAGTTAAAAAATAATATGCTATTCGGAGTGAGAAAGGTATGAGTGATGATAGTAACACATTGGAATTAATGGCATGGAAAGTGAGGGAGCATTCTAGGATTCTAGGCAAGACCAAAGTTGGATGTGCCTTATTGAGTGTTGAGGGAAATTTCTATAATGGGTGTAATATTGAGCACAAATTCAGATCACATGATATTCATGCTGAAATAAATGCCATTTCCTCAATGATTGCTGGGGGGGATAAAAAAATAGATACGATTTTAATTGCTGCTGACAGAGAGAGTTTTACACCATGTGGATCATGTATGGATTGGATTTTTGAAATGGGTGGATCAGGTGTCCAGGTTTTATTCCATAGAAAAGACGGTGTAACATCACGATACACGGCGGGAGAGCTAATGCCGTTTTATCCGAAATGACAATGGAATACCATTTTGAATTAGGTGAACAAATCACTAGGCCATTAATGCAGGAGATTAAGAAAATCAAAGAGGATAGGAATTTCTACAAAGAACTCAGTAATGGATTACAGTTAGCTTGTGATGAATTACGAGAGAAAGCCGAGAAGTGGGATAATGGAAATATCAGTTATCTTAGAACTAGAAATGAAGAACTAGAACAAGAAAACAAACAGCTCAAAGAGAAATTAAAAATTTATGGTGTACATCAATTAGATGAATATATCAAACTCAAAGACATAGTCCAGAAGGCAAAGGTGTTTTTTGAACACAACCATACTCTCCCAAGGGAAAGATTCAACAAAGAAATTCTAGGAGAGAAGAAACCTATCTATGAAACAAGATCAGCTCCAAAGAAGGTGAGGCCAGATGACTGATAGAGGATCTTCCATTCCAAAACATCATTGTAATATCTGTGACTTTGGCTCTGACTCCCAGAAAATTTTCGATGACCATTATGAATTAGAATTTCACAGACAGGCCGTATTAGCGAGGAAACAGAATGACAAAAAAGGCTGATATTTTTGATTTGAAGGACATACCAAAGATAGGTCCGATAGGAATTGAAAAGCTAGAGAATGAGGGCATTTTTACAAAGAGAGAGATGCTAGCGTGGTCTTGGGTTGAGATATCAGAGATTACAGGAATGAGCAAAATCGATGCAGAGGCAGCCATCCAGTACTGCAAGAACAAACTCCAAAAGTCAGGAATGATGCAAAAATCAGAGATGAATGCCTTGGAAGTTATGGAGCATAGGGAGAAGCTAAAAAGATGGACTACGGGAAGCACGGCAGTGGATGACTTGATTGGAATGATAGAGGCAGAAGCTGTTACAGAGTTTTCAGGTAAATTTGGATCAGGAAAGACACAGTTTGGCCATACGCTATGTGCGACTATTTGCATGGAAAAGCCTGAGGGCAAACAGCAAAACACAGTCCTTTACATTGACAGTGAGAAGACATTCAGACCTGACAGATTAAAGCAGATAATTTTAGCCAAAGATCCCAAGGCTGACTGGAAGGATATACTCAGCCGTGTTATTGTGCAGAACGCCACGAGTTCTGTTGAAATGATAGCCATCCTGAAGAACTCGGCACATTTGATTGAGGAATTAAATATCAAGGGAATTATACTGGACTCTGCAACGGCAAGATTCCGACAGCAACATGCCGAGTTTGGCCAGCAGGGCTACAAGTTCAGACAGTTGAATAAATTCGTCCATTTGCTTGGGAACATCTCGGATGTTTACAGCATTGCGGTAGTGGCAATTAATCAGGTTTATGATTCAACAGATCCTTTCTCTCCTGGACAGAAAATTTATGGAGGAAATGTATGGGGGCACGCGATGACATACAGAATAGGACTGAGAAAAAAGGGAAAGGCATTTGTTGCAACAACCATTGACTTCCCACACAAGCCTGTTGAGGACGCATTATATGACATTACCAAGGCTGGCATTACTGATATCAAGGAAAAGAAGAAGAAATGAATACTCCAGCAGTTCCTAAATTCTGTCCAAATGGATGTGGAGAAACTATCGTGGCTAAAATTTTAACTGGACAGGAATTAGAATTACTCCAACATGCAAATCCAAAATATATAAATCACTGGCATTACAAGTGTGTCAAATGTGATGTTGAAGGTTACATTAGTGAGGGAATGAAGAAATGATAATTTACAAATATGAACTCAGGTTAGGATTGACCATAATTACTGTGCCACGACATTGTAAATTTCTCGATACACAAATTCAAAATGGAGTATTATGTATGTGGGCATTGGTTGATCCAAATGTAGAAACGACAAATATCAATGTACATGTTGTCGGAACTGGCCATCCATTGGCTGAGAGATTCTTTGATATGAAATACAATGGAACTGTCCAGGATGGTAAATTTGTCTGGCATGTCTTTTTGGAGGGAGTGAAATGAGTGGTGATCTAACTGAGATGCCAGAAGAGATAAAGGAAAAATTAGCAAAAATGGCCTATCAAATTACAGAGAGTTTGGAGTCGCTTTTAGCTATAACACAACCAATCACAAAAAAACACATTGAGGATCACGAGGGTAAGTGGCCGATAGAAAAACAATATCTAAAACTCTACGAAGAGACTGGAGAGGCAGAGAAGGCATTCGCTAGGAATCTCCCAGGTGTTGATCAAGAACATATGGATATCATGTTTTCATTCCTTACACTAATGCATTTTAGAAACAACAAAAAAGAAGAACTTTACAATGCAATCCTGGAATGCCTGATAAAATTTGAGCGGAGGGGTTGGATTTGAGTGTTCTTACTGATCTGGGTATGATCGGTGCATTAATTGGAGTTGGTGCAGGCATTGTTGGTATAGGGGTTGGGATTATTTATGGAATCACCATAGTTGTAAAATGGGCATGGGAAGGATAAATGAGTGAAATAGGACGTGCCACATTTGCCGTAAGGAATCAGGGCATTGCTGCCAAAATAATGGATGCTGAAAATATACAAAAAAGAGAGAAAAACATATGCCCAAAGGCACCAGATGGCAAGCATCGCTACAAAATGGCAGGGGCACAGCATGCCATGATGAATCATTGTGATTATGAATGTGTTTATTGTGGGCATCAGAGATGTGTCAATCTCACTCCACCAGAATTGAAACCAGAAACTTTACCAACAGATGAGGATTTAGATAAAGAGGGGGTGATAACATGATAACAGAAGAACATTTGAAGCATTGGATTAAAGAGATTGACTATGCACTCACTGGCCTACAGAATGAGATCCATCCAGACAAGACAAAGATTGGAGGGGTAAAGGTAGGTGACGCATATGTTTCCTTTAGCTATCTGCAGGAGAAGTCTGGAATGATCCATAAGCTTCTCAGGATGATTGAATCAGATATTAAAACGGATACACCAGCAGAATTATAATCATGGACATAAACACAGCAAAGAACATGAGAAAGGGAATCAACCTTAGTGCGACTGTAATTTCCAAAGGAGATCCACGGACTGTCAACCTGAAGGCTGGCGGAACCACAGACGTCTGCGATGCAATGATTTCTGATCATACGGGGGAGATCAAACTCACCTTGTGGGCAGAGGACATTGACAAAGTAGAGATAGGTGATACCGTGGAGATTGCCAATGGCTACACATCAGAGTTCCAGGGAGAATCCCAACTGAACGTGGGAAAGTTCGGTCAAATGACGGTGACGAAGCCGTCATGATCTTTTTTTTAATTTTTTCATTATTTTGTATTGTAATACTATTATGGATTGTTTCTCAACCACAACCAACAAAAATTTATGATATTAGATTTAAAATGATGATAGAAAACGACATTAAAAGAATGCTAGTGAGGAACGATTCGTTTGAACGCTAAGAAAAAATCATTCATAGTAACAGATCTTAAAACCATAGGTGGAGATCCAGTATCACAGTCAAAGGGTGACTGTGCCAGGAGTATAATCCAGTTTTATGATGATGATGGAAACTTGATCCTAGAGTATGATACATACACCAAGAAGGCAGAGGTTTTCAATGAAGAGGGGTTGATGAGTTGACCTCTTTTTTAAAAGATTTTGAAAGATACAGAATTTTAACAAGATTGGAAATTTATCAGATGAGTTTGACTGATCCAGAAAGGATGGAAAAGAACACCCTAGAAAAGAAATTGAAAAAGGCTTTGAGGAGGATTCAGAAAACAGTCAATCTTGAGAATTCTACCTATAAAGAATGTGATACCAAATATCCCATGCATAAAGAACATTGCTCAGTAGTAATGTATCACCCAGCAAGATGACATATGTTAAGGGAATTAGGCGACAAACTGAACACATCTACTGTTATATTATAACTGCTTTTATATAGAACGGTATGTGATGTTATAACATGCAAACAAAAAATAAAACATACCGAATCATGGGCTTTAACAGTGGAATGCCTGTGACAGAGGAAGAATTAGAAAAAATAGACCGAATTTTTGAGGAGATTGGAAACCAATGACACAGTATTTTGAAGTCTTTGGTGACTTGGCAAGATCAATGACAAAAGGAACCCTTTTCAGAGTCATTGAAACCTACACACGCGAAGGCCATCCAGTTGCAAAATTGGAGGTAATAGAATGAACTGTAAATCATGTGACAACGGACTCACTGATGAAGAGGAAAAAAAAGAGCAATGCAGACCTTGCCAAGTCAAAGAGTTTGTTGAACCAATGACTGATGCATTAATCAAAGTGTTCAGCACTTGGCAACTCAATGGAGAATCCACCAGAGAACTAATAGATCAGTTTGTAGAGAGGGCGAGTTACTAATGCCTGAATTCAGAGAAGGTCCAATTGGAGGATTTACATTCGCTAGTGGGGAGAAAGCAATGATTTATCAATGTGGTGATTGCGGTCAGCTTCTCAAATTCAACACAGGCTACAACAAACACAAGAGGGAAAACCATGGAGCCAAAGACAATGCCTTATTTGGATGGGCTGACGGCGAACCAGAATGGAAAGAATTAGATATCAAAGAGGAGGACATTGAAAAATGAAGTGCCTATATGACAGATGTGCCAATGATGCAGTTATGTTTGGGTTCTGTTCCTCAGGCTGCATGTGGATCTGTGGGGAACTAATGAATAGTTGGGAATGCCGACAGGAGAGTAAATATGGATGAGGCCGACGGTGTCCATAATGGCATCTGCAGGCATTGCAAACAATGGAGTAATTGTGTATCCAACGACGACGGTGTATGTGGTGATTGTAATTGAGTTCTGAAGCACAGTACTTATTTCACTGTATCTGTAGCCATTTCTTTGTTGGGAAAACAGGAAGCGGACAGTGCTCAAAATGTGGGGTAAGAAGCCGGGGTATTTGGTTGAGCTGTTCTTGAGAGGGTGTGTTCCACATTGTTTTCCTTTCTAAGAAAAAGTATTGCGTTTTAAAAAGAGCATCTATTTATTATATAATCATATCACAGATTCTCCTGTGCGTCAAAAACCTGTCCAAAACAGCAATAAAAAATCCCTGAAAAATCAGGGATTTCAGGGGTGGA
>SDBT01020169.1_pt1 | contig 10431 bp, 14 predicted proteins | sample 2277101 | NCBI WGS metagenome assembly SDBT01 (sample SAMN10404973, study PRJNA504765) | marine sediment metagenome | isolation source: marine sediment core GS10_PC15, 103 cmbsf | place: Arctic Ocean: Southern Knipovich Ridge | collected 2010
TTTCTCCGAGCTCCTCGATTGATTCAGCCGATATTTCAAGCCGTACGCTGCCCCTAGGTTCATCGATCTTATCTAAGTCTACATCAAGGTATTGCTCCGACAATTTCTCCTCTTTCTTTGGCATCATACCCCCCTATTCGTTGATTTTATTGACTTCTTTTTCTGACACTACTAAAAACTCATGCAAATAGCTATAAGAATGAAACAAATTTGGAACACTACCCATGAATAGGGCTTACTCACCGTGTGCCAATTTTGGCACACCATTAGTCTCCCAAGACGATTATATTTAGAACCTTCCGAAGGAAGTCGCTACGCTCAACCAATTTTACTAGAAGGAATCCAGATAAAAAACAAACTGGAACGCCATAAATGCAAGTAATTACCCTCACATATCGAAGTCACCTACTTGAAACCGCTACCTACGCCCTGTGAAGGGCTCCGAAGCCACGTCTTTGTCGACCTTTCCGAACGTTTTTTTTATCAAGAGGGAAGAGGATACGGAAATTGTAACTAGGCAGTTACGATATTGTAATTAATACAACATATAGTGGTGGTATCCTCCAGGAAGCATACAATATGTTGTGGTTTATTGTTGGCACGGTTTTTGCTACATAATAGGGTATGATCAACGCAAAATCAATACAGGAAAGGAAGGAGACCAAAATGATAAGAGAAAAAATTACTGTAATCGAGGTAATAGAAGTGAAAAAAGGCTGGATAGAAGAAAAGATAAACGCCGTTCAATATGGTTATAATCCGGATCTATTTAACGAGGAGCTGCTCGAAGCCCTGAGAAACTGTATTCAAGGAAAGGAGGTGATATAAATATTGAAAGAAGGTGACTTGGTATGGATCTATAAAGATCCGTGGGCGAAAACAATACCAGAAGGAGAGGCCAGGCTTCTCAAATTAATTTTATCTCATAAGTATCATGGAAATTACTGGCTTGTCCGTTTTTTGAAAGACAATAAAAAGGTTGAAATAATTATTTTAGAGGATTAAAAACCAAATAAGGAGGATATATCGATGAATTACGAACAATTAAAACAAACTATTAAAGTTGAAATGTCTTTTCTGGATATCTTAGCTATAACTGCAAATCTTCATCTGTCTTTAAGACATCCAGAGAACCAGTCGTGGTCTTCGATATATTCAAAAAGTTTAGGCCGGCGCATGCTCAATATACTGATCAAGGAAAAGATAGAATTACCAAAACAAATAATAACTTATTATGAAGAGGTCTTTGGAAAAGAATAAACACGAAAGGAGATGAATCACAATGAATAAGCAAACATTACAACATGTTAAAGAATTATTTAAAAAACTGGAAGATTCCAAAACGTCAACTGATTTTTGCCCTTTAGCTCTTTATGTTGAGTCCGACTTGTATTACAGGTTTAAGATATGTTGTTACACACAAAATATTGAACCGTTTCAAGCCATAAAAGATTTTATGAGCAAAACCTCTTCGCCACAAACGGTTGAAATAATAAAGGAAACCTTAGCCCGGGCTAAGGATTAATTAAGGAGGTGAAGGCCACAAACGGTTGAAATAATAAAGGAAACCTTAGCCCGGGCTAAGGGTTAATTAAGGAGGTGAAGGCCACAAACGGTTGAAATAATAAAGGAAACCTTAGCCCGGGCTAAGGGTTAATTAAGGAGGTGAAGGCAGATGGAAAACTGGGTGGAGTGCTTAAAGAGTTTAAAGGGGAGTAAATGCCAATGCGGAGAAAAGAAAAAACCTAGAAGGACCTTTTGCGAACATTGTTTTTCTAAACTTCCAGTTAACCTAAGAAGAGACCTTTTTGACGAAAGATGGCTGTTATGTTGTCAAGCCTATAACAAGGCCCTCACTTTTCTTGATAAATAATCGATTTCAAATCATTTATGACTCACCGTGTGCCACCATGGCACACGGCGAGCTAATCCCCTGCTATCGCCGCCTTAACAGAATTTATGCCTGCTAAAAACACCTCCCTCGATTGACGTTTATCAGGTAAATCATTTTCTCGCCTGCCGGCGATGTCCTCAGATGCAAATTTCCAGAAAGGCTTATTTCCAAATAACATCCCAAAGCTATAAGCTAATTTAAACATTTTTCCCTTTATTATATAAATAGTCGATTTGAAATGAAATCGATCGTCATCTCCCTTTGTAATTCTTCTTCTTCTCACAAAATATCCCTCATCTTCGAGATAACGAAGCCATCGGTTTAGGCTTCGTCGACTAATTTTGATATTGTGATATTTATTTAATAGCTCAATAATTTTATCTTGAGAGGGATAGCAATATTTCTTCCCATATTTTCTTGACAAATGAATCAATGTTTGAAAGATTGATACTGTAAGTATTTTAGTGCTCACATCTACCTCCCGTGTCATTATATTGACACTTTTGCTTTAATTTGGATCTTGGTCCTGATTTAGGTACCGATCCAGACTAAATTCCTTTTTACTAGACTTTTAACACAAAACAAAGGAGAAATATCATGGCAGAGATCCGATCACTGACACACATCAAAGACAAGTGGGTTCGTGTAACTCCCTTAAGGACCGATGACTACAAGCTGGGACTCGAAAGCCCCAGGCGGGACTGGGAGCAAGAAACCCTAGCTGCAAAAGACATCTGGAAACAAGGCATTGACGCAGCTCACGCAAAGGGTTTGTTTGAAAAAGGTGTCAAACAGGCAGGGTCAAAAAAATGGCAAGATAAAGCATTGACGAAGGGACCTGGCCGCTTCTCGGAAGGTGTCTATCTTGCTGGCCCTGACTATGAAAAAGGCTTTGGTCCTTATCGTGAGGTAATTGCCAAGACAGATCTGGGTCCAAGATACCCCAAGAGGGATCCCCGTAACCTCGAAAGAGTCAAAAGAATAGTTGACGCCTTGATTAAAGAAAAACTGTCAACTTAATCCATCTACCAGGTAAATCGTCAAAGGAGTTAAGCCATGGGTTTATCTATATTTAAAATCTTCAACATCTTTGGCAGAGTCGCATCTTGGGCAGAGATTGCCCTCGAGGACGGAAAAATTACACTCTCTGAGGTCGCTAACCTGGCCGAGGAGCTCGCTGTCATTCTTGGCGTCCCTCTTGAGATCGATATCGCTCAGACTGAAAAAGAATCAACCGAAAATTGGGATGACGTTACCGCCCAGATAGAGGCAAGCCCACACAAAACCAAGGCTTAAACAGAAAATAAAGCTTTACTTTTCAAAACAACCAATGCAAGGAGGATTCTTATGAATTACAGACACCTTGAGCTTTTAGGTTTGAAAACCATATCTGCAGACCAAACAGAGGTCATTGACCTTGATTTATCAGACCCTATATCAAGGATTACCCTTGATATAAGAGTCAAGCACGCCCAAGGCCAAGATACACAAGGCCATCCTGCAGAGGCCGTTACAAGTATTGAGCTCGTCGATGGCAGTGAAGTCCTTTTTGGTGTTTCTGCTCTCTGCGCACAGGCTCTTGATATTTATTGTTCCGGACAACACCCACGGGGCGGATGGAGTCATTACCTTGCAACGACCTATACAGACATGATGATTGCTCTTGACTTTGGCCGTTTTCTCTATGATCCGCTACTTGCACTTGACCCCACAAAATTTCGTAATCTTCAGTTAAAGGTCACTCACGATGTCAGCGCCGGCGGTATGGGTCCAACTGAAAATCAGATGGCCATTCATGCCGAAGTATTCGATCAAAAGGCCATTACCCCTCAAGGTTTTTTAATGACCAAAGAGATCAAAAGCTATTCAGCCACATCAGGCGAACATGAATACACCGACCTCCCCACAGATTACGTCTATCGTAAATTGTTGATTCAGGGATTAAAGCGAGGATCACCTCCTCACTGGGTACTGGGTAACATCAAGTTAAGCGAGGACGCAGACAAAAAGGTCGTATTCAATGATGGTTTCAGAAACCTCATTTTCGGTTTATGCAGAGAAAACGCATTCGTCAGGGAGACCTGGCAAGGAGTGGGCGCGACTTCTCAGCAAGTCTATCACGTGACTCCGACTATGGAAGTTCACGGTGTAGCAACCGGATGGAGCGATGTCCTGGCCACAAAGCAGGCCGACACCTTTGATGGAGATGGCGGAGAATTCAAGGTAATCTGCGAAGGACTCGGAAATATCGTCTTCGACGTTTCAGGATGGGCGCCTCATGGTGTTCTTTGTGTTCCATTTGGTGATCAGCAACTCATCGATGACTGGTATAATGTATCAGAAATCGGCAATTTAAAGCTCGATATCACGGGCGGACAAGGAACCACAGTAAACAAAATATTCATTCAGCAACTCAAACCCTATTAATCCTATAGCGTTTACTATAGCACTATGAATCTTCTTGACTTTGACCGCCTTTACAGGCAAAAAGTTAACGCCACCGGTTTAACTGGGTCCGTGGTCAATATTGAACTCGACCCGGTTGACCCGCATAGGATAAGGGTCCTTACCCATGTAACCGTTGAGAATAAAACAACCGCATTTACAAAAGTTCGACTCGCAATCAAACACCACTCACTTACCTTTTACCTTGACGAACTGGACTCCCCTGCAGCGGCCGAGCTTATCGTTTCAAGGTCTGACATTATTTTAGGAGAAATGGACATACTTGTAGCGGAATGTACAGGAACAACCACGGACGATGAGCTCGTCTTAATTGCAATAGGGACGGAGAAAGACTTGTGACCGATTTCGGGAGGAAGCATGGACCAACTCACGAAGATGCTGGACGCGACGAGATAGACACGACCGACCTTGCTGGACATTATGTCGCTTCCGGTTACGTCGATCGCGGAGATCCTTCCGCAAGTGATTTTGATCATAACGATCTTACTATCGATGGAACGTGGAATGATCTTGACCTTAGCTCTGTTGTCACTGCACCCTCTGCCCTTGTGCATATACGAATTAAACTCATCGATGATGCTACAAATTCGGAGATGTTATTCAGAAAGAAGGGCAATTCGAACACAGCTAACCACGCTGCAATCCGTACTCTTGTCGCTGCCATTTTTCACGTCGCTGATATCTTTGTCCTTTGCAATTCGGATAGAATTATCCAATATCGTGGCACCAACGAAGCCTTTAGCGAAATTTATTTAAATATACGCGGATGGTTTTCTTGAATATGGCTACCAGGGATGATCTTTTCATAAAATTCGGTCCGAAATTATTAGAGGCTATGTTTATGACTCTTATAGACGAAATAAACTCTTTACGACCAGGACAAGGACTTCCGGAAATTTCCATGCAAGACGTCATCGATGCCGCAAGCAACCATATAACCACGCTATCAGATTATGACTGGATGGCCATTCCACCGGAAGATTAAAATATTATGTTCTATGCCTTCGACTATACAGTCACAGCAAATGATATCGTAACAGCAAAATATAAGCTTTCTTTACCTGTTGTCACAGGCGTTATACATCAAATTGACATACTCTTTCAAGCAGGATGCGCTCATAAGGTAAACGTTCAAATCTTCGACGCAATATCTCAAGTTTGGCCGTCAAACTCTGGTAAATCTTTTCGTGGAGATGCAACCGTTATATCTTTTAGAGAATACTATGATATAACTTCAGAACCCGCCGAGCTCACTGCTTATCTCTGGACAACAGACACCTCTATTCTTTTCGAGGTCATCATTGAAATAGGAATCTTACCCAAGCGAATATTACAGCCGCTAAGCTTTGAGGAGTTACTTTCAGCCGCAACGGGCACGAAATGAGCCCTATCCAAGAAGATCCCTGCCAAAATGGACTAACCCCAGAATGTTTTGAGTCCCACCCCGAATGGGCCATACAAGCCTTTTCTATCAGACTTTTGTATCTCTTTTTACCTGTTGATATCTCAGAGAAGCTACTACGCTCTTTAAAAAAGCTACTTTTTCCACCGGATGTTATTTTCCCTCCGGTTATACCACCTACCGAACCACCTGCAATCGTTACACCGCCTACCGAACCACCTCCACAAATTTTGCCTACCGAACCAGGAATAACCGTTCCCGTCACACCGCCTGCAGAACCACCATCAATCATTACGCCTACCCTTCCACCACAAATCAGTATAGGAATAGGACCACCTGGCGCACCACCATCAATCATTACGCCTACCCTTCCACCACAAATCAGTATAGGAATAGGACCACCTGGCGCACCACCATCAATCATTACGCCACCTACCGAACCAGGAATAACCGTTCCCGTCACACCGCCTGCAATAACACCTCCGCCTGGTTGGACACCAGGTAACTGGTTCGCCCATGGAGCTTTACGAAATCCAAACATCGGAATATATCCTAATTATTTAGTTACTTATAAAAACCAATATTTTTTTTATATCGGTGGCAAGACCGGCGCCAGCCGTTCCCGAGCTCCGGTACCATCTTATTATTTTCATGAACCGTGGAAAGTACTTGATCCTGACATATGGACTGTAACATCGTTTGGCGGAGGAACCATTACAGTAGTAGGAAATCGTCTTAGGATGTATTGTCCTAGCATTTCCATACAAGGCTTGAAAGCAACCGTTGACACAACGCCCGGAGATAACTTTGATGTTACTTTTACTTTCGAATATGGATTTGGCTATAAATATTGGTGGATAGAATTTTACACTGGAAAATATCGCGTAGCTTTATTTTTAATTTATCCAGACGAGGTTGACCTTCGAGACGAGTCAGGTTTACAAAGAATCAGCGTTGACAATTTTGCTTCTACCGTTGTTTCTTGGAAATTAGAAATAAGGGATGAGGAGATCACCTTATACCAGGATACAGTTCAAAAAGGTTCAACGCTTACAATGCAATCCAGCACTTTATGGCCAAGACAAATTAACATTAAAATGTGGGACAAAACAACCATTTATATGGGTCCACTTATTATTGACGATTCTGTATAAAATGAATATTTCACTAAATTTCTGGCGATCGCCAGCTCGATCGACAAAATACCGTTATTTTGGGTTGATCTCCCACTTTTCGAAAAAGGCGCCGCCCGCTGCGGACAGGTAAATCCCACCCCTAGGGACTATTTTCTCTATAAATTGGGTTTGGCTCCCATTTTTGGTGTTTTAGAATCTCGGCCGAGATTTTTAACTTGACGGCCGTACGCGATTGGAGCTAATTTTATGGTACAATATCTTTTTATTAACGTGCCTATCTTGATCGTTCTTGCGATCTATATTATCAGACTCGAGAGACGATTGACGAAAATTGAAACCAATCTCGAATGGATAATTAAAAGTTTAAACTCATGCCAACCACCCTAGGCCGATCATATCCGAAAGAATGGCTCGGACGCCCACCTCATATGCTTAAAGATGACGTCCCAGTATGGTGGAGATTTTTAAATAAATGGGGATGGAAATTTGAAAACATTTATTACGACGTTCTTTTGGGAGGTCCTCGTTACACAGAAGCACAGCTAAAAGACCCCTTAATCCGTATGTGGAGACAGCAACTTTCAAAACGTGCGGACGCGATCGCCGAGCTTTCCGATCAGGTTTGGATTATCGAAGTATCTTTCAGCCCTGGCCTAAGAGCCATCGGACAGCTCCAAACCTATCGAGCACTATGGACCAGAGATATTAAAATCTTCAAACCCGAAAAACCCGTCCTTGTTTGCGAGGAGATTGAGCCAGACCTCGCAGACGCTGCAACTATGCACGGAATTATGGTTTTCGTCCTAGGACCTTCCTGATTTAAAAGTCCCCTGCAGGTAAATGAGGTATGTTATGGCTGTCGAATGGAATTGGCCCGTCCAATTACCACGCTTTACAACAGATGAATACGAGAAAAAGAAAACCAAACACAACGAAGAATATGGTTATCGCGTCCATATTCCAAGATTTGACGATATCATTCACTTAGGAGCACCAAGAAAGGCCGAAGAATGGGAAATGAAAGCGTATTTTCTAAGAGATTATCAAAATTTGGGTGGCGAACGATACAAAGAGATTCATGAAATGTTTCTTAAACGAAAAGTAAGGATCGAACGGATGTTAGACTCTCCGGCTCCTATTTGGTATCAAAACATTGCCTCTGCCATGACCTTCATTGACGACCTCGAAGATGCACTTTCTACCGTTTCAATGATCGGCCGGATCGCCGCCCGCTTTGCTCCAAGAATATTTGGAAAGCTCTTCCGTGGGCCAATAGGATGGATCATGCTCTTAAACGATCTCCTTAATATCTCACAGCTCATTATGTGCTTTCCAATTAATGCCGGTTCAAAAAAGAGAATGATGGAGGATCTTGTAAGGAGTAATCCATTTTCCAAAAAGGCCAGACTAAAACGCGCTTTGCGCTTTAGACGATGGTGGCCTAGTATGGGAGATATCCTTGAAACACTCCAAACAACTGACAATATCTTTGGAATAGGCCTTTCCCTTGGCCCTCTTGTTGGCTTCGTTTCTGACGCTTTCTTTGGCACCTATAAAATGGCCGCTGGCCATAAGGTTAAATGGGGCTCTTCGCCTCCACCGCTTTTCCCTCATGAGCTTATAGCAATGCGAGCATTTCGAGCTCTTCCCATTATGTTTTTAGGAGGAGATGCAATTTCCGATGATGATAAATTCATGGCCATCATCACCGCAAACTTATCCCTTCAAGTTATTAGAGCGTACTCTGAAGAATATAACATACTCGACCACCTCGTTAACATTGATGATGTTTACCTTATCCCACCAACGCCCACGAATCTCTTGACCAGGCGCGCCCTGGAAGACGCCGGCATGAACCCTGATACTCAAATCGGCTTTCCCACCTTTAGCCCCGAGGAATATACTTTCAAAAACTTATCATCTCAATACATGATCAGAGCCGCCAATGATTTCAACAAATACGCACATGATAATCAGTACAACATGAAGGGCTGGGTAGCCGCAAACAATGCCACTGAATACGCTGAAGGCATCCTGGCTCTTTTCGAAGGCTCAGATCAACTCGAAGCAACGCTAAAAGAACCATCTCAAGACATTGTTAATGCCATGAAAGGAAAATACGACAGGGAGAAAAGCATGGCAGAGCTAGCAGCACTCAAAAAAGCTCAAGACATTGAACTGGAAAGCATAGAAGACTTCGAGGAGTACTGGGATGAATATCAGAGGCGACAAGCTAAAGGGGAAACACAAAAAGAAGAAGATGAAAGGATGCTAGAAATCCGCAGGCTAATGAATAAGCTCCAATATTATCTTGAAAATTGGAGAGGTTATTATATGGGAGAAATCCCTAACTGGCCACCAGGTGGAATGGTAGAAGGTCCGATCGAATGGTTATATTCTGAAAATTACCATGAAATATGGAACCCTCCATCATCATGGCGGTCTCTCCCTAAAAAGACAACCTACGATAAAATAAGCTGGCAGCTCGAACACCCCGCGACCCCATGGTATGTAAAATATTGTCTTTGGGGAATGATGCTAGGTGATTTCGAAGGCGGACTTCTCAACTACTGGCCACGGGCCCGCGCACTCGCAGAAGCAAAAATCCCCTATAGTTTCAATCCCGCCGTCAATATCAAAGGTCGAGGCGAAATACGCTATCCCGCATACGCTCATATATTTCTTTATTGCCGTCAAGAATGCAATCTCGACATTTTGCCCGACTTTATGCTTGAATTTCTCCAAACGATTACGAGCGGCAATTATTGAGCTCGACCAAAATCCCCCCAGGGGGGAAAATAAAAAAAACAGGCACCAGAAAGTTCCGGATCAATAGTTCGTCCTCCAGGAACCAACCTGGTGATTTTTGGAGAGCTTCACGTCAATGCCTCGAGCTTTAACCGCCAGCGAAATTCACCTTGTCGGCCGCCAATCTTCACGTCAATGCCTCGAGCTTTCCACCCTCAATAAAATCAACGACTTAACCCGAAAGCCAAAAAGGAATGAATCCATTTAGCTCCTACAAAATAACGGGGCCCTGGCCCGCAAAAAGACGCGCCAAGACCCCGTCATTTTTTCGGAGAGAGCTTTTCCCGCTGATTCAAAGAATTTTTTTCTATAAGGATAAAATATTAATATATATATATTAATATTTTAGTCTTATCTATGATAAAGACTAAATATGCCGAGGCTCGCCGCCCCGCCCTCCCAGTCCAGGATAATACGCTGGACCGGGTCCCCAGGGCGCGGCCGGTCGCTCCTTTCGCATATGGTCATCTGCGAACGCTCCCTCGAACGAGCCTCGGCATATTTAGTCTTTCTCATAGTAGAAGGGCTGAAAAAATTCTTTAAATCAGCGGGAAAAGCAAAGGAAGTCGCTATCGCTCCATTATCAAAAACAATACAAAAACCCTAAAAACTAATTACTCAATCACATTACTTTTTCTTTTACGTAGGTTCACCAGGTGGCACAGTCTCCTCACCCTCGATCTTTTTTCTAAAAGTGATAAATATTTCTCCCGGAGGATGTCTAA
>SDBT01020170.1_pt1 | contig 10431 bp, 6 predicted proteins | sample 2277101 | NCBI WGS metagenome assembly SDBT01 (sample SAMN10404973, study PRJNA504765) | marine sediment metagenome | isolation source: marine sediment core GS10_PC15, 103 cmbsf | place: Arctic Ocean: Southern Knipovich Ridge | collected 2010
GCTCTCGATAATCCATATCCTTCTGACCTGAGTATTACTCGACATTGGTCGAGTGATTTTCAGTGCATACCCATCCTGAGATAATCAGGGCAAAAAGTAGTACCATTAAATTTTTATTCATCATAATAGATTTATTTATTAATATATTTCATCAGTAGGCATTTTGGAGAGATAGAAATAACGAACGGTAATATTTCATGAGCCTTATGGGATCTTCGTTACCAGAAATTTCCGCATTACAATACCCTTTAAATCCTGAATCTGCCAGTAGTTTAAAAAGCAGGCGATAGGGATATTTGTCGTCCCATAGCTCGTGCATATGAAGGCTGATAATGCGATCTTTTAGGGAGTTAAAATTATATTCAAAACCCTCTCCTTCAGAATCATTAAGATTACAATTCCAGTTTACAAAAACATTCGGGCTTTCCGAGTAGTCGATAATCTTCTTTATCACCGGCACCCTGGCCGTTTTGTTTCCATGCACACATACTTTAATTTTTACATCATGGTCCACGCCGAATTGACCGACTTCTGCCAGAGCTTTCCCTATCTGCTCCATGCTCTTCTCTTCCGGAACACCTTCAGGCAGGGCATTTGGAAATACCCGTATTGATTTTGCCCCTATCTCCTGTGCCAGTAGGGTATACTCCTTCGTACCTTCAATATGATTCTTTAATTCAGTCTTATCGGTAAAGTGGTACTGAAAAGCACTGGCAAGGCTTATCTCTTCGAGAGATGAATCTTCAAAACGCTTTTTAACTTCCGCCCTTTCGCTTGTGGAAAGCGTGACTTCAATTCCGTGTGCATGTGTTGTACGGAGTTCAACCGATTGATAACCAGTTTCACCAAGGTTTTTTATAATGGTTTCTATATCCCATTCTTCGGCCAGGGTATAAGTCATCACACCAAGCTTCAACGGATTTTTGTTCAATGAAAATGCAACTTCTTCCTCGTTTTCAGGTGATGCTCCTACACATCCGGGGATAATGGCAGCGGTTGATGACAAAGCAGTTGTTTTCAGGAAATTCCTTCTGGAAAAATGATTTTTCATGGTATTGCTGTTAATTGAATAATTATAATAAATCTAGTAATTCAAACCAAAATAATTTGACCTTCCCGGCTGGGCGGGTAATGGTTCAATGATCATCCCGGGCCTCTTTCCCGAAGTATATATCGTAACCTCTTCACCTTTATTCAGATAAATTTGAAATTCACCTTCATTAATGGTCTTATAGTCCATTTTTCTTTGAGAAGCGATTTCCAGTGGACCTGTTAGGTCGGTTTTAAGAATACATGGTTCACCTGCAAGACTTTTAATGCGAATAAAATCAGTTTTCCCGTCTCGTCGAACAGCACTGACAAGAAAAGCCCCTTCCGCCCTGAGATTATGAAATACGGCATTTTGCCATGCATCCGGCATGGCTGGAAATACGCGAATTTTTTGTCCCCAGCTTTGAATTAACATTTCTGTTATAGGCTGAATATCTATGATATTATTTGATCTTACATTTTGGTTGCCTGAAATCCGATCCATTAAATATTCCAAAGCCCGGTTTCCGCGTCCAATTGAAGTTGCAAGGGATGCCGGACCAATCCCGGTACCCAGTTTTCCATATTGCCTGCGAAGCGAACGATCAATGATCTCCCGGTTCTCATCCTGGTCCCAGTTGATCAGGTAGAGGGGATATATCATAAAAAGATGTGAATAATGCCTGTTCCAGATATAGGGAATATCACGTCCCACCATGTATCCGTTTTCATCAGCCGGAAAATCAACCAGACGTTCTCTGATATCTGTCCATTTCACAAGCAGCGGATCTTCCATATTCAGTCTTTCACAAGCTTGTATGAGAGATATGCAGGCCCATTTCAGCAGTGCCAGGTCATAATTGGTATCCCGTGACAGACCATACTCGGGAGAATATTTTTTTTCTTCCGGCCTGGGAAAGGAGTTCCATGCGTTCACATATTCAGGGGAGTAAGTCCAGGGCAGATGCAATTTTCCATCTGTACCCTCTTCTATATGATGAAGATAAAAATTTACTGCGCCACGCAACAAGGGGAACAGTCGTTGGCGAAGCAATTCATCATCCATGATATACCGGTAGTGCAACCAATAATTATGTAAATACCATAACAGATTCCCCCATTCTCTTTCGTAACGCATATCCATATCCAGGGGGGAAATAAGATCCATCTGTGAGCAGTGCCCCAGAAAATATGAGTCCTCCTGATATTCTACCGGGCGCACATTTAATCGAAGTTGGGCCTTATGATTATCCAGGCTGTTCAGCAATGATTCTCCCAGGTCAAGATGATTGGTCGGCAAGAGTGGATAGTGCCTAAGATGTGTACCATCATTATGGGTCAGATAATTCCAGAAGGTTGGCTGATACCAGAAATGAGCATCGATCATACCCGCATCCGGACGTGTAACGCAACCCATCTTGTACATTTGGATCCAATAGTAACTCTCTATTTTCGTATCCGGCAATGAAACAAAACTGCAGGGATAAAAATTATGCCACCATTCGCGGTGTGTAGAAACAAGTTTGTCAATTCCTGTCTCCCTGGCTTTTCTTATAGAATTCTTCGCCTGTGAAGGAGAGGTCAGTTCAGGATGGGACATGGCGATGCTGATATAGACGGTTTGCTTTCCGGATTGATGGTCAACCTTCTGCCATGCTGTGGTATATCCTCCGCCGGTCAACAACTCCTGAATACAGAGGTTGAATTCGCCCTCTGTTTTAACTACAGGCTGAGGATTTGGGACATAGGTGTTGACCTCTGTGCCATAATTACTGTAGTACCGTTTTACGCCTTCTTCATTTCCCGGAAAATAGTCTGCCCTGGGAGGGAAATCTTTCCGGGTAGTAATGGCTTCATAGGGCCTGAAAGTCCATTTTAATTGATTCTCTCCGCCGGTAGGCTCCAGTTCTATAACCATAACCTGCATGGTGGCATGAACAAATGCTCTGAACCTGATCTCTCCTTTATTGGTTTGGATATTTCCCCGTAACTCAGCATTGTACAGATCCAGCCGCATATTGAATCCAGTTATCTGTCCTTCGGTATGTAATTGAAAATCACCGACATGAATTCGTGGCCTGCTGTATGAGGTCCATCCCCAGGAAAGATCCCGCCGGTCATATACGTCTCTCCTGTCTACAGCAAACCGAATGACTTTATCAGAGCTGCTGATTTTTTTATCTTTTGACGGATGCTCGGTAGTTGCCAGTTCTTTGAAAACATTCATACCCAGGAAACCATTACCGAGCATACCGGCGTCATCAGCAGCGGTTGGAGGAAGTTTCCATACCAGATCGTGCCGGTTCAGAAAAGATGGCCAGTCAATATTATCCTCAACCGAATTCTGTTGGCCTGACTGTGCAAAAACATTGTAAATAGAGGAAACTGAAAGAAGGAGGAAACTGAAAAGAAAGAGGGATCTTCCAGATGTAACTTTGAGGCTTATGATTTGGAATTTCATTAATTCTATCGAAGTGTATCCAAAAAAATGAACTTGGTAAAGATGGATTAACCAGATAGCTGGAATGGCCCTGGTCAAATCATTACAATTTAATGTATTCTGGCCACTTTCCCAGACGTTTATCATTTTTTTTGCTCTCTATTATCTTCAGGCCGCAAGGAGAGATGTAACTGCTATTTTGCAGGTTCCGGATTACGGATTGGCCTGAGCGTAGAAGTCCGATTGATTTGAATAGGTTGAACAGATTCAACAGATTCAACAGATCACCATTCATACAATCAGATATAGGTAGTGTATCGTGTTTTTAACGGGTCACCATAAACTTTTCCTCCTATTTCTTCTCTGCAGCGATTTGTTAACCGAAGACCGTTCTGTTCCCCTGAGAATCCACCAGAATTCAGGATTCTCATCTGCACCTGGTGCAAGTCAGGCAATTGATTTCCTGCGGCAATATGCAGATTATACAAGTAACTTTATCAACGATCCCGGCTTAAATACCAAGGTTGTCAACACGGAGGAAGTTCATGTGTATTTAGAAGCATTGAAACCCCAACCTCTTCCGTCCTCCCGCCAGCGGATCAGGCTGGAATACTGTAAATGGCATGGATATATGGAAGGATCATTGGTATTTAGCCGATCAAATGCAAGAATCCGAAATGCCATTCATTCCTAAACCTGGAGAATGTATGCTGAGGTTGATATGAAAATTGATTCACCCGGTCAAACGTTCAGTTTTAAACTTGTCAGTGATAATGAATCCATAATAGATGTAGGGGTAAATCGATCCTGTAACTTCTATTTTGTGTCTGAAGAAAAAATCACTTCCAGCGTAAAGTGTGCCCAGGAAACATTTATAGACTGAAACTGGAAATTGACCTGAAAGAAAGAGCTTACAACTTTTATGCAGATGATTGCCTGATAACAGTTTATACAGTTTTGACAGCGCCCTCTAATTCTCATATTGACGCCTTGGTTTTTGAAGGTGAAACAAATAATCGTCTGGACAATTATTCTGCACCCATCTTTGTTTCAACAAGAACCACGCCATTTGCGCCCCTTACCCCATAAACGGAGGCTGCGGATCCTTTCAACAAATCGATTCGGGCAATATTGATTGTATGGAGGGAGGCAAATGTACTTTCGTCTACGACCAAGCCATCTACAACCAAGAGGGCCCCACGACTTCCTGTAAGTGATCGGACGCCCCTGATAATAATTTCACTATTAATTACCTGAACTCCGGGAAATTTCACTGCAATGATCTCGTAAATATCTGCGAATTGAGAGAAATCCATCCCCTTAGCATACATATTTGATGCTGCTGTTAAATTATCTATATCCTTCACATGTCCATAGCCAACCGCAACCTCACTACTTTTTGGATTTGACTTCAGGTCTAAATTTACAAATACAATTTTATGATTCTCATTGACCTTAAATTTTCGGGATACAAAACCCTTTGCACTTACTTTTAATCGATCTTCCTTATTGCAGGGGATAGAAAACAGACCCAGTGTATCGGTCAGGACAACTTGCTTTGTGCTTTTCGCCTGGATTTCCGCACCCGATAAAGCAATCTCATCAAGTGTTGTAACCTTCCCATGCAACACTCTATCCTGGCCAAATATGGAGAATGAAATAATCAGCAGAGCACAGGAAAGGAAAGTAATATTACATCCTGTTCTTATCATCGGTATTCAGATATGTAACTGTAAGCAGTAACTTATCTATATAAAAATAACAAATCCCCACCATATGGCAGGGATTTGTTCATTAAATTTTGAAATAATGTTCTTTAATATCCCGGATTTTGTTCGAGTACTGCTTCCTGATTTGCATCAATGGCAGCTTGTGGTATGGGCCAGAGTGAATTAAATTCCTGAACGGTTTGAGATGTGACAGGATTGTGCATCATCACCCTGTTCACAAATTGACCGGTCCTTGTCAGGGTATGTTTCCTCAGAACCTCTCCGAATAATTCCCTTGCGCGCTCATCAAGAATATAGTCAATGTCCACCTCCCCCGGAAGTACAGGTGTTGCGTTCGATCTGTTTCTCACCATATTTATACTGGCAGCAGCATCATCTAATTTGCCCTGCTCCATCTGAGCTTCAGCAAGAAGCAGATAGGTCTCGGCCAGACGAATCTTATAATCATCTTTATCGTTAAACGCCAAAGATGGGTTGTCAACCGTTCTTCCAAAGTTAAATTTGGTTGTGTGCGCAAACAGAGATCCAGACTCCTTTAATTCAGCCGTCATTGGGTACTCATTTCCAAATTCGGGATGAGCTGGGTCATTATACCAATACTGTCGTTTGAGATTGAATCTTGAGTTTCTTATGTCCTGTGCTTCAAAAGAATTCAACCAAAAGTCTGTGGGATACATTCGTCCAAGACCGCGTCCACCGAGAGAATCAGCCAGCAGAAATCCGGATACCCTGGAATAATAAGGCACCCAACAACGACGATCCCAGGATCTAAAATAGCCTGTGCCCTGATCCCACTTATACTGCTTTTGTTTAATCCAGATTCCTTCTGTGTTGCCTGAAGAGCGGTTGTGATTATTTTCCAGAAATAAATCATTGTAAACATCTCCGGGTCCACTGGCGTTAGTGCCAAAACGTTCAGTCATAAGGGCATACATACCTGACTCGGTAACGGATTTTAACAGCGTTTCAGCTGTGCCCCATTCCTTTTTCCACATATAAGCTTCAGCCAGATAATGTTTTGCCGCAGCATCTACCAGTTTGCCTACCAAAGGCGCTTCAGCAGGCAGGTTGTCTGCTGCAAAAGTCAAGTCGCTAATTATGAAATCAAGGACTTCAGTCATGGAACTCCTGGTATAATCAAGCCTGAATGGTTTTGCTACTTCATTCACAATGGGGACACCAGCAAAAGAATAGGCCAGCACTCTGTAAGCATATGCCCTGAAAAAACGGGTCTCAGCCTCTATATCCAGCGCGTCTGAAGGTGAATCCCAGGCAATATCCGGAAGGTCAAGTGACTCAAGTATCAGATTGCAATTGGCGATCATCAGGTACGACCAATTCCAATATGCATTGCAGTCACCATTTTCACTGGTTAATTGATCTCCTAATACTTCAAATACTGTATATGAACCGTGTTTCAGCCCACCCAAACTTAGATCTGTTCCGGAATAATATTGTCCGTACACGAAACCCCGGTATTCACTTTGAAATTGGTTATACAGGCCATTCACGGCAGTATTAAATCCCGTTGTGCTTATAAAAGTATTTTGAGGAGCATTAAAACTTTTTGGATGCTCCGTTAAGAATTCATCATCATCGCATGACAGGACCATAAATAGTAATCCTGTCAGCAGCAGGAAACTTGATAATTTGTATATTTTCATAATAGTAAGTTTTATACAGTTTATAATCCTAAGTTAATGCCAAATTTAATGGTCCGGGCACTTGGATAGGGAACGACACCCTGTCCAATTGAACCAACAAAGTCATCATCTGGATTGAAATTCTGCCCCCAAACGTTGGCTTCAGGATCCCATCCAAGCCAGCTTGAAAAAGTAACCAGGTTATGAGCGGATATGTATATTCTAAGACTGCTTAGTCCCAATCTTCCAAGCGCAGAACCAGGTAATTCATAGGAGAGTGTAACATTCTGTATCCGTACAAAACTGGCATCCCTGAGATTTGCCGCACCTGCGGCAGGGTAGCCAGCATCATTGGTAATACCCGAAGAGATAAAATCATCGCTTGGCCTGTCTAACCTCCAATAATCCACATCAAGGTAATTCATGGCTTTTTCAACCAGAAAACTCTGGGGTTGATACCAGCCATTGCTTCTTCTTATTCCCTGAACAGTATTAACAAAAACTGATAAGGACCAGTCTTTATATTTTACCTCGTTGAACATACCACCTGTCCAGGAAGGAAGTGTATTACCCAGAACGGATCTGTCTTCCTCACTGATTGACCCGTCCCCGTTTGTATCTTTTACTCTTGGTTTACCGAGATGCAAGTTGAACGTTCCGGCCGGAGCGTAGGCTGCAAACTTTTCCTCCTCACCAAACTGCCAGAGGCCATCGTATTCATATCCGTAATGTACGCTAAGAGGTTCACCAATAAACCACTGGTTTGCAATGTCATCTTCACCGTCTCCCCGAAGCGCCACAATCTCATCCCTGTTTAATGCAAAATTAAAGGATGAAGTCCAACTAAAATCTGATCTGGTGATGTTTCTTGTACTAAGGTTAAGCTCAACTCCTTTATTTTCCGTCTCTCCAATATTATACCACAATTGTGTATAACCGTTCATCACCGGCACCTGCCGAGTCATTAAAAGGTCCTCGGAACTGCTTGAATAAATGTCAACTGTTCCGGAAATTCTGTTTTGGAGAAATGCAAAATCAACACCTACATCGAAGGTTTTTGTACCTTCCCATTTTAAATCTGGATTTCCAACACTATTTATTTTCAGTCCATTTACTACGGCAGTGTTGTCTCCAAAAAGGGTGTTTGCAGATTCAAGCCTGTCAAACGTCTGATACGGATCTACCGCCTGGTTGCCATTGATACCATAGGACAGCCGTAATTTTAAGAAGTCAACACCCATATTTTGGGCGAATTCTTCGTTACTGATCGTCCAGCCTAAGGCAACTGAAGGAAAGAAACCAAATTTATTTTCCGCTCCGAATCCGGAAAAACCGTCCCGGCGTGCAGTAACCGTAAGGAGATATTTCTTTGCATAATCGTAATTGAGCCTTCCCATGTATGATACCAGACTGGTTTCAGTCAATTCAGACCAGGCGTCTTTTACTTCAGCTCCATTAATAATATGATATAAATTATCATCATTCACGAAACCCCTTCCAGTCAGCCTGGAAAATTCTCTTGTTGATGATTCACGGCTGTAAAGACCAATTATATTTAAACTGTGACTGCCCCAATTATTATTATATGACAGAAGATTTTCCAGTGTCCAATGAATATTGTTTGTAGTCCGTTTTTCAGCAGTTCCAGAGTCCGCAAATCCATTTAGTGAATTTGACGGATAGTATGATCCTGCCTTAATATTCTGAAAATCGGAAGCATAACTTAATTTATAAGACAGACCGGGGATGAAAGTTGGCCTGATTTCCGCAAACAGATTAACCATTGCCCGTCTGTTGATCTTATCAATTGTTGCATTATCATTTGCGAACGGACTTGGAAAGTATGTCTCAGGGAATTGAGGATAAAAAGCATAAGCTCCGTTATCTTCCCTTAATTGTCCATACGGGCTCATTATCATCGCCAATGAAAGACTGGGCGTAGGACCTCCGCCTCCAAGGTCACTGTGTGAAAACTGAATATTGGAACCAATTGTCAGCCACTTTTTCAGGTCGTGACGAATATTTGAACGCAGGGTAAATCTTTTAAACCCGGTATTCTCTACTATACCTTCCTGATCAAGATACCCGATCGAGGTATAATGTGTTGTACCTCCTGAACCCCCTGACATGCTGAGGGAGTGATCCTGCGTTATCCCATTCCTCAGGACCAGATCCATCCAATCCGTCTCTGAGCCTGACTGATACTGAGGAAGTACATTAGACAACATCCAAACAGATGGATCCTGGTTTGCCGGCCCCCCTTCATAAAGGATCTGTTCCTGTGTAAAGGCAACCCAGTCCGGTCCATTCATCATCGATATGGACTTATTTGCAATAGACGAAACACCCACCGATGAATTTACACTAATGTTCAGTTTTCCTGCTTTACCCGTTTTGGTAGTGACCAGAATGACACCATTTGCCGCCCTGGCTCCATAAATTGCAGCAGAAGAAGCATCCTTCAGCACACTCACTGATTCAATATCTATTGGATTAATGTCATTCAAATCACCCTCATAAGGAATGCCATCGAGAACAATTAACGGGTTGTTACTCGCAGATAAAGAATTTTCGCCCCGTATACGAATTTCCTGACTGGCCCCTGGCTCAAAATTGTCATTTGTAATTCTCAAACCGGGAACAGTACCCTGTAATGTATTAAACAGGTTTGTATTCAGGGTAGATCGAAGCTGATCTGCATTAACGGAAGTAATGGCACCCGTCAGGTCATTTTTTCTTTGAGTTCCATAACCGATGGCTACCACTTCGTCCAGACCGAATATATCAGTCTCCAGAGAAATATCGATCTGAGTTTGATTTCCAACGACTATTTCCTGGGTTCTGTAGCCGATAAAGGAAAAGACTAATGTACCGCTGGGGTCAGTCCGGATGCTAAAATTACCATCTGCATCTGTAATGATTCCCGTTGTCGTACCCTTAACGATAATAGTAACACCCGGCAAGGGATTTCCGTTTTCGTCGGAAACTGTACCTGTTATCTCGTCAGGCTGAACCAACTCAGCTAAAATAAGGTCCTGTGAAATACCAATGCTTTCTGATTTAAGGTCTATCGCATTGACCTGAACAGTTGTCAGGCAAATAAGGACTATTAATCCTTTTGTAATAATCCACGATTTTGTGAACCATGTATTATTGAGCGATTCCATTAGATGTGTCAATTTAGGTTTCATACGTTTAGTTTTAGACGTTTATTTTTAATTCGGATCCAACATAGCCATTGTTTTCATGCGCATTAATCGTTTTTGCGGTTAATTCTTGTCGTTTTGCGAACTTTCATCATCATCATATTTATAACCTGTATTCTATTAAGTAAGCATAACAACTAATTTAGAAAATTAACAATTTATTTTCAAATAACAAGCAATAATGCATATTAATATTCGAAGTTATCATCAATTTCCCATGAAGCAGATCTCATGTCATACCGTAAGATAGCAAGTAAGAATCTACGTTTTTCCCATAGGAAAAAAGCCCTACGGGGAAAAATGCAGTGCTTAACCGATTCCCAATAATGAAGTAGGTTTGTAGCATGAAATACAAAGATAAACTATGTGTTCATTATAAAGAT
>SDBT01020171.1_pt1 | contig 10431 bp, 5 predicted proteins | sample 2277101 | NCBI WGS metagenome assembly SDBT01 (sample SAMN10404973, study PRJNA504765) | marine sediment metagenome | isolation source: marine sediment core GS10_PC15, 103 cmbsf | place: Arctic Ocean: Southern Knipovich Ridge | collected 2010
CGGCCGCGGCCGCCTCTTCCATCTTCTCGAGGACGATCAGCGTACCGCCAATCTGGATCTGGTCACCCGCGCTGAGCTTGCACTTGTTGACCCGGGCACCGTTGACCATGGTGCCGGCCTCGTTGCCGAGATCAATGAGCGTGACGTCGTCCTGCACCTCGATGACCGCGTGCATGCGTGACGCTTGCTCGTCGTCGACGCGAAGATGGCTCTTCGCGTCCTTTCCGACCTTGACGATGTCCTGAACAACCGTCTCGCGACGCACGAGCTGGTCGCCTTGGTAGAACGCGAATGTAAGCGCTAGCTTTTTCTTGCCTTCCATGGGCACCGAGTGCTCCTGCCACCTGGGTGGCCGTGATTCGATCGCGTGGCCCTAGGCCACCGATCGAGGGTTTGGCGGCACGATGTCATCCTCAAAACAGTGCTGAGGAACCACCGCGATGCTTGCTTTCAAATGTTTTCAACCGACTTCAGCATCTCGGGAACGAACGAGGTCCGCGGGCGAATGAGGGTTCGCCTTACAGGACCCGGCCGGACCCGGATGGTTGCGTCGTTCGGACCGAAACCGCCTGCCGACAAAGGATCGTCGCCAAACTCGTAGCCGTAGCCATCTCCACTGTCGTCATCCGTCGCCTTGACGCCCTGAGCGAACACGGTCGTCGAGACGAGCATGATGGCGACTCCGGAGAGAACCGCTGCTGTTTTGCGTACCGAGCCTACCATTACACTCTCCCTATAATTTTCAAACAAATTACAGTGTGATTGTAACCAACCGCTACCGATTGCGTCAACTCATAATGGCCTGAAGCCGGGTTTCCGGTGCAGACCGATGAGCAGGGTACGAACGACGTTGTCATGTCTGGAGGCCCGCCTATTCGGGCCACCGTGCTTGAACAGACAATGGTCGGCGTTGTTGGTTCCCACGCAATCCAATATCGCTGTCTTTTTTCGCCACCACACCATCCATGTGAAACACGCCGCGTTGCGCGGCGTGCTGCACGCCCGCTCAGGGGCGCTTTTGCGACCTCGAGCGGCCGATTGGAAACCCTAAGCCAATCCGTCTCGGGATGGGGCCCAGCAGCCCCATCGTTACTTCTTGCCCTTCATTTTCTCTCTCTGCTTGCGCTTGAGCTCTTCGGCCTGGTACCGCTTGAGGTCGGCCTCCATCTTGGCCTGCTCTGCCCGGGTCTTCCGGTTCCACGCGATCTTCTGGTCGATTTCCTTCATCCGCTCTTCTGAGCGCTTGATGGCGTCCTTGAAGACCGCACCGGACCCGGCTTTCTGGATGAACTGTTTGTACAGGCTCTTGGCCTGCTCCATGACGGGCTCCGCCTTGGCCCCCGCCATCCGCTTGGCCTTGAACTCCTCGACCAGAATGCCCTCGTTGTAATAGGTCTCGGGCCGGGACGAGTCGATGCTCTTGGCCTTGTGAAGCAACGACAGGGCCTCCTTGACGTTCTTGTCCCAGTTGTCGTTGTTGATCTGGCCGCGCACCGCCAGGGCCAACCCCAGGTTCGCCTCGTAGTCGTTGGGGCTGAGCTTCAACGCCTTGCGGTAGGCCGCCTCGGCCCGCCGGAACCCGTGGAACTGCAGGTTGACCGCCGCGTAGTTCATGTGGGCCTCGAAGAACTTCGGGTCGAGCTGGCTCGCTTTTCCGAAGGACTTGGCCGCGGTGCTCAGATCATCGAGCTCAGCGCTGATCAGGCCCGAGGTGTTGTGCACCGGCGCGTAGCCCGGGTTCTTGCGCAACGCCTGAGAGACCACCAGCGCTGCCAGTTCGAGGGCCGCAGAGTCGGCCTTGACGCGCTTGCCGCCGGCCGACCGAACGTTGCGCCGGCCCCTACCCCGGCCCGCCTTCTTCTTGGCCGACTCGAAGTAATAGACCGCCAGCTGATTGAAGGCCGGCATGAAGCTGTCGTTGATGGCCAGGGCGCGTTGCAGATTCAGCTTGGCGCACTCGAAGTCGTTGTCGCAGTTGTTGTCGCCGGTGCTGCCATCGCGCTGCATCTGCAGCATGGCCAGGTTGACCAGCGCCTCCTCGTTCAAGTACTTGGCGTCAGAGATGGCCTGTTTCATCTCCGAGATAGCCGACTCGATGTCCTTGTCCTGCTCGAACTTGTAGAGCGCGACGTGCACCCGGGCCCGGTGGAACTCGGGTTTCTTGCTCAGAATGTCCTGGAAGACCTTCTTCGCCTCGGCGTCGTTCTTGCAACGCTGGTAGGCCACGCCGGCGTTGTAGAGCGCCTCGTAGAAGGTGCCCTTCTGCTTGTTGTTGGCCTCCTTGAAGGCCTCCGCGGTGGCGTTGCACGTGGCATCGGTCCAGTCGCTCTTCTTGTCGTGGGCCTGGAGCTGTTTGAGGCCAACCGCGAACTTGTTGGCTGCCGCTTTGGTGACCGTTTCACCCGTGCCGGTGACGACCTTCTCGCCGGACGGTGTGACCGCATCGGGACCGCCGGCACCACCACCGCCGCCACAGGCCGCCATGGCTGCCGTCGCAAAGGCCAGCGCGAGCAAAGTGCTTTGATTCGTTTTTTTCATCTCTTCTCTCCTCTCCCGTGCTGGCGGTTACTTCTTTTCCTTTTTGCCTTTTTTCGCTTCCTTCTTGGCCGCGGCTGCCTCGGCCTGGCGGGTGTCGATCAGCGCCGCCGAGCCATCGATGTTCAACGCCTGGGGCCGCTCGTCGAGACCTGAGTTGACCCGCGTCGGGGCACCACCGAACTCGTCGATGAGGTGGAACTGGGTCGGGTAGTTCTTGCTCAACCACTCCTCACAGGACCGAGAGTCCTCGTCGAAGAACTGGTACTTGACCGAGTAGCCGAGGCAGGTGATGTAAGCCCCCTTGGCCATCTTCTTCTGCGCCTCGCTCGCCTGGTCCAACGAGTGCAGATAGTGCATCCGAATCTCGGCCCAGCTCAGCGGCGGAGCGGTGGGATCCTTGGCATCGCCGAAGGGGCTCTTGCCCTTGGCGTCCCACTGCTTCGGGTAGGGCGCCGCGCGGAAGTCGGCCACGAAGCCACCCCACATGGCACCCACCGCCGCGCCGGCCTTGATGACCCAGATGGGCGGCGGCTCGGGCTTGAGCTGGATGATCTTGATGTAGGCCTTCTCGGCCTCCCGGATGGCTGGCTGTTTCTTCTCCATCCAGTCCTTGACCTTGGTCCCGATGTGCTTCTGGACGTCCTTGCGCTCGCCCTTGCCCTTGTACTCGGGGAACGAGAGCGCCTCGGCCTTGGCCCGCTTCTTCTGGGCGAAGTGGTAGTAAGCCTCGCCCACTGCCGTCAGCACCTTGCCGAGCCGGCGCATCTTCTGGGCGGGGCTGCCGCCGACGGCGTCGAGCTTTCGCTTCATCTTAGCCGGGTCCTTCCAGAACCCACGGACCTTGCCGTACTCACGGTCGGCCTGGCCCCTCTTGTTCTGCCTGGCGTAGGTCCGTCCGAGCAGATTGTGCGCTTGGATCTTGATGTCTTCGGTGGCCGACTTGTCGATCTGCATCATCGCCGCGCCGCTGAGCGCTCGGGAGGCTTGCCGCCACTGCTCACGCTCGACGTGGTGGGCGCCGATGGCGAAGCCGACCTGAGCCGCCTCGGCAGCGTTGCTGCGCCCGTACTTGGTCCGGAACCTCTTGGCGTCCTTGATCGCCTTGTCCGGCTGACCGAGGCCGAGGCGAAGGACGACGGCGTCCTTCAGCGCCTCGGGCGCCTTCTTCATCTTCGGGTTCTCCTTGGCGAACCGCTCGTACCAGGTCGCCGCCAGGTCGTAGACGGCGATGGCCTGGTAGTTGCCGCCAATCTCGTAGACCGCCTTGCGGGCCAGCTCGGTCTTCTCCAGGTGGTACTTGGGATCGATGAGCACCTTGCGCACGTTGATCGCCTTCATGATCAACCGCGCCGCCTGGTACGCCCGCGCCGAGTTGTAGAGGATCTCATCGCTCTTCTTGCACTCGGGCTTGGGCTTCTTCTGGTTGCAGGCCTCTTCGCCGTACTTCTTCCACAGGGCGTAGTAGAGGTTGCCCGCCGTCTCGTACTTCTTGATGCAGCCGGTGGCCTTGCCCTCGTCGCAGGCCTTGACCATGTTCTCCGCCTTCAGCCGCTCGATGTCGCGCTGGATGCGGTACAGAATGCCGCACTGCTCCTCGTTCTCTTCTTTGTTCTTCTCGCCACAGTAGTTCTTGATGAACGTCGGAACGTCCTCTTCCATGTGGTCGTAGCAACTGGGCCGCACCGGATCGATCTTGCTGCCCAGGATGTTGAGCGACTCGAGGTAGAGCTGGGCGGCGTAGACCGAGGCGTCGTGCTTGGGGTGGCTCAGCGCGACGTCACGGAACGCCCAGGCGGCTTCCTCCCAGTGCTGGCTCTCGAAGTAGGTGCGCCCGCGAGCGTATTTCACCTCCACGTACTGCTCGGCGGCGTCCTTGTCCCCCTTGGGCGGCTTGATGTAGCAGATGTAGCGGTTGAAGGCGGTGATCATGCCCTTCTGCTCGGGGGTGAACTCCTTGGCCTTGAACTTCGCCGCCTCGGCCTTCTTGCCCTTCTTGCCCTTGGCCGCGGTGGGCATGTGGCCGCCACCCTTGCGGTGCGAGCCGTCCTTGTGCTTCTCAGCGTAGATGTTCTGGTAGCAGAGCACCGAAGCGAAGGCCGCCTCGGCCGCGTTCTTCCCGTTGGGATCCTCGGCGACCACCGCGTCGAAAGCAGGACCGCACTTGGCCCAGTCCTTCTGGAAGTACAGCAGGTCGGCCATGGCGTAGCGGATCTTGGGGATGTCGGGCCAGTCCTCCTTGATGATCCGCGGGAACTTGAACTTGATGAACTGCTTTTGGGTGAAGCTGGTGACGACCAGGTCGTAGAGCTGGGCGCTGAACTTCATCGTCTTGGGATCGCCGGTGCCCCGCACGCCGCCCGAGCCGACCGCCTCGAGGTGCCAGGCCATGGCCGTTTCGGTCATCAGACCGGCGGTGCGGTTGGCGCACTTGAGCTTGGCCGAGGCGGGGTTCTTCCCCTTCTGGAAACTCTTGTAGACATCGAGCTGCTTCTTCAGCTCGGCCACGATCGGCGGCTTGTTGCCGCTCTTGCTGGCCATCAACGCTTGGGTGACCTGGGCCTGATAGAAACAGTATTTGGGGCCCCGGTTGCGGGTCATCAGATCCCGGTACAGGATGATGGCTTCAGGGTAGTGACCGGTGTCGATCAGGTTGAGGCCCAGCTCCTCCATCATGTGGAAAGTCGCCTTGACGCCGCCACCGCTGAGGGGCCGGAAGAAGTCGTAGGCCTTCTTCGGATCGCCCTTGAGGGCGTAGACCGGGATGATGTCGCGGCGGGCGCTCTTGGCCAGGCCCTTGGCGTTAGGCAGATGGGACCACTTCTGGCCGAACTGAATGACGTTCTGGAACTGGTCGATCGACTCTTTGTACATGCCCTGATTCCAGAACACGTATCCCAGCTTGTAGGCTGCATAGCCCCACAGCTTGTTTTTCGGTGGGTCGTATTTGAGCACCTCTTTGTAGAAGTTGCCGGCCACCGGCCACTTGGCTGGATTGCCTTGCGCTTCGTTGAAGAACAGCTCACCGAAGGCCAGGTAGGCATTCGGCACGAAGCGTGACTTCTTCCACTTCTCGGTCAGCTCGAGATAGACCTTGCGGGCTCGATCGAGGTCGCCAGACTGCTCGTACTCGTAGGCGAGGTAGTAAAGCACCTCGTCCATGCAGCCCCGCTTGCCTGCCTTGTTCTTCGGATACTGGCACCACTTGGGGAACTTCTTCTTGAGCTTCTTGTAGTACTTGATCGAGTTCTTGCGCGCCGTCTTGATGATCTTGGCCGCGATCTGGGCCTTCTTCTTCGCCTTGGCCGCAGCCTTCGGGTTCTTCTTGCGGTAGGTCTGCGCCTTGACCTCGTTTTCGACCTTGTCCCGGAAGGCGCTCGCCTCGAGCTCGACGTAGCCCTCGGCCAGGCGCCGCATCAGCTGGGGCTTGTCCTTGTCCCTGTAGGACGTGGTGCTGTTGAGCCGGGTGACGTTGGTGATCTCGGTCATCAGCAGGGCACGGACCTTGGGCTTGAGGCGCGCGCGGCGCTCATCCCGCTGGGCGGTCTTGGTGATGTCCGTCGGATTGACCGGCTTGAGATCCGTCTTGCGCTTCTTCTTTTTCAGCTCTTCGGGAGCGCTCGAGAAGCTGACTTGTGGCTTCTTGGTGACGTTGGCTTTGAACTTCCCGCCCGGGCAGTGGGAGAGGTTCTTTTTTGCGGCCGCCGAGATGCACTGTTGAGCGCTCGCCGGCGTGACGGCGAGGCTCGTGAGCACCAAGGTGGCAGCCACCGCTCCAAATCGCATCACCCTCTTCAAGGCCTTGGGCGCCAGTGTGGTCGAAGTTCCTCTGCTCATGTGCTGATCTTCCTTCACCGATTTGCTCGTGGCGAATGCGGACTACCGCCCTCGCCCCCTTGAGTGGCGCTCAAAACTCTCTTGTTACTCGTTGCCGCACTCGGAGTGCACGATCTGTCGGTAGAATCCCAGCTCGTCACGCCAGTATTCCCCGTTGAAAGGCCAGATGACGTGCTCTTCGTCCGCCGGGATCTGTCCGAACTCGTAGGCGTCTTCCTCGGTCCACTGCCCGGTGGCGATTTCTTCGTCGAGCTGCTTCCGCTGGGCGTTGGTGATGTCGACGATGATCTTCTGGGCGCTGCGCAAGTGCTCTTTCAGCTCGTCCAGGTTTCGCTTGTAGCGCTTCTTCGCCAGCACGCCGGTGCGGCGAATGGCGTCCTGTTTGGCGATGCCGACGTTGTCCTCCACATCCGCCCCGACCGGCGACCCCTTGAACGACGACGGCGCCTTGCCGAAGCGTTTCATCTCGATCTCCAGCACCCGGACGTACTCGACGTTGCGCAGCAGCTGGCGATCGCTCAGCGCGTTCTCGACGATGGGCCTGATGGTCGGTGAGAGCGTCCCCTTGCCGTCCCGGACATCCATCAAGAACTCGTAGAACTTCTGCTCGCTGCCTTCGCCTTCGAAGCGCTTGAGCACGCCCTCGAGCTCCTTGGCGATGGGCTCGTACTTCTTCTGGAACTTGGCAACGAGCGAGGTGGCATCCTCGTACTGGCAAGTCGTGAAGTAGATGACCATCCGAATGATGTCCGCCTCGGGATAGAACGAGTTGGGGAAGTAGGGCGACTGGATGGTGTGGATGTTGCCCAGCGCGTGGGGGTAGTCACCGGCCATGAAGTAGGCCCAGGACTGCTCGAACAAGGCGTCGAGCCAGTACTCGCTGGCGACGTCGACCAAGTTCCAATACTTGACCGCCGCGCTGAGCTTCTTCTCGTCGATGGTTGGCACGTTGTTCTGATCGAGGCGCGTGGAGGCGGAGTAGAACGTGCGGGCCATCGAGAGGTTTGCAAGATCCCGCATGCGCTCCTCGTCCTCGACCCCCTCGACTCCCTCGTCGACGGCGTCGATGATCCGTTGGAACGCACGGACGGCCGGTACCGACTTGCGCAGTCGCACATAGGAGATCCCCATGAAGAATTGCGCCTTGACGAAATAGGGACTGCCCCGACCGACCCGCTCGAACAGCTGGATGGCCTGCTCGAATTTCAGATCCCGATACTTGAACCGGCCCAGCATGTAGTTGAGCTGCCAGTACAGCTTGCTCTGCTGGGGATTGTCGAAGCGCTTGACCTGCTCGCGGGAGTACTTGCCGACGCTGCCGATGATGTCGGCCGGCTCGGGCAGCTGGGTGGCCAGCTTGGCCAGCCAGAGCAGCGTCTCTTTGAACTTGATGTGGCTCGGCTTGGTGGCGACCCGCCGGAAGATGTCATAGCTCGCCTGGTAGAACTGGAGGCGATAGAGCGCCACGGCCAGGTGGTATTGAGCGATCTGCCGGTTGCCCGCGTCGTCGTTGGTATCCCCGTCGACCACCCGCTTGAGCAACAGCGCCGCTTCGCTCCAGCGCTCGCTGTCGAAGAGGCGCTTGGCCTGCGCCGCCTCTTCGGTCATCTGGCCTGCGGTGACCGGACCCTCGTCCTCTTCCTCTTCTTCATCTTCCTCCTCGTCGAGGTCGATGACCTTTCCCTGGGCGTTCGCGACGTTCAGGCTTCCAACGCTCGCGCACAGGAGCAGAGTAAGTGCCAAGAAGAACCAGCGCAGCAACATCCGCATGCCTCGAATACCTCAATGTTTGCCACCGAAAACGCCACGAAAAAATGGCGCTCGGGCCGCAAAATCCTAATGACCGAGGACTCGGCTTGTCAACGAGCGTTTCGTGCGCCTCGGCCCGCCCCTTGACCGCGACGCTTGCCCTTCGATCCACCGCGGAAGCGATGCCGAGCACCGTCCCGCTACGTTTCATACGTACAGTAGGACGTTTGGGTCCATGGTAGCGGCTCATCACACCAGCGAAAGGCGCCCTTCGCCGGCCTCGAAAACTGCCCGAAGAAAGGGCTGAGCCGGACCTCGAGCTGCCACATTTCGCCGTCGAGCCCTTCCCTCGCCCTTCTCCGCAGGCTGGCCGGACCGGGCGCGGGTGCGCCGTCCCATGGGACGTGCCACCGAGCGGCATGCCTTTTTCCGCCCCCGCCCGCGGCTGTACCCAAGGGTTACGCGATCCATCGATGGCATCGCCTTTGCACAGCATGCGACGACCCGCATGCGACGACCCAGCATGCAACGACCCAGCATGCGACGACCCAGGCAACAACAGAGCCAGCAGCCCCGCCAACAACCCGGGCCTCGTGGCGGCTCGGACCGAGCACCGCCACGCCGCGGTCGCGCTGTCGGTGCACGTGGACGTTGCAGTCCCAACCCGAGCTGTACTAGCTTTCGGGGCGTTCTTTCGTGGTGGGCTCCCTCATCTCGCGGGGGCTAGTGTATGCTGTCGGAATAGCAGAACCCGACAGAAGGAGACGAAGGTCTTGGAGCATCAGCTGATGAGGCAGGCAAATCATCGACTGGGTGGGATGGCACCGTGGTGGCGCTCGTCGGCAAAGGCGTTGGCGCTGCTCGGCCTCCTCGTCAGCTTCGCAGCCCTCGGGCTGATGGGCTGCCCCGGTGCCGGCATCGGTGACCCGTGCGTCCCCGAGGACGAGTACCGCGAGAACTTCGCCGGCTTCAAGTTGACGGAGGAGAACATCGAGTCGCGCTCCTTCCCATGCCAGAGCCGCATCTGCCTGGTGAACCACTTCCAGGGGCGCGTCAGCTGTCCGCAGGGCCAGGACGTCCCGACCCCCTGCAACGACGATGGGGACTGTACGGCGTCAAGCGCAGATTACGACGTCGGCACGACATGCACCTTCGCCGGCGCAGTCGTGACGGACTGCGATCCTACTCCCTGTGGAGACAAAGGCGCGGATCCGGCGAACTGCAACCAGGGCGACGGCACAAACCCCGCGTGCAACAGCCTCCGCTGCAACCAGAAGGGCCGCTACTGCGAGTGCGAGAACGAGACGCACTGCCCCGAGAACTACCACTGCGATGGCGAGCTCAAGCAGTGCGTCACCAGCGTGTGCAGCAAGGAGGACGATGCTGAGCGCTGCTACATACCCGGCACACAGATCCCGATCACCCAACCGGTCTGCGCCCAGTGCGCGGCCGATTCGTATCGCGACGCCGCAAACGCGGTGTACTGCTCTTGTCGCTGTGGCGTTGCCGAGGGCGCGAAAGAGGACGAGAACTTCAACTTCTGCGAGTGTCCGGACAACTACGAGTGCAAGGAGATCCGCAAGAACGTCGGTCTCGGCGACGTCCAGATCACCGGCAAGTACTGCATCAAGCTCGGCACCGAGTGGAAAGACGAGACCACCTGCAGCACCGTTCAGGGGTGGTGGGGCCCCCAGTGCCACGGCACCGCCCCCTGACGACGATTGCCTGACGGCGATTGCCTGACGGCGATTGCCTGACAAACGACGATTGACAGGGCAAGCGCAACTCGTCAGCGTGTGACGCACGAGGGAGCGCTTGCCGTTTGCACGCATCGGACCCGCCCTGTTGGCTGCCGCCGCGCTGCTGGGCGCAGCGCAGGCTGGCGCTTTGCCCGTTCGGGTTCGGGGTGGAGCCGAGCTTCGCGCCCAGGCCCAGTTCGTCGCCGAGGGCGGCGTGCTCGAGCTGCGGGGCCGGTTGAGCGACGACGGGCTGTCGCCCCTCGAGGGCGGCTGGATCGACCTCACGGCTCGTGGCGCTCTGCCCGTGGCTGACGCAGGCGGTTGCCCGGCACCGAGAGTGCGCATCGCACCGCTCGCCGGCGGGCTGCGCGTTCAGACGACGGCAGGCGGGGAAATCTGTCTGCGGTGGCGTGAGGCCCCTGACCAAGGGACGATTCGGCTGCGATTCGACGGCGACAGCTACCATGGTTCCGCCGAGCTCGAGGTCGAGTTCGATCGCCGCCGCCTCCAACGGTTGGCGACCCGCCTGCGCTTCGAGCCGCGGCCCATCATCCTCGACCTGGACAAGAAG
>SDBT01020172.1_pt1 | contig 10430 bp, 11 predicted proteins | sample 2277101 | NCBI WGS metagenome assembly SDBT01 (sample SAMN10404973, study PRJNA504765) | marine sediment metagenome | isolation source: marine sediment core GS10_PC15, 103 cmbsf | place: Arctic Ocean: Southern Knipovich Ridge | collected 2010
ATTGTATAGTAGAAGGAGAAACATATTTAATTGAAAAACCATTTCTTGTTCTTGCTACACAAAACCCGATAGAATATGAAGGCACATATCCTCTACCTGAAGCACAGACCGATCGTTTTATCATGAAACTCAGTGTTGGCTATCCAGATGAACCTGAAGAAAGAGAGATACTCAGTAGGATGGAACATGGAAATATTCACGATATTAAAGTAAAAAACGTTGTTGGTACTGAGGATATTCTTTCGATGCAGCAAGCAATTCAGAAGGTCTATATTGATGAGGATCTTCAGAAATATATTGTAAATATTGTTCAGAGCACTAGGTCTGCATCAAGAGTAGAAGTAGGAATTAGTCCTAGGGGATCTATTGCACTCTTTAAACTTTCAAAAGCACATGCAGCATTTTTTGGAAGAGACTATGTCGTCCCTGATGATGTGAAAACCGTACTCATTCCTGCACTGTCTCATCGATTGATTCTAAAAGCTGAAGCTCGAGTGCAAGGCCTGAAACCTGATAGTGTGATAAATGAAATTGTAAAGAAGATACCTGTTCCAACGGTTGAATAAGGATGCGTACAAGAAAATGCGCAGCAATTGTTGGAGGCTGCTTCGGCCTATTAGTTTTTGCCCTGCTTCTAATGGATTGGCTGTTCCTTGCAATTATCACTCCACTTCTTATTCTCCTCTGTATTGGTGTTTTGAATTTTCAGGAAAAAGATATAAAAATTGATGTCTCCCATAGTCTTTCAAGCTCTCGAGTTTTTGAAGATGATACCGTAGAGGTTACACTGCATCTGAAAAATAAAGGACAAAACATTAATTTTCTTGAGCTATATGATAAGTTACCGGAAAAAGTTACCATTGAAAAAAACAGTAATTTTTCAATTTTTAGTTTAAAAGAAAATGAAGAAGTAACTATCAAATATGAAATTTCCTGTCCCATTAGAGGTCACTATAGAATCGGTCCACTGCATTTCAGAATACGAGACTACCTTGGCATGTTTTTTAAGGAGAAGATTTATGATATTTCATCTGATCTTACTGTTATCCCTCAGATAGAAGAGATAAGTGCAATCTCGGTGAAAGGAAAACCAAATCCATATCCTGGTATAATGCAGACAAGACGTAGCGGAATAGGTACTGAGTTTTTTGGTATACGAGAATACACCTCAGGTGATACATTTAAACGTATAAACTGGAAATCATTTGCACGTTTGAACAATTTAATGGTAAACGAATACGAACTTGAAAGTACGACTGATGTTATTATTATCCTTGATGCTCGAGACATCCAAAATATTGGAACAATTACAAAAAATCCACTTGAGTATAACGTCAAAGCAGCGGTTTCTGTTGCCTCACATTTTTTAAAACGACGAGATCGAGTTGGACTTATTATTTATGGAAAATCAGAAGGAAAACTCAAATGGGTCTACCCTGAGTCAGGAAAAAAACAACTCTACAAAATAATAAGAGAGCTTGTTGAAGTTCAATCAAAAGGTGATTTCTTATTTCGTGGAGCAATAAACATTGCCATGACTCATATGTTACCGAAAAAATCATTAATTTTTCTTATTTCATCATTAGAACAAGATCAAACAATACCCAAAGCAGTAGAAACACTTGTGGCAAGGAACTTCAATGTAATCATATTGTCTCCATCACCTGTAGAAATTGAATTTTCATTGAACCCTGAGAATCCTTATTATCAGGTAGCTGGAAGAATCCTTTCATTTGAACGAAACGTATTTCTCTCAAAACTGAGAAATTCTGGTGCACGAGTAGTTGACTGGAATCCAAATATTCCCCTTGCGGCATCATTAAAGGAGGTGGAACGATTCCAAATAAGACATTAAATGTAATTAAAAGTAAAATTCTTGCATTACAAATTCTTTCCATTGTCATATTATTTTGGCTTCATGCAGTATCTATTCAGGGTCTAATTCAACTTTTTTCCCCCATTTTTGGAGCTAGCTATTCCACATTTTATCTATCTCTCTTAATTTCGCTTCTAGGAATTGGTTTAGGTGCTATTTTCTCCGTGCTTTCGAATATAAAATCTTTCTATCAACGAATAATAATCTATGGAGTCCCGGGTTTTATTTTACTCCTAATGATTATTACTTATCTCATTGCGGGAGTTTTTGTCCTCTATGAAGTGATTTTTTATCTAGTAACAATAGCTGTTGCCTCATTAATGTGTATGACATCACTTGTGGGAACATATGGAATTATTAAACATAGCAAAAAGGAGGTTCTTACAAGTGGAGGAGGAATTATGTTTACTTTTATTTTCACAAGAATACTCATTGGAGATTTTGTATCTACTATTCAACAAATTGAAATATTAATTTTGTTTTTCGTCTCATTTATCTGTTTTCTTGAATTTTCAAACATTTCTATCTATTTTTCTTCATCAATGGAAAAAATCACGAATAAAGAAACCGAAGAAATCGTATACATGCGATTAAATAAAGTATTCAATAAATATCTATTATTTATTATAATTGTCCTTGGGATTTGCTATTTTGCCTCGCTATTGATTTTGCAGTTTAATGATCCATTGATATCAATTACATCTGGAAAATTCATGGACATCAATCTCGAATCTATCTATGGCATATGGCTCCTACTTATAATGTTCGTTCTTTGTACTTTGTTTTATTGGTTTCTTATACCAAAAGAAAAAACAAAAAAAGTTTAGATTTAAGGATAAAACTCAAATTGTGCAATTAACAGGTCTGAAGGCATGTATATAAATTGTACGGTATATTCACCTGTTCCTGCGATACTTGTAATATCTATCCATTCTCCTTCTATTATTATCCCTGTTTTACCATGATAATGTTTAACTCCATTTATTTGAAGTTCAATATCTTGCCATAATAATGTGTCTGGATCCGCAACTATTACAGTCAATGAATTTTCATCTCCAAAATCAGTTTTTGTAAACGTTATTATAGGGTGTAGTTCAGGACCAGGTCCCATCATTCCACTTACATAGACATATGTTGTTGCAGCAATGCCTATTGGTGCTGCAATAATTAAACATATCCCAAGGATAAATCCAATAAGGCCATAGGTGTCTTTTGATTTTCCAAAATAGGCAATGGCTCCTAGGGCAATTGCAATGATTGGAAGAATAAAGCACAGTATAGAGAAAATAGAAACAATAATCATAATTGCAGGGTCTCCAAATCCTGAAAAAACAAGTGCTAATACCCCAACAATACATACAATTGCTAAAATACCTAAAATCAAGCTTGCGTTCCCTATGGTAGTATGTCCTTTTAAGGTTATTTCACTACCACAATACGGACATTTGTTAACACTAGCATCTACTTTTGCATTACAGTTCTGACAAATCATTATCTCACCATCAAAGAAACATTCATCTTTTCGTTTAGAATGTAAATAATGTACTTCTTTATAAAATATTATTATTTATTATACCAGTCATTTTTTATAAAAAATATCGTTTCATAGTACAAACATTCTTTGGAAATAAATTGGAGAAGAGATTTATGCCTAACAAAACTATTGGAGTTCTCACCAGTGGAGGAGATTCCCCAGGAATGAATGCATCTTTACGAGCGGTTGTTCGAACGGGTATCTATCATGGAAACACAATTTTTGGTATTAAACGAGGCTATAAGGGGATGATCGATGGTGATATCGAAGAATTATCACTTTCTTCAGTGAGCAACATCATAAATCATGGAGGTACATTTATTTTAACAGCACGATGTAACAGGTTCTTCTCAAAAGAGGGGCGAAGGCAGGCTTATGATAATTTGAAAAAATTTGGAATAGAAAACATTATTGTTATTGGTGGCGATGGTTCTTTTAAAGGACTTCATGAACTTATCAATGAGTTTCCTATCCAAGGTATAGGTGTACCTGGAACTATTGATAATGATCTATTCGGGACAGATTACACAATCGGTTTTGATACGGCTGTCAACACTGCACTTGATGCAATTGATAAAATTCGAGATACTGCAACATCTCACTCCCGTCTATTTATCGTTGAGGTTATGGGGAAAGATTCTGGATACATAGGGTTGTATACTGGTATTAGTGGTGGGGCAGAAGAAATACTTATCCCAGAAACATATTCAGATATTGAGAAGCTTTGTAAAAAACTTGAAGCAGGAAATAGACGAGGAAAGAAAAGCAGTATTATTGTTGTTGCAGAAGGTGATGAGGCGGGAAATGCATTTGACATAAAGAAAAAAATCGAAGCACTTGTAGATTTGGATATTCGAGTGAGTGTTCTTGGCCATCAACAAAGAGGTGGGAGTCCAACAGCCTTTGATAGACTTCTTGCTAGTAGACTTGGATATGAAGCTGTTCTTGCCATAATGAATGATGAAAATGATAAAATGGCAGGCCTTGTACATAATAATGTTATATTAACCCATCTACCAGATACTTGGAGCAAGAAAAAGGAGATAGATAAAGATTGCATAAAAATGGCTGAAATTTTGGCTATCTGAAAAGGAAAAGCAAATAAATATATGTGAGATATAGAATCAGGTGAGAGATGTATGGTAAAAACAATTCTTATAGTTGATGATGACCCTGGAGTCTCACATACTGTTAAATATGGGCTTGAGGGATTAGATGAAGAATATAAAGTTCATACAGCAAACAGTGGAGAAAAGTGTATGGAATTTTTAGAAAAAAATCAAATTCCAGATCTTATACTTTTAGATATCATGATGCCTGATATGAATGGCTGGGATGTCCAAAAAAAATTACAAGGGAATATTGACTGGAAGAGTATTCCTATTGTTTTTCTTACTGCAACAGCAGATCCGACAAGCAAGAAAATAGGTGATATTACCGCTTACGGTTTTGTTGAAAAACCATGTAAAATTCCAGAACTTAAACAAAAAATTGATGAAATTTTAAAGACATAATCTCATCGAGCCATTGTATCTTATTTTCGTCCTTTTTTCTTTGATTCTTTTGATGGTTGTTCTTCACTAAGGTAAATCATTCTTGCCTTGAAGAGAACTACTACGAGTATTACCATAATTACCGTTGTTATTCCGACTATTACTATCCATGGAATTTCTTCTGTAACAGGATCATATGTTGGTGTAACATGGGTACTCCCAACAACAGCAAATGTTGAAAATCCAGGTGTTTCTGATTCAAAGAATATTACTTTATCAAGCTCTTCCAAAACTTCTGTTGGAAGCTCATCCCATCGATTGTTATGATATCGTACAAGTCTTATTCTTTCTTTATCAATATCGTTTTCATTTAGCCATGATTTTTTTACTTTGAATTTGATTATTGCTGATTCTAAATCTTGTTCAGGTACATATATTTCATTTGATGTTAATTTTATATCAAGATACTCATAAGTAATGTCGTGTTCTGTTGCCGGTTCAGGTATATCTGTAGGTGGTTTTTCAAGTTTGGCTATAGTAACTTTTGTATTTTCTAAAGAAATTTTTGGCCTGATATCTAGATTAATAATACATGTATCCTTTAAATCTTCTGGTTCTATTGTTATTTCCTCTCCAGCTGATATGTCCCCTGGCTGTTCTTCATGTATGTCGTCAGGTCTAACGATGGTAAATGACCATTCTTTAAACACATATCCTCCATTTATATCTGGAACTTCAACAGCTACTAAATGATTACCATATCCCAAATCTTCGTATGGTGTGAAGATAACTTCAGTTTCAGTAGTAATAGGATTATCTATGGTTATTCCATTTAATTGTAGAATTATATTTTCTATATCTATTGGATTTTCGGTGGCTTCGTATTTTGCCTGTATTGTTGGTATTGTAATAGTTATTATTGAACCATCAGGTGGGTTTATCTCAGTTATTTTTGGGTAAGAAGGATTTTCCACAAAACAATCAACAAAATTTATGTCATAGCTACCGTCGTCATCAATTATTTTTACTGCAACTTGATATTCTCCAGGTTCAGTAAAAGAATGGGTTGCCATACTATTTTGACCTGTCGACTCTATTGTTTCAAAGCTATCTTGACCATCATAATCAGAGTAACCCCAGTCCCATAAATATTCCATAATTTCATCGCTGCCAGATAAAGGTCCTGATGCATCAAATCTATATTCAGTATTAATATAATATGGGCCATCATCTAATATGGTTACATATACAATTGGAATTGAATCGGTAACTATTACTGTGTTAGAGGCAAAAATTTCCTCTTGACTTGAGGTAATTCTAACTTGTATATTATACTCCCCATCATCATGATATATATGTGACATTGTCCAAGATCTTTCTGTTGTTTCTTTTTCGTCTTCTGTATTAAATTCACCTGAAATATAATTCCAATCCCATTCATATCTTATTGATAGATAGGTTTCCTCAATTATTCCCTCAGGAATAACAACCTCATAATCATTTGATTCACCTTCTACAATAGACCCTTCTGGTAAAGTTACAACAATCAAAGAATCTGATGCAGTTGAAATAGATGTAAAAAGTACACAAAAAGAAGTTGCAAGTATTACGCTGATAATAGAATATGAGAATAGTTTTCTCTTTAATAGATGATTTGATTTAACTAATATTCTTCTTTTTCCCCTCATCCACATGTCACCATCACTCCTCGGGTAATTTTATATAACATATATTATTGCAAGTAGATAGTATATAAACATTCCCTGGTAAAATAGCAAAATGATAAAATGATTGGTCTAATTCATGACACAGTTACTCTGACAGCTTTGGAAGAAACATGGATGAAGAGAAAACCAATTGATGAGCCTTATATAAAAATGGCGGATATTTTGGCAAGATAATTGTTATTTTGATGCATACAGTTACTTGTTAGAGTTAATAAACAGAATTTTATGATAAACATATTTGTTATGTTTCGAATATGTAACAAAAATGATTTTTTGTGGATATGGAGAAAAATCAGATGTGCCTCCCATTGGTAATTTTTCTTCTTATTTTCATCTTATTTTCCCCATATCTTGTAATTTACTTGAATATATCAAGTATATATATTATGTCATCTATTATATATAAATATATCGGTTATTATTGTAAATCTAAGGTTTTTTCTAATTACCAAATATCTTTCCTACGCCTAGTTTAGCTTGTTTACTTTTATATCCCTCACGGAGTAGATGGCTATACATTGCATCTTTGTACAACTTTTTAAGTTCTTTATCTGCATCAATTATTTTTATCAACGATTTATATTATATTTATTTGTATATAAACAATTGGAAAACGTTTGGGAAAAACCGAACGTTATCCCTCCCAAATAGTTAATTTATAACTATTAAATTGATTAGTTATAAAAATAGATTATAAAAAATCTAAAAAAGAAGTTGGTCGAAAGGTTGTTAATTTTTCTTCTTCAACAGCCCAAGATCGCTCACAAACATAAAGATTTACACCTACATGTTTATAGCAAGCAGAGTAAACAATATTTGGATTAGTCGGCGCACGTTCAGGGCAAAGTTCTACGGTATAGGAAATAATTCTTCTTTTTGCATATAACCAATTCTCAGATGAACCAATGGTCCCACTAAACCGCGGAATTATATATTCCTGTGTCCCATATTGACCATATATTTTCAGTTCATATTTGTTAATCCTCGACATGTTTTCGCCGATTGAACGAAATAAACGTTCATTAGGAGTCCATCTGCTTGAATGCATCCAGGGGAAAACCATCCATTCACCAAAGTCATGGTATGAAAGTGAAATACTGATATCTTGAGATTCAACAAAGCTTTTGACTGCTGTGCTTTCTTCCTCTGAAAACGGACGCTCGCCTCTATAAATCCCACTTGAATCATCTGTTAACCACTCAAAGTAATAATTTTCTTTAAAAATGTAGGGAAAAAACCATCTGAAACCATAATTTCTGTTTAAATCAACACCATACGATGTAATCTCACTACTTTGTCCATTTGGACCGTAGTTTGGAGCGCGATTTTGTCTTGTATCTGCTTCAACTCCATCAGGGTTTACCATAGGAATACAAAATATTTGAGTATTATCAATGACTTCTCGTACTCTATCCTCTGAGGGATCCTCATCTAATAAACCGTCTTCATCGTTATCAATTCCATCGATTGGATCTTCATTGATTTGTCCATCCAAATCATCATCAGTATTTATTTTACTATAATTATAAACCATGTGTTTGATGAAAAATATCACTGCTTCAAATGATGGTTTTTCATTTCCGTGATGAGCCCCCATTAATAGAACTCCTGGTTCATCTTCATTTTCATCGACATTATCTGATAGTTTCACCATCCAGATAGCTCTTCCTTCATAGGTATAGCCAATTGTTTCTAATTTTAATATATCAGAATATTCATCTTCCAAATCTTGGAGTAAATCTGTCATTTCTTGGTAGGTGTAATAATGATAAAAATCACCACCTGTCGTATTATCTGAGTAGTCTATTTGAGAACCTTTCAGAATCGGAAATGTAGCAGTAAATAAGAATAGCAATAATACAACTAAAATTGTTGCTTTTCTTTCGATGCGATAGGTCTGCTTCATATTTATTCCCTATTAGTACTATTACATATATGTCATTTATAAGCTTTCTGATAACCGCATGCCTGATCTTTTCAAAAAAAATTTATTTGCTATAGCACAAACATGATAAATATGATACCTATTACCTCGTATCTATCACGTTTGTATAGGACGGAACAAAAAAATGAATGAACTAACAAAAAGAGATGTGAAAAAAGAGAAACTTCCCTATTTAGACGGAATTCAAACTATCCATAATAAACACATGGAACTACTTACTGATTTAATACAACATCCAACACTTGGAACTGATATTCCCGATATAACAGAGAGAAAAGATGTTCTACTAAACAACGAACTTTTCCATACTGAATTACAACCACCTTTTAAAAAACCAAGAAAAACATTTAAAGAAAAAATAGATTAAATCGTCATACCATAGACTAAACTTGGGGAAAAATAGCACATAGCTATTTACAAACTAAGAGAATTTGCAATTCTTTTTTCTAAATCATTTAATGTTTTCAAATAGTATTTATCGTATTCAAAACTAAAATCATACATAATATCTTTTAAAATAAGCGGAGCTGCAGGAGCTATTCCAAAATCAACTTTTTTATCTGGAGTATTCAACGCTTCAATAATTTGTTCTTCTTCAAGTTTTCTCATCCCTACTTTTTCCATTGCAGAAATAATTCTTCTGATCTGATGCCAAAGAAAAGTTTTTGCATAAAAATCAATAACAAAAAAATCATTATTTTCTGTTAGAATAATATTATCAATGATTCTTTGAGGATCTTTAAATTCTTCTGCGCGTGCGAAATTACTAAAATTATGTTCTCCAGTAAAAGCTGCTGCTACAGACCGTATTTTATCAATTTCAAGCCCCACTCTTTTCAGGTAATATCGATAACTCCTCTGTTTTGCATATCGTGGATAAAAATCAGATGCAACAACTGCTGTTGCATAGATGATAATATCAGTTAAATCTTCATTTAATTCTTCAATAATTATGTTTTTAGTACAATCAGTATTGAATGCAGCAACATTTCCTAGTGCAGAAACGCCTTTATCAGTTCTACTTGCATATCTGAATTGTGAATTGATAACATCATCAATTAAACCATTTCTGATGAGTACTCTAAGAATCTCACCTTCGATTGTTTTTAGATTTGGTTGTCTTGCAAAACCAAAATACTTTCGACCATCATAAGCAAATTTTACTGCAAACCGCATAAGAATTAGTTATTAGTTTTTTCCATAAAGAAGTTATTATGGATAAAAAGAAAAATAAGAAAAAAAATTACTGAGTTTATGCGTGTTTCTCAGCAATATCGCCAACTATAGGTAGTTTGAATTTTTCTCCTTGATAGGCTTTAATTATCAATATAAGCCAAAGGACAAACATTAGGATGTTAACTCCCCAAGAAGCCCATACTAGCGCAGGGATTCCCGGATCGATGGTAACTCCAGTTCCCCACCAACCATAACCACCGTAAGCTACTTTTGGTGCCCCTATCCAACCCAAAACATATCCTAAAATAGTTAAGGGTAGAAATGTCAGTATCGATTGCAATGCATGAAATCTTACTGTTTTGTTTTCTTTTTCCAAAAAATAGAATATTAGTCCCGTAATCCATACTACAAGATAACAGAGTAAGCTAGCTATATTTTCTTCCAAATTCATAGTTGATTTTGCGTTTGTCATAAAATCTATACCTCCTCACAACTGCACAATGATTATTTTAACACTATTTATCTGTTGTGTTTTTTTCAGGAAGTAAAAAAATCTGATCTTCAAATATTACTACGTTAATCATTTTATTATTAAAAGAAACATCCTTTGGTTTTCGTACATCAAAAGTCTTATAATTTTTTTGATCCATTAACTGAACTTCACCTTTTGATTAACTTA
>SDBT01020173.1_pt1 | contig 10430 bp, 12 predicted proteins | sample 2277101 | NCBI WGS metagenome assembly SDBT01 (sample SAMN10404973, study PRJNA504765) | marine sediment metagenome | isolation source: marine sediment core GS10_PC15, 103 cmbsf | place: Arctic Ocean: Southern Knipovich Ridge | collected 2010
TAAAGCCTTTTTGGGAGTTGCACCAAAAGAGATAGTAATTAAGAGAATTAAGGAACGTTTTGAAATTGGTTCAGAACAAATAATAAAGAGCTACCCTTGGCTTAAAAACAAAAATAAGAGTTTTTTAGTTGTAGCTGAAGCTCCAAAGAATCTTGAATCGTATAGAACTCTCCTGGAGGATGATGGAATCCGTCTGAAATATTTTAAGGACATAATAGAAGGAGTTTTGTCACATTTAAGGAAAAAACTGCCTCCAGATAAGTATAAAGGGATGATAAGTTACGGAATCAAAGAAGAGGAAAATATGTGTAGATTGCTCTTAAGTTTACTTAGCTACGGGTTTATAAAATAAAAAATGGATGACCTAATTCGGCAGGGCGGGCAAGATATAGAAAGAGAGGAGGAAGAAATGAGGAATAAAAAGGTATTGCTAGCTATTCTCTTATTGAGTTTGAGTTTTTGTTTTGTGTCCGGGGTGGGATGGGGAATCACTTCTCCAAGACTAGTAGTTGGAGATATTAGTGGTGTTGAGGAGACGATTACTGCTCAGGCAGAAGGTTTTGAGGAACTTCTCGAGGCAAAACTTCAGGCGTCACAACTTCCTGAACGATATACTTTCCTAGTTTTTTTCATAAATGGAAAAGAAGAGTTGAAATCTATGTTATGGAATATTTTGGGTCTATATCCAGAAGCTGAATTTCCGGAAGAATTTACCTGGATTCTTCCTAGTGGAATGAATAGTGTAGATAAAATGAGAAAAGCTGTAGCGATTGGAGGGCCTCGGGATTTTGGTATTTATTCAGTGTCCAAAGAGCTAATGTTAAGTCTTTTACTTACTATGGCCTATCAGCAGGGCTACGAGATTGAACATGTTACAAGTAGTTATATGATTCTTCAGAAGTTTGTCGATAAGGAAGAGCTAAAAGAATGGGAAGAAAGATTGAATGGGTATAAAGAAAGGAGAAAGCTAGATGAAAAATAAAAAATTATTGGCTATTATCTTGTTGAGTTTGAGTTTTTGTTTTGTGTCCGGGGTAGGGTATGGGGAAGTTTATGTTCCAGGAGAACCCAGAACTGTCAGGGATTTATTAGCAGATTCTTTCCAGGAATCTGAATATGCAAATGAACTATTATGGCCACTTATTAAAAGGATGCGCGAAGACATTGGACTCTTAAAATTAGAGAATGCTCTTTTAAACGCTAAGATCTCTTATATTATGATTAATCCGACTACCTTTACGACTGTTTATTTTAATTATGATTCGAGTGGCTGGTCTGAAGAATTTTTTCCTGAAGGTGTTAATACGAAAGGAAAGATTTATGTATTACTTGGGGATTTAAGAGGGGATTTTTCTGATAGGTCTGGTGTAGCTCTAAAGGAAGCATTTAAGATACGTCTAGATATTGTATATTCATTCATAAGAAAATTTGCTACAGATATGGATGATGATATTGTGGCTTTATTCATAAGTAAGGGTGGCATTCCTTTAGGCTACTTCTACCAGGGCGAATATCACTTGTGGGAGGAATGAAATATATCAATTTTGAAAGGAGTTAAGATAAATGACAACAGCTTGGATGGCTTTCTTCACTTTACTTGTAGGATTTTTCACTTTTCTCTTATGGCAGGCAACAAAGAACTATACTGAGGTGACAAAGAAGCTCTTGAAACAGTCAAAAGAGGCGTTTAGGCAATCACGAATAAGCTTTTTAGCAGATATCGTCCATAGAACAATTGAACAGGCAGACAAATTTGACAAACCGAAGAAACCGAAACAAAAAGAGTATATTATTAATACATCAATAGTTTTCGGCAATATAGACAAGAACGTTGGATTAAAATTCTTAAATATTATGGCGCATTGGGGTGGAGGCGGAAAAGAACTTATGACAGAATTAAAAGAAGAGTATGAAAGACGTAAAGGAGAAATTGGCTAAATGAAGAAAATAGCAATCCTAAACTTCAAAGGTGGAACAGGTAAGATCACCACAGCGGTCAATCTCTCGCACGCTTTAGCGCTTAAACGTCAGAACAATAGGATTTTCGCCAGGAATAGCTGGAAGAAGCCTTCTTTTGGCGCAGGTTGCAATATTAGTTTTTTCAACCGAGTTGACAGGGGCTGAGATTTGGGGTAGGATGTTTTTGAGATACATGGTCAAATAGGTGAAATGCAGCTGGGTAATTCTACACCTGAACCTCTCTTACTTAACCAAAGACTAACTGAATGGCTCATTGAATATGACTTTAAGCGTCCTCACCGATCGTTGGGTTATCTTTCTCTAATGGAGTATCTTGGCAATAATCAAAAAGTGTTACTTATGTCGGGATCGAGTACAAGAGTTTGACAGTTTACTTAATCCGAAATATAATTGTGTCTGGGATGGTATCTTATGGAACTTAAGGACATGAAGATGAAGAGGATAATTTTGGAAATTCGTTATCCTCCACATTTCGCTGTTAATCGCAACATATGGGATATAGCCGAAAAGTTTAAAGAGAATTCCACAGGATTCAAAATAACCGTGTCAAATGGAATAGCTATAGAAAAGCCTGAAGTCTGTACAGAATTGACGGCAGAGATCCACAGAGCGAGTTACAGTGCTGAGAATGTATCTGACGTGAACAAGGTAATTCGAGACGCTTCGGATTTCTTGCAACATATAATTGATCTTCACGGTATCTCTTTAATTGGCAGACTCGGGAGCCGCTTCTATTACATGCTTTCAGAAGAAAAGGAATTCAACCGTGAGTATTATGCGGAATTAATATCCAAGACTACGAAGTTAGTTGAAAATGGTGGTTTTCCACCGGTAAACACCGGAGGATTGGTGTTGCGCTTTCTGGAATCTGAAAGAGGAATAAGATTTGGCGTATTTTCTGGCGATAAGGAAGTAATAATGAGATACCATGATTTTCATAATAGCCCAGAATTTCTTCATCCGTGCATTTTGTTTGATATTGATTTGCACAAGGATCAGGTTGCAACAGGCTTTATAGAAAGGAAAGGCTTTAGACCTAAGAAGTTCAGCATTAAAGAAGAAATTCAGGCAGCTCATAAACAATCACTATCATTTGTGAGTAGGTATTTACGCCTATTGGAGGAAAAGGGAAATGCTTGACGTTGAAATAACAACAAGCGGCAGGGCAAAGCGAGGGAAGATGGGTTGGTTTGATCTAGGAAAAACAAGAGCCGAGGTTAAGACTGGTGAGGATCCACCGGCGGGATTACGACCAGACATTGACTTGCCTCCAGAGTCTGTTGGAGTCATTGCGGAAGAGGAGAAGAGTTCTTTTAGTGTTCGTCCTATTAGAGAGCGGGAAAACGTGATGGAAACGGCCTATGGAAGAGTTGATCAGGTTTTTGAGGACAAGGTCAATATCGTACTGGATCTTTATGGGCAAAAGAAGGTCTACGGCTTTCCGTTAGAGGCCTTGAGGAGATGCGGTCTTAACACCCTAGAACAAAATGATACTGTTATGCTAAAGGCAATTTTTTCGAATGGAAGGGTAGAAGGGAGATTGATCAGAGTTGGTGCTATTCCCGAGACCCCCGTTGAGAAGAAGAGATTTATCGTAGATAAAGAATATTTCTTAAAACAGAATGTATGATGGATCCATGCTTGCCTGTATCTTTTTCAATGTTGGGCAAGGCAACAGTATACTTATAGTTCTTCCCCCAGACGAGGAAAGTGCTGGTGAGAAGAGATATGGAGTGATTGACTGTTGCTATAGTAAATACAGGCATACCGAGCCTCCCGTTCTAACCTACCTAAAAAATTACAGGGTTACCTGCCTCGAGTTTATTATTCTTACGCACGCTGACAGAGACCATTTTCTCGGTCTGAGCCAGCTCATTCGGTATTTTTCTTCCAATGGAAGAAGTTTCAAACTTTTCGTTGAATCCCCTATAAGATGTGGCGATGCAGCGTATAATAAATATTATTCCCCTGAAATTGAAGGAAGTGGGCTAACTGAAAGTGAAACAAACGAATATTATAATGAACTAATCGATATACATGAGATAACGTGCGAAAGATATATTGATTTAATAAAAAGAAGGAAACAGCCCCCTTTTCGATACCGGAGTATTCTTAAATCATACGAGGAAATACAACTAACTCACGACCTAAGGGCTACAATATTGTCTCCGTGCGAAGACAATATTATTAGGGTGAGAAATGACATAAGAAAGAACGCGAATAGCCGTCCGGGATCTAAGGATCTACCCAAACGGATAGATTGTAATACGGTTTCACTGGCATTCAAACTTGAATATGGAAATTCTGCACTACTCATCTGCGGTGACGTTCTCAATCCCGAATGGTTTCGTATAATCGGGGACCTTAGGAAACGGAAACAAGATTTGGTTTCCGACCTTATCAATGTCGGTCATCATGGTAGTTCTGGGGGTAACCCGAAAAAGTTGTGGCACGTTATGGCAAAAAAAGACAAAACTAAAAGATCAGTAGCGGTAATTTCTTGTGGATACTCAAATAGACATCGTCATCCATCAGAATCAACGTTGAATCAAATACTTACCAATGGGGTTAAGCTTTACTGCATAAATAAAGGATATCCATGCAGGAATTTTGAAGTTGTACAACCATTAGAAATCGCAATCCAAAGAGTAGGCGGTCTTCGCGAGATTGACCAAGCTATTTTGAATCTTCAGGGGAAGTCGGAAATATGTTCTGGAAAATGCATCTTTGGCGTAGATATGAACGGTAATGTTGAATTAATCGACAGGGAACAAGATGCCTTTTGTGCATACGAAAAATACAGATTTAGACTGTAGCAAACCTGTTAATCTTTCTTATACTAGCCACTTTTCTTGTAAACCCATCTCCGTTGTTTTGCTTCTTGCCAAGTTATTCATTTCCTGAATTACCTCTCAAAACTCCAAGCTCTTCACCGCACTTTTACTTTAGGAAGACTTTCATCTTCCCGTTTTCAGTTCTGTTCAAAGGCGAAGATATTCAGAAATGGAACTTCAACGTTTAGTTTTCTACACCACCACATAATTATTAGTGCTCCTGTCACCCCAAAAATGACACTCAGGGCGTTTCCAATAAAGAAGATGTTATATCTGGCGAGGTCACGCAATGGAACAGGGCCATTCTCTTTTCGGCGAGGCACCTGCCATCCTCTAGCAACCTTCACCAGAAGCCAAATTGGGATGAATTCTTTGAATCCCATTAATAGTGCAGTTGTATATAAAGTTCTGTCGAGGATGCCGGTGATCTGAGGCAGCCGTTTTGGCTTCCAGGATCGCTCTTTCCCCTTTGGCTCCTTCTTCTTGTCTTTTGGTTTTGGCTCCTGGTCTTCGCCTTCTCGTCTATAGTCGTATTTTTTACGCAGTTTCTCGACAATCCATGATGTAAATAAAGAGCCCAATCCCACTGACACGCCATATCCAGCCAGAACTACGTAGACATATTTTGGGATACACACCTTGGTCGTCCTTTACTAGAACTCCAACCTCTCAACCGCACTCCTCAAGTTATCCTGATTTAAGCTTAGCACTTTGGGGTAGGCAGTCAAGTCAGGCAAACCTTTGAACTAGTGGTTATCTAGATCAACCCTCAAAAACCAGATTGACAAGTGCTTAGATTTGGGTTAGGGTATTCTAACCTCCTGTGGTAGCGGTATCTCGTAGATTGGGATCTCCATCTCATCCACTATATTCTCCCAGAAAGTTCTAACTTTGTATCGTCCCCCCAGGTGCACCAACGTCTGAAACACTTTTCTGGAAGTCATTTCACGTTTATTCGGATTGTTACCCTGACAGGATTAAGCGGAATGCTCGCCATGAACCTATACAGGAACCACCCAGGTTTCAGTAATAAGTAAGCCCGCCCTCTTAAGTCCACACCAGAAGTCCCCAAAAGATTGACAAGTGCTGAGATTTGGCCTAAAGTTACTACTGGGAGAACATATTGGCGACTCTTGAATCGACAGCTCTCCCACACATGGGTGGTTCATAGAATGTACAGGGCGGTGAAGAGATGAATGTTGAAAAGAGAAGACTCCCACAACGGTCGCTACCCCGGGGACTTGCCGGTCGGATCACACTCTGGTTTATGCAAAAAGAACATAAGTCGGTATACAAGAATATGATTAAGGGGTTGGATTTACAGCCTGAAGACGATCTACTTGAGGTTGCCTGTGGCTCCGGGTATTTCCTGAAAAAGTATGCATCCGATGTCCACAGTATTGCCGGTTTGGAGCTGTCTGAAGTTGCGGTCAAGGTGGCAACCAAGAAGAACAAAGACCGCATCATAGCAGGAACCGCAGAGATCGTGCAGGGTGAAGCATCACAACTTCCCTGGGAGGGCAACAGATTCAGCGTTGCTATCGCAATGGGAAGTTTCTCTATTTTTCCCAAGCCCGTAGAGTCTTTGAAGGAAATGTATCGAGTGTTACGTCCTGGCGGAAGAGCAGTTATTGGCTTAGAACATAACGCTGAGGACGGATTAGACCACACCAAGTATGCTGAGAAATACGCGATGAGGGTGTACACTGAAGATGAAGTGCGGACCATGATGAAAGAAGCCGGATTCTCAGATATTTCCATAACCTACGCAAAGGGATTTACAATGCCAAAGATGATGACGGCGCGCGCAGTGAAATAGAAAGAGTGGTGGTGTCTCGAACTGTTAGGATAAGACTATGCCCTACCAATATTGAGAGAGACCATCGAATGATGATGAGGTAAACAAGTTAACCAATGCCTGCACTACCTTCCGGGAAAAGTCTGTAGTTCGGGCGCTTTTGGATATGGTGGCTTGTCCCCTTAGAATCGGTGCAATTATTATGTTAGACTGGGCGTCAAAACACGAGGATAATCAAAAGGCAAGAACAATCTATACACGAGATCCTCCCCCAAAAACTCAGATTGACAAGCGCCAAGACTTGGGTTAGGTTGCGTGCTAGATGGACTACTCTTAAAGGAGTTGGCAGATGGTCAAAATGGTAGAGACAGTCTTTTCCCAACTTGCAGAACTGGGATACAAGGCAAAGATGGTGTCTGTGGATCACCTTGCTGATTTAGAGCAAGAGGTCAAGCGGCATTATCAAGAGAGGTCCTTTGATGAGGAATTCTACAAGGAGAATTTAAGCCATTTTGAATTCAGCCCACCTCATGACCTTCCTCAGGCTAGGTCAGTTATTGTGGTTGCGGTTCCCCGACCTCAGGTCCGGGTCATCTTCACCTGGCAGGGAAAGAAACTGCCATGTATGCTTCCCCCGACCTATGTAGATAGTGCAAAAACAGACAGGCGAGTAAAGAATTTACTCACGAGAATTCTGAGTCCACAGAAGTACAAGGTGGCTCAAGCACTAATTCCAGAGAAGCTTCTGGCTGTACGCAGCGGACTGGGCCACTACGGAAGGAACAATATCTGCTACGTGGATGGGATGGGGAGCTTTCATCAGCTCGTTGCCTTCTTTACTGGACTTCCCTGCAAGGAAAGCAACTGGCGAGAACGCAAGCTGATGGAAAAATGCAGCAGTTGCTCGGCTTGTATTCGCAATTGTCCAACCGGCGCCATCACCGCCGAGCGCATTCTTCTCCACGCGGAACGCTGTATTACCTTATACAACGAGAGTCTGGGAGTTTTTCCGGGATGGATAGATCCCAAATGGCATAATTGCCTATTGGGATGTCTTCGCTGTCAGAGTGTGTGTCCTGAGAACAAAGCCGTCCTAGGATGGATCGAGGAAAAGGGGGAGTTCTCGGAGGAAGAGACTGCTCTTGTTTTGCAGGAAAAGGAGTTTACTCGACTTCCCTCTTCTATTCTCAGAAAACTGGAGCGACTCGAGTTGCCCAAATACTGCCGTGATCTTCTTTCCCGCAACTTGGCCGTTCTCCTAGATAAGAAAGTCTAGTCGCAGTCAAATCAGAGAAAAGGTCATACAGCTATTAGACTGCCCGCAAAGAGTTCCTCAACTCAGGCGTACACGACATAAGAGGATCCTTCACTAAACTCTTCCCAAAACCAGATTGGCCAGCGCTGAGATTTGGCTCAGTGTGCTGTAACCCGTTGTCGTAGCGGAATATCAAAGCTTGGGATCTCTATATCTTCCTCCCAAAAAGTTTTAACATTGTATCGTCCCCCCAGGGCGGCGCATGCCGAAACTTCACCTAACATGCTGTGGTCCGCTTTCGTAGCGGAATCTCGTAAATTGGGATATCGATATCTTCCTCCCAGTTAGTTCTAACATTGTATCGTCCCCCCAGGTGCACCAGCAATCCCTTTACTACAAAGGGTTTCAGGATACGCCCAAATCTATTATTCCTTAAAAAGATGATTTCTCAAAGAGAAGCTTTAGTGGTTGGAGTATGATATTTCTATTCTGCAGAAAGGATGGCATAATTACTTTGCATTGAGGCATCCAGTACAATGCTTTGTCGAACCCAAAAGTATGATATATTAGCAGTTGCGCAATCGTTTGACAAATCAGGTGGTTGTGGTAGAAGTAACAGGGATGATTGTTACTTCTTCTTTCTATCATTTCTCCTTAGAAGTTGAGAATAACGATCAAAGGTAAGATATATCATAGTGAATTCAAGATTAGAGAGGACAATTCCCTCAAGTTTAAAGTTTCTAGCATTAAGAAGGGAGAGTTAGAATTCTTTAAAAAGGTGTCAAGAAAAAGAGAAATTTCTCAAAAGTTATTAATTAGAATAGCTCTAGATGATTGGTTGAAGGAGAAACTGAAAAAGAAATTACTTAACCACTAAAGAGGGTGAAGAAGTGAAAAGAAGAGACACTCCTCAAAGAAATGGGTTAATTTTTTCTTATAAGAAGGATAGCTTTAATAAGGTAATTCTTATAAAGGATAGGTAATGCTCTTATGCGTTGCCTATCCTTTTTTGTTTATTAATAATGGAGCTTACGGGAATATCAAGGGCAGGCTTAGAATCGTCCACGGGTAATCCCATCCCCTGATGGTCTAATTCGTAGGCTCTTTTTCTTTAAAGAAGAATAAGTATTCATAGCAAATTATCAAAGCTTAAAAATAGGGCAGAAAGGAGGTGAAAAGTAAATAGGCCACTAGCTGGAATGAAAGGAAAGCTTTTCAAAGAGAGAAGTGTTAAAAGATTATCTTCTCTTTTAGGAGCTTTCCACAAAAAAATGAAGAGTTATAGCGGAGGAAAAGAATGAATTCAAACAAAAAGACCACAAGAATTGTGGAAGATGTGAAGATAAATGTGAAGATAAAGCTTTCAGCATTATGGGTAGCTTTAGTGTTTTTTTATCTATATAATGATGTTATCTCGTTTTTTCGGGGGGACATCATAGAGGAAGTAATAGCGGGAAAACCAGGCGGTGTTGAGATTAGTCAAACATTTCTGTTTTCAATGGCAGCAATGATGGCGATTCCGATTGTTATGGTTTTCCTGTCCCTGACGTTGAAGGCTAGAGTGAATCGCTGGGTAAACATCATTTTAGGTATATTCCATATCGGTGTTATGGTCACTGCTACATTGCTTGTACAAGCGGAGACCTGGGCTTATTATGCATTATTTATGATTTTTGAAGCTGTGTTTATGGTCCTAATTATCGGGCATGCATGGAAGTGGCCAAAACAGGAAGCATGAGTCGATTCCATCTTTTTTCTTTGAAACCACTCAGATGCTGATTCTAGTAGGAATAAGAGTTGGGGAGTTAAGGGAGTGGAAAAAGATTCTTCCTATAGATGCTGATCTATGTCAACTTCTCCCCTCATTCAGTTGAATGAATTTTGATTTAGACATTATGCACTCGGAAAACAATGAATAAAATATAGTCAACAGAATATAGTGAATGATTTAAACAATGATCATCAGGCGATCGCTTCCGCAGCTACAAAAACAAAACTAAACTAAATAAAATGAGCAAGTCAAAGTAAATTAGGAGGAATACTCATGAAAGCGATTATATATGAGGAATACGGACCACCGGATGTTCTTCAGCTCAAAGAGGTAGAAAAACCTGTCCCCAAGGACAATGAAATATTGATACGAATATATGCGACAACAGTAACAGCAGGGGACTGCCAATTACGAAGTTGTACAGCCTCTGCCCGGTTTCTGACTCTCCTTTTTGGAATGAATTTAGGTCTCCGAAAACCAAAAGTAAATATATTAGGCTCTGAGTTTGCCGGAGAGATTGAATCCGTAGGCAAAGATGTAAAATTATTTAAAGAAGGCGACCAAGTTTTTGGATACCCCCCCCCGAATGAGTTTTGGTGCTAATGCGGAGTATCGATGTATGCCTGAAGACGGGACGGTGGCAACAAAACCGGCCAATATGACCTATGAGGAAGCCGCTGGCGTTCCTTATGGGGCATTAACCGCATTGTTTTTCCTTAGAAAAGGAAATATTCAAAGCGGACAAGAAGTCCTTATCTTTGGCGCTTCTGGAGGGGTAGGTAATTATGCGGT
>SDBT01020174.1_pt1 | contig 10430 bp, 8 predicted proteins | sample 2277101 | NCBI WGS metagenome assembly SDBT01 (sample SAMN10404973, study PRJNA504765) | marine sediment metagenome | isolation source: marine sediment core GS10_PC15, 103 cmbsf | place: Arctic Ocean: Southern Knipovich Ridge | collected 2010
TTACCTCGTCCATCACCTCGGCGCTAGCTGCCTGTACGACGATTGACTGCACAGCGTCTTCCCCGCTGGGTGTCGTCTGGGAGAACAGCCGGGCCTGATAGGTGGTTATCGGTGTTATCACCATCTCATCCCAGCTAAACCCGAAAGATGACATACCCCTGGGCTCCAAAACACCGATGACGGTAAACCGTTTGTCCCTCATTTTGACCCGCTGCCCGACAGCGTCATCGCTGCCAAACAGGTCTTCAGCGGTTTTGCTCCCCAACACCACCACCATATCCCTCCTGGCTATATTCACCTCAGAAATATACCGCCCCGACGCTATCTCGAAATCATACAACTGCTGAAATTCGGGAGTGGTACCCTCTATCACGACACTTACGTTTTCATTACCGGCTATTAGCTTAACAAAGCTCTCGTTGGTCGGATTTACGGCTATCACTGAGCGGATGTCGCGCATAGCCTCGGCGTCATCCATAGTAATGCTGGCAGTGGCATAGCCGGGAGCCATTGCGGTGATTCCCGGTGCGTCTGGATTGGCCGGCGTCACAAAGAGCAGGTTGGAGCCCATCTCTTCAAAGGTGGAGGTAATCATATTCTGGAGACCCGCCCCCACGGACATGAGTACAATAACGGCGCCAACCCCGATTATCATACCCAGCATAGTTAGAGCCGAGCGCAACTTATTGGCCAATAACGATTTTATGGCAAGACCGAAGAACACGATAAACTTCATAATCTCCTCTACAGCCAGAGTTAGGCAGGAGTTGTCTGGGTAACTTTCTCATCACTGACAATCTTACCGTCATAGAGCTGAATGATACGCTGGGTTTGTTCGGCAATTTCCATCTCATGGGTAACCAGCACCACAGTGATACCTTCTTCGTTAAGGTTGCGAAAGACGGAAATAATCTGGCCGGTAACAGCACTGTCAAGGTTGCCAGTAGGCTCATCGGCTAGAATGATGGCCGGATTGTTTACCAATGCCCGGGCAATAGCCACTCGCTGCTGCTCACCGCCTGATAGCTCGGTGGGTTTGTGATTAGCCCTGGCGGCTAACCCCACCCGCTCCAGTGCCTCCAGGGCACGCCGGTGCTTGTCACGGGTGCCGGCATAGACCAGGGGAAGCTCAACGTTGGATAGGGCACTGGCACGAGATAAAAGATTGTATTCTTGAAAGACGAAGCCTATTTTCTTGTTTCTCATCTCGGCTAACTTATTATCATTAAGCCGGCTGACATCAGCCCCTTCAAAAATATAGCTACCCAGAGTAGGTTTATCCAGAAAGCCGATGATATTCATCAGAGTAGACTTACCCGAGCCTGAGGCGCCAATAATGGCAACCATCTCACCCTCCTGAATATCAAGGGTTACCCCCCGCAGGGCAGGAACCTCTACTTTTCCCATACGGTAAATCTTGGTGATGTTTTCCAGTTCAATCATCTTCCGTAACTTTTTAAGACCATTCCGCCAAAAAGAGATGGCGATAGCTATTATTTCCTGGCTCGCCTTTCTACCACTACCTCACCTTCATTAAGCCCATCTACAATCTCGGTATCAAAGCCATCACTGATGCCGATAACTACCGGTCTCTCTTCAATTTGCTCGTTAACCATAACCTCAACTACAGGATTGCCCTGGCTATCGTGCTTAATCGCCCGGCTCGGCACCAGCAAAACACTGCTCCGTTCATTAGTGACGATGTCGGCGGTAGCGCTCATGCCAACCCTAAGCTCCAAGCCTGAGGGGGCATCAAAAGCAATCTTTACCTCAAACACCACCACCCCGGATTCTTCCCCTGGCAGTAGAGAAATGGAAATGACCGTGCCCTCAAGCTGAAGAGCGGGCAGCGCATCTACCTCAATAATTGCTCTTTGACCCGGTTTCACATCAGGTGTATCTATCTCGTCCACATCCACCTCCAACTCCATGCTGGTGAGGTCTAACAGATGGACGATTATTTCAGCAGCAAGAACAGTATCACCCTCGTCAACATTGACACTGGCTATGGTCCCATCGAACGGAGCGGTGATAGTTGCCCAGTCTAATTGTTTCTGAGCCTCAGTAATAGCCTGCTCAGCCGTCTCAAGCTGCAGCTCAGTCGATTCAAGCTGCAATTCAGCCGCTTCAAGCTGCAACTCAGCTGCCCCAATCTGCAATTTGGCTATCCGCTGTTGCTCATAAGAGACGTGCCGCTTTTTTAATATATACAGGTCATATTCTGCCTCATCCAGAGTCGCTTTTGCCTGTGCCTGCGCTGCTTTTGCCTGTGCCTGCGCTGCTTCTGCCTGAGCAAGGGCTGATTGCTCCTCGATTAAAGCCAGCTCCAGAGCACCGGTATCAAGCCTGGCCAGCACATCACCATTGCTGACCTCGTCATCCTCCTCAACATATATTTCAGCTACCCTGCCACCCACGCCAAAGGCTAACTCTGCCTCATTAGAGATATCTATGTTGCCACTGCCACTAACGCTAACAATTAAATCACCCCGCACTACCTCAGCCAGCTGCAAGGCAGCCTCCTCATCACCATCAAACGGGTTACAGGCTATAGAGCCAATTAAAGTCAAAGATAATATTAAGATAGTCACAATTTGCCAAACCTTCATCTAATCAACTCCCTTCATTTACTGCTTATCAGCCAATCTTCTGGCTTTATTATAGGCGGATACCACCGCCTGCTCAACTAGCCCGGTGAACCGTCCTTTTTCCAATACATTAAGAGCTTCAGCCGTGGTACCACCAGGAGAGGTAACCATCCTTCGGAGCTCAGCCGGCAGCTTACCCGATTTTTGTATAAAGTGAGCGGAACCCAGCATCGTCTGTAATACCAACTCCTGCGCTATACCGTGAGGAAGTCCGATATGTACTGCGGCATCAACCAGCGACTCGACAAAAAGGAAAAAGTAAGCCGGGCCGCTACCACTTACTGCCGTCGCCATATCGATATACTGCTCATCGGCAACATAAATCTCTTTACCCATAGCACCGAGAATAGAGCCAGCACACTTTTTTTGCTGCTCAGTTACCTCAGTAGTAGCCGTCCACACACTCATCCCTTCACCAATCTGTGCTGGTGTATTAGGCATCACCCGAACGATACTACTATGATTCAGCCCAGAACACAAAGTATTAATCTTGGCTCCTGCAATGATGGATAAGACCAGTTGTGCAGGTTTAAGCCGGCCACTAAGCTCAGCCATTACCTCAGCCATGTTCTGCGGTTTGATGGCAAGAATCACGAGCCCGCCCCGGCTTACCGCCTGCCGATTATCACTCATCACGGAAACACCGTACTCCTGCTCAAAATGCTGACGGCGAACCTCATCAATATCGCTAACTGAGACAGATTCCGGTGTGGCTAAGCCATTAGCCAGAATAGCGGATAAGATTGCCTCGGCCATATTACCACCACCGATAAATGTTATCTTCACATTGCTCCTACTTACCGCACTACCAGGTTTACCAGCCTCCCGGGGACATATATTATGTCAAATACTTCTTTGTCCCCCAGGTATATCCTTACCCTCTGGCTCCCCAGTGCTATCTGTTTGGCTTCAGCCTCAGTGATAGACGCCGACACCATAATGCGGTCACGCAATTTGCCATTGACCTGAACCACCAGGGTAATCTCTTCATCCTTGGCCAGTTCCTTATCCCACCGCGGCCAGCTCTGGTTATGGATGCTATATTCCTGCCCTTTTTGCTGCCATAATTCCTCTGCCAGGTGAGGTGCTGTTGGCGCTAAAAGCAAGAGAAGAGTATCTACAGACCTTTGCCAAATCGAAACGGCAACAGCTCCCGCCTCACCGGCCTTAGTCAGATAATTAGTAAATTCCATAAGTGCTGCTATCATGGTATTAAATCGAATTCTTTCAAAGTCTTCAGTAACCCTCCTGATTGTCTGGTGAGTAATACGCAGTAGCTCCCGTTCTGCCTGCTGTCCAGCAGCAGGACTAACCTCACCCGCTTCACTATATCCCCCCGCTACCAGCTTCCACACCCGATTAAGCCAGCGGCTGATGCCACTAATGCCACTATCATTCCATTCACCACCCTGCTCCCAGGGTGCAACAAACATGAGGTAGGCACGCACTGCGTCAGCCCCCAACTGAGAAACATATTCATCGGGGGTAATCACATTACCCCGCGATTTACTCATCTTCTGGCGTTTAGTAATAATAATCCCCTGGTTGAATAAGCGGGTGAATGGTTCACCAAAGTCAACCAGCCCCATATCCCGGAGCGCCTTTATAAAGAAGCGGGCATAAAATAGATGCATAACGGCATGCTCAGCACCGCCAGTATAAAGGTCTACTGGCAGCCAATACCTCAGCTTATCGGCATCAAACGGGGCGGTATTACAATCAGGGCTGGCATATCGTAAAAAATACCACGAGGAACACATAAAGGTATCCATAGTGTCAGTCTCTCGCCTGGCCGGGCTTGAGCAGCGGGGGCATGTGGTATTGACAAACTGCTCATGATATTTTAACGGTGATTCACCGGTAGGCTTAAATTCAGCATCTTCAGGCAACAGCACTGGTAAGTCCTGCTCTGGAATGGGGACAATGCCACAATTAGAGCAATAAACCATAGGTATCGGTGCTCCCCAATAGCGCTGGCGGGAGATAAGCCAATCACGGAGTCGATAGGTCGTGGTTCGTTTCCCCCAGTCCTTCTCCTCTAGAAAATCAGCAACCGCCTCTATGCACTTATCGCCAGCTAATCCGTTAAACTGTGCTGAGTCCACCATAGTACCTGGCTCAATATATGCCTCAGCCAGCTCCTCTCCCGACCATTCTGGCGGAGCTATTACCACCTTTATTGGCAGGTTATATTTCCCGGCAAAAGCGAAATCACGCTCATCATGAGCCGGCACCCCCATTACCGCCCCGGTACCATAGCTCATCAATACGTAGTCAGCAATCCAGATAGGCACTTTTTCATCATTAAGCCGGTTGACCACATAAGCCCCAATAAACACCCCTTCTTTCTCCTTCCCCGTGGATAACCGCTCCATCTCACTCTGCTGTTGTGTCCGAGCAATATACTCCTCAACTTCAGCTTTTCTACCCGGTGAGGTCAGATTAGCTACTAACGGGTGTTCTGGAGCCAGCACCATAAAGGTAACGCCGAAGATAGTATCAGGGCGAGTGGTAAACACTCGAATTTCCTTTTCATCTACCCCAGGATGGTCAAGGACGAAGGAAATCTCCGTGCCGATGCTCTTACCCACCCAATTTCTCTGCATTATCTTTATCCCCTCTGGCCAGTCAATGCCGTTATGCTCCATGAGTTCATCAGCATATTTGGTAATGCGGAAAAACCACTGCTCCAAATCTCGCCGGCTGACTGTGGTTCCACAGCGATCACAGCGACCTTCACCCACCACCTGCTCATTAGCCAGCACCGTCTGGCACTGTGGGCACCAGTTAACCGGGGCCTTACCACGATATGCCAAGCCGGCTTCATAGAGCTTCAAAAAGAACCACTGGGTCCACTTGTAGTATTCAGGCAGGCAGGTAACCACCTCGCGATTCCAGTCGTAGATAGCCCCCATGCTCCTCAATTGACGGCGCATGTTATCAATGTTTTGCATCGTCCAGATGAAAGGATGAATACCCCGGCTGATAGCGGCATTCTCAGCAGGCAGCCCAAAGGCATCAAACCCCATTGGGTGAAGCACATTATAGCCCTGCATTCGCTTAAAGCGAGCATGAACATCGGAGGGAGCCATAGCATACCAGTGCCCGATATGGAGGTCTCCCGAGGTATAAGGGAACATGGTCAGAGCATACCATTTGGGCCGTGGGTCATCTTCCGTAACCTCGTATAGCCTGTCCTCTACCCACTGCTGCTGCCATTTCTGCTCTATGTCCTGTGGGTTATATTTAGCAATCATTTTTATTCCCTATTAAATAAAAGCCCTCCGCTCCAAAAGTCAGCAACGAAGAGCCAGGCTGGTAGAATCAGTGGTGGAGCTGGCGGGATTCGAACCCACTACCTTTTAACTGCCAGCCAACCATACTAAAACCAAGCAAACGCCGCTAGGTATCCTAGCCTCCTTTTAGAATAGTATATTACTGATGATACGCCAATATTATAGGTTACTGAGCACATCAAATCAATTATTAGACCTCAGTCTTATCAGGACGGAAGATTGTCTATTCATTGTTATTCCTCCTTTTTGTTTTTCTTTTCCTCTTATAATTCCACTCTAATACTACCCAGTCCCTAGCCAACTTCACGGATGTTCTGCACAACCAGTCTTACATGCTCAAAGATTTGTCTCTACCTGAGGCTAAATAACCATTGAATATACCGATAACTCTAACTTAAAACGTGGTATAATTATTCCGGGCAGGTGACGACAAATGAGCACCAAGAAAGAACTAGCTCCGAAACGCTTATTTAATAGCATGGTTACTGGGGTAGTAGCTACAGGTTTGGCTGCAGTAATAAGCATTATGATAATTCTGGGCTTTTAGTTATCTACTCGGTATGTAGCTCCAATAATAATAGTCCTTATAATTACCTTCTCAGTAATATTTGCTATCAAACCGGAATGGCCATTGAAAACTGTAGGCGCTTTAATATTTCTCCTTGGAATCTTACTAATATTTCTTTCGGGAAATGAAGAAATCTCCAAGCAAATAACCTAGAATCCGAGCATGCTCGGTGCTGTAGTATCTACTGTCGCACTCGGGATAATGCTATTCACAGTACTGAATAAACGTAAATCTAAGGTAGAGAAAGCAGCTCAACCTGTACCTGTTTCACAACGTACCCCTAGACCAATAGAAACCAAGACAATAGGATATACTTTTTTGTTAATAATGATATTGAGTTTAGCCTCAAGCATTAAGAAATTCATTGAAAGAGAATGCCATTCAAATAAAGAAGACGATGTCTAGCAAGATGAGACGTGCGCCTTGGTTTATACTTGTTACTAAAGAACTGGAGTAGAAAAGATGTGCCTAAGGGACTGGCGACGATTTTGGTCAGATGTTATTAAAATGTGGGCAAAGACACATGGAATTAATCTTAGTCTAATATGGAGGCTATCTCCATTCATAACTGTTATTGGGATTATAGGTATAATTCTTTTACCCAAGCCTTGGCAAACCGTGGCCTGGGGCGTACTGGGTGTAGGCGCATTTATTCTACTATTCTCCCTTTGCCTTGTCTTTCCATATAGGAAGTGGCGAAAAGATTTAGATATGATGAATCAATCTCAGACCGAAACACTAAATACTCTTACTGAGCAAATCAACAGTCTGAACCCACTAATAACATTTGAAAGAGAACAGCAAGGTTGACACCTGGTATGTTTCGGCGCTGTACATACTCCGAAGGAGAGATCGTTGTATCACTAATTGGTTCACTTGATCTTTCACCACGTCTTCTGGAGAAGAGAACCGAAATACGTGTCATAATAGAAAAATACCGTCATAAAGCTGTTAAGAGCCTAGGAATTGGTGTCATGGTAAGGGATAACTCAAAACCATTTCACTGCGCTACATGGGCAGAAGGTCCCTGGGAATATAATGCTGAAATAGAAAACTTCATGCAAGATGAAACACCTTTTGTGCCAGCGCCTGGCACTAAACTTCCCAACAGAAATGATCCTTGCCTCTGCGGTAGCGGTAAGAATTTTAAGAGATGTTGCCTGCCTAAGATCCAAGCTGCTGGAAAGCATATGGGTTGATCGTGGAATTTAGGTAGCGGTTTCTTGTTTGTCACCCCATTGCACAAAATGACGGAATGTGCAATGCAATAGTCGCTGGAGGAAGCTGTCAATATCTGTTTGATTTCTTTTATCCGTTGCTCCTTTTCTATATAATATGCTTAAGTATATGCCTGATAATAAAAGGAGGGGATACAGACAATGTTGAAGGGATTCACTCGCAATTTCAAGCCTTTAGAGATACTGAGTGGAGAGCAAATACAGGCTATTCATCGAGGGACTCTGGATGTGCTAGAAACTACGGGTATAAGGGTAGAACATGAGAAAGCACTTGAGCTATTCACTAACTCTGGGTGCAAGGTTGATTTGAAAGAAAAACGAGTTAGAATACCAGGCTATCTCGTTGAAGACTGCATACGCAAGAGTCCTAGTAGCTTTGCACTGAGAGCGAGGGATCCAGCGTATGACCTGAGGATTGGTGGAAATACAATGTATTTTGTACAAAGCGTAGGTACGAGATATGTCGATCTTGATACTTGGGAACCACGACCAGCAACATTGAAAGAGCATGGAGAGGCTATACGTGTATTAGACGCACTAAATACCGTGCATCTACTCTGTGGGTGTGAATTTTATATGGATATGCAGAACATTCCGCCATGCATGGTGATGCTGGAAGGTCTTGCTAGTGGAATAAGAAACTCAGCTAAAGCTGAAATTATGTGTTACTCATCCGACTGCGAGGTCTTTGCTATCAAGATGGCAAAGACAGTCGGGATGGATTTGAGGGGTTGTATGTCGTTTTCACCACCCTTAGCGGTTTACCGTGATTCTTGCGAAGCTGCTTTTAGATTTGCCGAAGCTGGATTCCCAATTGGCATAGACGCCGGCACCGCCTATGGCGCTACAGGTCCAGCTACTATAGCCGGATCATTAATAACTAACAATGCAGAGCTATTAGCGGGAGTGGTACTGGTACAGCTCATTAGGCCGGGCATCGGAGTAATGGTCAGCGGATTCAGTTTTCCAATAGATATGAGAAGTGGTCACCCCTTTTTCGGCTCGGTAGCTATGTCATTACATGATGTAATGTTTGAACAGATTTGGCGGAGGTACGATATTCCAACGACTAGTGGTGGTGATGCTTTTAGCAATTCAAAGAAAATAGACTTCCAGAGTGGTTATGAAAGGTCAATGACTCTTTTAATTGCTGCTTTAGCTGGAGCTAATCTACCTTGGCTCCACGGTGCAATACATGGTGAGCTCACTTACAATCCTGTAATGGCCATATTAGATGACGATATCGCTGGTTGGGTGGGACGTTTCATTGAAGGAGTTGAGGTGACAGATGAAACTTTGGCTATAGATCTGATAGAGCAGGTAGGTCCTATCCCGGGTCAATACCTCAATACAGAGCACACCAGGAAATGGTGGAGGAAGGAGCAGTTCATGCCAAAGGCAGCAGACCGAGAGCCTTATCCAGAGTGGATAAAGAGCGGCAAGAAAGATGCTATTGCTCTAGCTAAAGAGAGGATGAAGGAGATTCTAGCTACACATAAGCCGAAGCCTTTGACACCGGAACAGGATAAAGCAATAGAAGCTATTCTTGAAGAAGCGAGGAGCTTTTATCGGCAGAAGGGACTGATGTAGGGTTAGTTTTACAATCTGCAATAGACCAGGCTAATTGCTGACATTCTGTTATTATTCAGACTGTTTGAGGTCACATTTGCTTGGAATGTATGATAAATAACAAAGGGGCTAGAGTTAACAAAAGCTTATTTTGTTAACTCTGCGATGTATTGGTTCTTTTTTTGAACAATCCGTTAAGGTTAAGTGGCTACTTTGAGGCTAAGCGGCAAGGTGTTACGTTGACTATATACTCTTGAGGAATTATCTCCCCTATCTGTGTGGTATATGGGCTTTTTATTAATTGCACGATTTGACGGATTGTTTGAGGAAACTATCCGTTAGCAAATTATTAGCAAAATGGAAAAGCCCCCGGTTTTTTGGGGCTTTCTTTTTTGGGGCTTTCTTTTTTGGGGTTTAGCTTTGAATTTTGGTGGAGCTGGCGGGATTCGAACCCACTACCTTTTGACTGCCAGTCAAACGTTCTCCCAATTGAACTACAGCCCCACAATCGTAATTCCTACCTATTTAATTTAACACAAAATAACACCGCAGGCAAACCAGCGAGCAGTATGGCTGTGTATCAAGCACCAGCTTGCAGGAAGCTAACCCATCACTAGACCGGCATGCCGAGCATTCCCAAAAAACCGCGCAGCCCCCAGTAGCCGGCGTAAGCTACGGTTAAGCCCTTAACCGTCTTTCCCGCCCAGCAGATAAGAAAATATTTTCGTATACCGAATCGCAGTGCCCCAGCGGCTAGAGCTGCTGGGTAGAAGAATGGGTTAAGTATTGCCGAAAGGAGAAATAGGGCCAGAGAACCTCTCCGCTCCATCAACTTCATTATTCGCAAGTAGGCTGTCTGCAATCTACCATTTGAATTGGAAAGGGCTGTTCCCGCACCGTGACCGGTCATATAGATAATCAAAGCACCTACAGTTTCACCCAGGCCGGCAGCCATGCCAACAAACAAGGGGCCAACCAATGGGCCAAATGATGATTTCATCACCCCACCTAAAGCGAAGACCACAGCTAACATGGGTACCGGTATAATAATGGTAGCGCCACCCAAAATGCTGATGAGAAAGGCACCGAGATAACCATAACCTTCAAGCTC
>SDBT01020175.1_pt1 | contig 10429 bp, 17 predicted proteins | sample 2277101 | NCBI WGS metagenome assembly SDBT01 (sample SAMN10404973, study PRJNA504765) | marine sediment metagenome | isolation source: marine sediment core GS10_PC15, 103 cmbsf | place: Arctic Ocean: Southern Knipovich Ridge | collected 2010
TTTTGATTCCCATGAGGGTGTAGGATATGTTGCATGTTGTGATTGTTTTTGATCTCTAAACCAATTAGTTACTTCCTGTTTAGCTGAATTAAATGCTTGTTGTGCCTCTGGTGTACTTCCTTTAGAGTGTGGTAAATCAAACATGGCTGTACCTGTTGACCACCATTGTAGTAAATCTTCCCAATAATTCCAATCCATTCTATCTCCTCTTTCTTGAATTGCTCTATTAAGAGCCTCTTTCATGGTATCTACATATAATCTATTCATATCACCCTGTGACATATTATAATTATCATCAGTTAGATAACCATTTTCTCTAAAGTCATCACCTGCTGGATCAGTTGGGTATAAATCCTCATGGTCATATTCTCCAAAGTCTTCATTTGCCTTTGATTCACCACCATAACTTGTAGCACTTACATCTCCTTCCCAATTACATTTTTGACAGTACACAGATTCACCCCAATTACCACGACCTGATTTATCAAATAATTCATCAGCCCCACAATTTGGACACTTTGTATTAGATAGATTATCGAATCTAGGATGTCCTTGATCATTATATGTATTAACTCCATCTCCTTTACTTGTATCCATATTGGTCAAATGTACATCATGTTGATTAAATTCTGGAAATGAGTCACTAAATGCATCATGTAATTGGTTTCCTGTCTTCCAATCTTCCCATGCTTCGCCAATTCCAAAGTCACTTGGTTTATGTTCTTGTTCAAAATGATCTTGCATTTTCCACCCTTGAGGATAAGTTCCTGCTCCATCCCAAGCAACATTAACATTATTATAATCCAATCCTAACCCATCATCACCAGTGTTTCCAACATCTATTTCTTTATTACATATTGGACAAATCATATCTGTACCTATATTAAATTCATCTGCTTTATTTTTTTCATATTCATCCCAACCCTCTTCTGGTGCGTTATCTGCATTTATTCTATCAATAACACTACTTAATTTTTCCTCTTTTTCCTCTGAACTATTTGCTGGGGAGTTATGATGCACACGATTATCGGGTAACATATCACATGTTACGCAAGCACCTTGCTTTCGTGCATATGGATCATGATCTGGTCTTTTGTAATAGTGAGGTTCTATTCCACTTACCTCCTCACCTTTTTGCCAAGCCCATCCATTTTTTTTATCGGTCTTTGGATCTGGTGTTATTGAACCATCATCATTATAAACGTTACCATCATCTAAAATTTCCTTTTCTTGTTTCATTCTGAAATGCGCTGTATCTTGTTCACTATCTACTGGAAATCCTGTTTTTGGATCTATTGTAGTTTCTGTTGCTTCCTCACCATGATCTTCTTTTCTATGATTATCAAAGTCGTCTTCTTCGGTAAATTCACTACCACAATCTTGACAATTATAAGTTTCTCTTGCCTCATTAATACTATCACACATCATACACCATTCATCCTCTGGATGATGAATATCTACACCAGACTCGGCTATATGATAAACATTACCATCATGAAACTCTGTCTCCAACTCTTACACCATATGACCAGTTTCATTTATATGAACGTAATAATCATCGGTGTTAAAATTCTCACCACATTGGCAAGTTACTGATTCGTTAGATACTTTTGCAATCGCATCATCTTCATAAAGACTATGATCATCAACTAAGTGTGATAATAGTTCATCATGTTTTTGTGTTCCAGAGCCTTCATCGTTTATTTCTTTCCCACATTCGGGACAGTTATCGTTATTTTCTACTGCTAATGTTTCACTAACAACACCGCCATAACGGTCTGTTGATTTTCCTGTTTTGAATAATTTAGTATCGTATAATCCTGCATTTGGATTTGCGTTGTATCCTTTTTTACCTTTTGGTAATGGAGGATCAGTTGTTGTTGGTTTTGGTAATTCATCGCCATTAAAGTAAAAGTTTCTGTGTAAGTCGCCTTCGTCTGTCTCTGCTAATTCTCTTCTAGCTTCTCTAATTCTTTCCATTGGCATGTCTGGATTTAACATTGAGATATATGATTCTTCCGCCTCTGGATATTTTTCATCATCATCTCCATGATCATTAGATTTGTGTTCATCAAAGTCCTCTCTTGCTATAAATGATTCATCACATCTATCACATTCAATCAAAACATCACCACTATCTAGCATATACTCTTGACCAATACCTTTGTATTTATTAGGATTTGGCAACACGCCCTGATCTACTAAAGATTCCGTTATGGTCTCTTGAACAGAAACAGGGAGTGAGTTATAGGTCTTGCTTATTAGTAAGTCTAACTTTGCCTTTCTATCCTGCTGGTATGCATTTTCAGTTGCGGTTTCTTTATTTGAAATTCCTGCATCTGTATAATCTATTCTTCCTCGTAATATATTCTCACGTGCCTCTTTACTAGCATGATTCCAATAATTCCTCTCTTCTACGCTAGAAACACTGTGTGTGTCTTGGGCTTTTTTCAAAGTATTACTGAATGAGGAATCAGACATTATATATTACTTAGAAATTATAGTTTATAAGCATATTAGGTTGTTTTCTCACACACATATTTATCGTATTTTTCTTGTAATTTAGCCAAACCTCCCTGTAAAAACAAGCTGTTTGGATCTTTCTTTAATTGTTTTTCAATATGTGTAAATGATCTTTCAAATGATACTGCTCGGTTCATATTTTAACCTCTAATTGATCTCCCCAAGAATCCCAACACTCTGCTGGTTCTCTAGCAAATAGTTCAATCTTTGGTATATTTCCTACTAGATCAACTATTCTATCTCTTACCTCTTTTGGCTTCCTAGAATGCACTCCCCTAATAGTTTGAATAACTTCTGGTTGATAATCTTCCTCATCCATTGTTTCTAATAATTGTCTTACTCCTGCATTTATTCTTTTAGGTTTTCCCCTAGTTCCAAGTATAACAATTTCAGTGTTTGCACGTGTCCACCTTCCCATTCCCATAAATGGTTTAAGATTCTTTGAGTATTTTACCCAATTGAAAGCACATGTTTTTGGTGTAAATCCCCAAGTTTTCATTACATCCATACAAGTACCATCTACAAGTTTTGGAAAAGTAACCCACATGAACATTATAGAATCATCTTTTGCAATGTTTTGAACTGGTAATTGTTTTAATTCTTCCAAAGTCATAACATGGTATTTACAACCTGCTCCACGATTTCCTGCTTTTGCCTTATCAGTATATGACCATGCTGGATCTGGATAAAGTATATCATATTTTTGATCAATTATATCCAAATCGCCTGTAAAGATAGTCATGCATATTTCTATATATGCCCCTTTTATATACCTTTACCTCAAGGTATGAGATACACTTATCATCATCGCTTATATAGATAACTGGAACCTTATCTATTAGGGATCTTAGTGCCATTCTAATATCTTTTGTAACAATTATCCATCCTTTTTTCTTTGCAATTTTTGTTAGTAATTCATCTGGAGTTCCTTTCCTAAACATATCTGTGCTATTTATAACACATCCTTCTGGAAAATCGTCAAGATCCTCTTGAGACATCTTTACGTTTTCATCCATTAAATAACAGGGTTTTTTCTTAGAGAATAACTTCATCTAACTGATTCCTGTTCTTATAATCTGCTAACACATCCGTTAATAGTTCTATATAATTGTCTGGATTTTCCTTGAATGCCTGCACCGTTCCATCCTCTGCACTAACTAGAATTACTATTTGTGTAATCTTTTGGTTTGTTAATTCCTTAAACATTTCTGCGTAAGCTGTTGCTTGAGCAAAGTAACCTTTAATCCAACTCTTTTGTTTTTTCTGTTTAGCACTCTTGAAATCTATTACACTAAGTACCCCATCATAATCTGCAATACAATCTACTCTACCTGCTATTCCTATCTTATCTGAATATAGTTGAACCTCTTGAGCCCTTATATTGTTGATGTTTTGTATTACATGATCTTTTGCCTGTTCAAACATTTTTGTTACCGCCTCATTGTTTGGTTTTGGTTCTTTATTATCTAAAAAATCTTCAAACATCTTGTGTAAAGATGTTCCATTTCCAGTTGATCTAATGAATACTCTTTTTGATTCTTCTGCACCAACTCTATTTTTCCATGCTTGTATTCCAGCCTCACTTAGTAAACCAGTTACTGTTGTTACGCTTGGTAATAGTTTTCCACTTGGAGAAACATAGTGTCTTTTTCCATTCACCTTTCTTTCCTTTAACAATGGTGGTTTAGGAAAATAGACGTGTTTAAAGAATACCATGATAATTCACTCTTTTTAACCTATTTAACCTTTTCATATCCACGTTATGTATAGCATGTTGTTTTTCTCTGATGTAGCTCCCTCTATACTAAGTTTTCCCAACAGTTCTATTATAATAGCCTTAGTACGAAATACATCATAAGTAAAAGCCATATCTACTAATTCATCCTGAAATACATATCCATCATCATCTTTTATTTTATCATATGCTAATCTTAATGCAGTCCTTCTACCATTTTCTGTTTTCTTAATATCTCCCTCTGCTAATACTTCTCCCTTTTTAGGATCTAATCCAAATGTAGTCATTGATCTTTCAAATATCTCTATTGACTCTTTTGCACAATCTATATCAGTTTCAAGTTTTAGGTGTAATTTTGTTAATGCAACCATGAATTTCACAACACCGTTCTTCGTTCTAATATCTGTCACCGCCATTTCTTTTTCCAATCTCTTATCATCTATCATTTTAAAATAACTATCAATATAATCAAGTGATACATCCGTTACTATTGGTATTATTTTTCTAGCATAATTCAGGTATTTAGTCATTTCCTCATCAGTTAATAATCCATCAGGTTTTCCCAACCTTGTATTTCTAAAACATTTATTTATTTCCTCTTTGTTAAACTCCTTCTGTTTTGTAGTAAATACAAATATTCCATCAAACCTAGTTATCATAGCTGGTTTTAATGGTGGATTCAAGTTATCATGTATTGTTTTTCCCATATCGTATGAACCGCTGTAAGGATTCATACTTCCCCATATTCCAGTTCTTGCCTTTTTCTCATACGCATTAATCCCTCCACCATCTTTAGTAATAAAACCCTCACTCATTGGTATTTTTAATTCCTCAAACATTGAATCTTTTAATTCACCAAACTCCTCCAAGAATAATACAGCGCTATCACACAACACTAATAACCCTGCTCTTACTGCAAAGTTACCATCAGGCATTCTCATTAATACAGCCTTTAAACCGTTTTGTGTAATCTGTCCACTATCAGCACGTTTCATTCTACCATACACATTTAACCCATATTTCATTATTGTAGATTTTAATGTATCGGCATCACCCACAAATAACAGGTGTATCATTGGTTGTACTCCTCCCTTATCATTACTGCCTATTTTTACACTACCAACAATTGAACACAAACATGCCTTTTTTTCTATTTTTTTATCATAAACCTCTGGTGCGTAACTATTAACTAATAGAGGAACCAGTTTTTTATCAGATTCTAAATTCCTCAATTTTTCCATTAATGTATGATTTGGTAAATCACTACTACCATCATCACGTTCACTCATACCAATGATCTGAATTGTTGGTATGAATTCTCTTCTTAATTTTCCCTTTTCTAATCTTAATGGTAAAGATCTAAACATACCAGTCACTGTCATCATTTTACCAGTTGTTATTTCATTTGCATCTTTGCCAATAAAATCACCTGTTATTTCAAATGGTGATCTGTTTTCGTGCATATCAAATATAATTTCCCTCAATGTTGCACGTTTTGTCATCTCACCCATTCTTAAAAATGATTCATCCATAATGAGATTACATATATTACATCTTAGTTTTCTCCCCTCTTTATAACCCCTAACTGTAATATCACCACAATCAGAACATTTGTACTCCTGCCTTTTTGGTAGGGATGCACCGTTTGTAAAGTTTGCAACCTCACAGCTAAATATGACCATTTTTCCCTCACATTCTTCAGAGGTTAATTCACGTATGTTTCTATTTTGATCCATAGACATGTTTATCGTAAATCTGTTAATTATCTGTTCAATAGAGTTGTTATAGTTCAAATCATCATCAGGCTCATATTGTAACCTTGCGTACGCCATGCTTATACCATTTCTCAAATGTGTTCTAAATTCCTCTTGTGTTTCCCTTAAAATTATTTCAAGTAATTCATGCTCACTAATATTGATTGATATTTCACCATTATCTAATCCAGTGATTAAATCTGCTCTATATTGTAATAGGTATTCAGCTATCTCTTTTTCTGGTGGTAATTTGTCTTCTCCAAGTCCGATATGTGGTATTGTTCCATTGTAGTTTGGATCTGGTAGGCTCATAATCTTACACCCCTATTTTTTAAATCCGATGCGTATATTTCCTTCCATTGAGACATTAACTTATATCCATCAAGTGATTCACCATCACTAAATGTTGTTAGTTTTTGTTTTCCCTTGATAAATGAATCAGTGTTATAATCTATAAATTCCTTAAATGTTTTTGATTTTCCATTTAATACCTTATCTCTATTAGTTTGAAAATCATGAACAAATGTATGATTTGAGTACTGATTTAAGGATCTAAATCCACTAGCACTTATGAAAGTATGCCAATCAACATAATTATCTCTCAAATAATCACACAAGTAAAATGATGTATTTCCTTTAGGTGCTTTAGATCCAAACAATACATAACCAACTAATTACCTTATTATAAACGTAACGTACAGTTTAACGTTAATAACGTTAAAGTAACGTTAAAAGTACGTACGTAACGTTACTTTTTACGACTTGTATAGTTCTGTACGTTTAGTAAGATTATACTTTATACGTAGTTCTTCCTTATAAACTTCATCCACAATCATAAAGTCTACTACATCAAGTAATTCATTATTAGGATGATATACTTTAATGTGATCTGCTTTACTTGTATAATGAACATTGGGATATTTTTCATGTGATTTTTCTGTCAAAAACCAATTTCCACAATATACACATATTTCCAAGTCCTCTTTTTTTAGATTCACCCATTTTCCACCCTTATAACTATCATTTCCACCAAACATTGGGCAATCATGAGGTAGTCCATTAGGTTCAACTGGTCTTTGTGGTTTACCTGTCCATTCAGGCCACTTTAATGTCATATTACATTTTCTACACTTTGGTAAGTCTTTAACCATTTTTATTTCTCCCATAACATAAACATGGGCATGTTTTATCACACAAATCATGAGCTCCTTCTATACATCTATGACAAATATATGCTGATTCTGGAATAAACATACCGTCTTTAATATCTACTTTAGCCAAGATATTTATCAACCTCTTCCTTTGCTAATTTAATTGTTTCCTCGTTCTTTTTCTTTTTAAATAAATTTATCATCTTGTAATGATCAAAGTCCACAACCTTCCATCCATCTTGTATTAATGCCTCTTTTTGTAACTCATCCTTTAATTCTTGCCTACCTGATGAAAAATGATACCCACCATTGAGCCTAATTGCTATCTTTTCCTTTGGTATTGCAATATCTAATGTACATGGCTTTGTAGGTTTTCCATCAATAGTTAAATTATTTATTGGGTATTCAAGTTTAATAACCCAATCAGGGTGTTTTTCCTCTATATAATCTCTTGCAAACATCTGTTCTGGTCGATAGTCACTATCAACCATATTCTTAGTTATAAAACTATTTACCATTACACTCGCAACCATCCTTTTCATCAGAAAATGAACGACCACATCTAAAACAAACTTCCATCATATCATTCACTTTACCACTATTAATAAGCATTAATGGTTCGGTCTGTCCCATGTTGGAGATTTACAATTGGTACAGTTCTTTGGTAGTGGTGAGGCTTCAACCCTTATTATTTTTTTACCACTATGATCATATACCGCAAGTACTCTTTGTAACCATTGTTTCTTACAATGTGTTTTCTGACACTCGTATATCTTTGCTTTTGGCACTTTTACCATAGCAATCAAAGTTTTTAACCTAATATAAATCTATACTCTACGTTATCATTCCGAGTGCAATCCTAAGTTGTATCAATTTTCTGTTAATTCCAGAATCTAACCCTCCACTATTAGGATCTTTCATTTGTTTTTTCCACTTTCTTTCTATTTTCTCAATGTTGGATTTTAGTTTTTTAACACCATCTATCTTTTCCAACTTTTTCATAGTTAATCGTTAATTTTATTCCTTATATGTGTTTAGTATTGGATTATACCAATATCTTTCAATACTTTGATATGATTTGATTCAAGTATTCTTTCCATAGAATGTTTCATTTCTTCTTTGATAAATGGATGTTCTTTTAAGAAATCCTTTGGAACCTTAACACTTGTTACCTGAACTTGACCATCCACACGCTGTTTTAAAGTTACACTATAATGGTTCATTAGTTAGTTTTGGTTCATATCCATCTTCATATGGACTAACAGCTTTTATATGTTTTATCTTGGCTTTATTATACCAATCTTCTAAAAGATCAAATGCAACCTCTAATAATCCATCAACTTCATCACTCATTACGGTTTCTTCTTTTAATTGTAATGAACCATCTGCTTTTTGACCTTGTTTGAACTTGTATTTGTAATCAGCTTTGTAGTTATGTCCTGCAAATGTTATGGTTTTATCTTCACTAGCCATCGTAATACCAAGTAATAAAGGGTTTTATAACTCTTTCGCTAGCAGTTGTTCTCTTAGTTTAGCCTTATATTTGATGTTTCTTGGCTTTGTTCTAAGCCTGTAACTACAACATGGACACCATAAACCCTCCCAATTAATGTATTTTTCACACATTTGACAACGTCTTTGTCCACTAGCATATCTACCAATACCTGATGGTTTTAATGCTTTGTATCTATCACATATTCCTTTACATGTCATGGTCTTAATGCCTCCTGAACCCTTTCGGCTACCTCATCAAAATAATTATCTAATATATATTCCATGATTTCATCTATTGGAATTAGATCAAGTTTTTGTATGTTAGTTGGTTCTGTTCTCAATGTTTCCAACCTCCAGCCATTTTAAGTTGTTGTTCTTTAGTAATTGCTCTTGCATCCCATTGCTCTTTGAAAACTTTGTCCCAATCTTGTTCTATACCAGCTTTTTCTGCTTTAATTGCATCCTTCATGATTTTCTTTGATGTTGGTGTTGCTATGTATGTAATGGGCTTATTCATCACATACCACCCCTAAACAACTTTGTAGCCATTCTACGAATTAACATTAGATTGGCTCTTTGGGCGTCTAAACGATACTCTTTTGGATCGTTTTTAGATAACTCCAGAATTTTTGAAATAAGATCTTCAGGAGTTTTCTCTCTTACTGTTCCAGAATCAAACTGAAACATATCAGCGGTTATTCGTTTCATGCTATACCTTAGGGTAGTGGTTATATAAACGTATCTATTCTCTAAGCTGTTTGTTTCTGTATGCCTATCCAGCTCAATTCTAATGGAACCTCATTCTTAGCCTTATTTGGTGAATCCACCAAAATGGCTGTAATTTTATCTTTTGTAATACTTTGTGATTTTTTCAAATATATTCTAACTGTTGAAGTGTGAGCAAGTTCATTCCCACCAACTGGTCTGATATTATCTCCCATAACACCTAATGCCTCTTGAGCCTGATTGGTAATTAGACATATAACATTCTTACTCTCAACAATTCTCTCAAGTAATTTTATATGGGTTTTAAGTTTCATCTGTCTGTCTGAAAGTTCTCCTCTACCCTCATAATCTTTTCTAAACTTTGCTATAAGAGAATCAATAATAACAAGTTTTGATGGTTTATCCTTTACAAAGTCATGTGATAATAATGGCATGTCCTTTTTTGCCTTTGTGTGATTCTGATGTGTCGGATCACCCTCTTTAGTAATTTCTCTTTTGTGGCATTTTTTACAAAAGTCACCATCAATCATTGATCCCAAATTTTTAACAACTGCTATTTGTAATGCACTAGTCCTTGGTCTTGATACCATAACATTATCTATATACTTCATAACCTTTTCATATTCATCATCATTCAATGGTTCTTTTGTAGCAAATTGTTTCTGTTGAGTCTTTGTCTGTTCTTTTGTTAATACTATATCCCTATTACATATAATTTCAAATAATCTTTCAGGTCTGTAAGAGTTTTCTGTATCTATATAAATTACCTTACATGGTTTACCAAATTCTGATAATCCTCCACCTTCCCACATTTTTCCATTACATTCATCAGAACAAATTGTTTGACCTTCATTATTTGCTGGTTTACCACAATGTAAACAACATTTATCCCTTGGTAATTGTGCCATAATACAAGCCACCATCATAAATTGTGTTTTACCACTACCATATGCACCAAAATACTCTGTCATTACACCTGTTTCATAACCATCTGTGATTTCATCAAGTTCTTTAACACCTGTTGTCATGTATTTTATCTTTTCTTT
>SDBT01020176.1_pt1 | contig 10429 bp, 10 predicted proteins | sample 2277101 | NCBI WGS metagenome assembly SDBT01 (sample SAMN10404973, study PRJNA504765) | marine sediment metagenome | isolation source: marine sediment core GS10_PC15, 103 cmbsf | place: Arctic Ocean: Southern Knipovich Ridge | collected 2010
TTAAAATGCAGACTACGGGTTCGCGGCGCAAGATAGTGCCGCAATACCGCAGCCTCGTCTACGATGATCCGCGCAGGCTCAAAAAGGTGCCCGACGCGATCGTGACGGCGCCGGCGGCCCGCAGGATGGCTTTGTGGCAGGGCTACTATGCAGGAGACGGCCTCAAGGCGGTGGGGAAAAGAATGCGACGCACCGAAGGAGAACCGACGGGTCGCGATAAGATCAGGTGTGTGAACAAGGGGAAGATCGGAGCCGCAAGTCTCTTCTTTCTGATGCGTTCCCTGGGCTACGGTGTTAGCGTAGGAGTCGGCAACAGGAATCACACACTCGTGCTACTGACCGGCAACCGATCTCTTCCCCACGGTCGTCATCACTTTGAAAAGGACGTTGTGAAAAAAGTCCACGCTGTTCCCACAGACCCGTCCGCCAGCCACGTCTATCAGCTGATCCTCGACGGAGCATCCTGTTTTATCGGCGGCGTGGGCTGCCTGCTGATCCCGTCGGCCGCCCCTCGTCGTTCCGCCGGCAACAACAAGAACAAACGCAGCCGCCCCTCCCCTTCCGACAGTGTTGTTGTTTGATACTTTTTTTTAAATTGTTATGATGAAATACTCGCCGCCGCCACGGGAGCAATGCTCTGCTTGCTGTTGATGATGATGATGATGATGATGATGTTGTTGTTGTTGTTATATATTTGTTACATGAATTCCACTCTCTCTTTCGCCCCCCCCCCCTTTCTCTCTGTTACACCATCACTGTTTTTTGCTTCTGCTACTGCCCCCCATGCGTAACATTTCTTCAGACCGAACTGCCATCTGCACCAATCGGCGCTGGTAGGGCTCGAAAAAGCGTCGCACCACGGCCATCACCTCCTCTCGGCTGGGCGGTTCCTCGTCGACCCCCCTGTTGCGGCCACGGTTCGCCCGCCGTCGGTTGTCCTCCGTGTCCCTCGATTCCCTCTCGCAATTGTACATCGCCAGAGACCCCTCTACCCCCTTTTTCTTTGAATTCTTGTCTCCTCCTCCTCCTTCGATCACATTCAAGGCAGCCGCGGTTGCTGTCATCATCCGACAGTGCAGACGACGTGCCTGCTCCACCATGGATATAGTGGTGGCGGCTCCTGGCACCAGCCTCTGCACCGCCGAAGTGGCTGTCAGCAGCAGGGCATCGGAGGCTTTCTTGCGCAGGTGGGCTATGTAATCCATGCGGCCGACGGTGGACCGCCAGCTGGCCCACGCCGCTCCGGCCGTCTTCCGCAGGTCCGAGGCCCGCGGCCGATAGACTTTCCTGACGTATGGACCGAAATTAAACTCGCCGGCCCCCATAAAGTCGACCATCATGCGATTGAGCGTGCGATTGGGCTGCCGCAGCAGGTCGGTCGACCTCACGAAGTAGTAGCGGGAGCGACCCGGCAGCACTCGCATCCACTCGGCCAGGAATTCGCCCACCATGCCGCGCCACAGGTATGGCGGCCCCGGGCCGGGTTGCAGCCCACCACAGGCGCCCGTCACCAGACGCTCGCGCTGCTCCGCCCCGGTGGCTCCGTCCCAGGAGAGGCAGCGCAAGAGCGCCGGCAGCTCGTCGGCCAGGGCAACGTGCAGCTGCCGGTCCTCGAGCCCGGCCTCCACGGCACGGGCGTGGGATTCCTCCACCAGCTCCACGGGATCGGCCAGCAACACCACAAAGAGAGCCCGAGGGTTGGCGCGACGGATGGCCGCGGCAGTCCCCAATCCCACCGACCAGTAGTAGTCAGGACCCACCTCGATGCGGATGCGATTTGAGTCCGTCCACCCGTCATTCTGGCGGTGGTAGTGGTCACGCACCCGACGCAGCCGTCGGGTGCGGCTGCTCTCTCGCAGGCGATCCAGCAGGCTGGCCCCGCTGGGCCTGTTGTTGTCGTCGTCTAAAGACGACCCGTCCTTGTCGTCGCGTTTCCCACGTCGCCCGCGATGGTGGCGACGACGTTTTCTGTGGTGTTTGCCAGACTTTTTATCTTTGTTGCCCTCCCGCTCTGCGTCTTCTTCTTGTTGTTGTTGCTCCTCCTGTTCCTCCTGCTCCTGCTCCTGTTGTTGTTGTTCCAGACGCATACGGTGCTCTGCCGCTAGGATGGCAGCAGAGGGCCAACCCCGTCGGATCCACCCCACCAGCTCGCTGGACATCCAGTCGGGCAGGGTAGAGAAAAAGTGTTCGTCCCAAGGCTCGCCGGCCGAGACGGTGGCACCCATCACGCCGGCAAAGGGTCGTTTGGATTTATCTGCGGCGCCGATGCTGCCCGTCGCGGGACCCCCCCGATAGCGTCGCACCCACAGCTGGGGATGGGCCGACAGATAGTGTCCCATCGAGGTGGTGCCTCCCCCTCGACACCCGATCAAAAAGACGGAAGGTACTCCCTTGCGCCACGTCGGCTCGACCACCCTCGGTACCGACGGTTTTGATCCGACGCCAGGTTTTTTTTGGCCCCTGGCGGCAGCAGCCTCGGGTCCCCCGCTCAGGTAGCGATCCCACATGGTCCAAGCATCCCACAGATCCCGTGATCTACCGGTAGATCTTTGCTGCTGCTGCTGTTGCTGTTGTCGTTGTCGTCCACGTTCGTCAAAGGACGCTTGCCAGTCGGACCACCATTTCTGAGTGGCCGCCCGGTCCAAGGCCCGCACATATCCATCGTCCAGGGCGCAGGGGATCCCATGGGCATAGGTGGCATAGCGAGCCAGTGCCTGCACTGCCGGATCTCGGCGTGTTTTGTGTCGTCGTCGACGATCGTCGCCATCGCCGTCATCAACATCACCACCACCACCACCAGCATCGAGCATATCACGAATCACCAGCGTCAGAGGATTGTCGGCGTGACGACGACGACCACCATCACCATCACCATCACGAGGCATCTCACACACGAAACAAGGACTGGTCTCGATCTCATACAGTCGTTGCGACCGTATCCACAGCAGTCCACCCAGCAGCAGCACCAGGAACACAGATATCCAAGCAAAAATGAGGATGCGGCCCGCACGACTGCTGAGCAGCCACCCCACGTGGCGATCGCCAGATAGCCAACAGTGTGCGCAATGGCAACCACAGCATAGGCGGGTCACCGGCCTGGCAATGGGCATGGGCACACACCCACACACATAAATGTCGTATGCATCGGATATTTTGAGATTGCTGGGCATGTACTTGCCACTGTCGTCGTAATCGGGCCACAGGCTCAGGTGCAGATCACGCCCTTCGAAGGCCGGGTTGTCGACTCCCCCGCCAACGCCAACGTCATCGACCTCATCTGGCCGGCCCGTCATGCAACCACACAAACAGATGGCCCGAATGACGGTTCCCAGACAACCGCAGAGACCGATGCCGTTGTGGTCATCGTCGTAGTCATCGTCGGCAAAGGCCTTGGACCTGCTGTTGCGTTTCCTCCGGCTTCCCATGGTGTGTGTGTGTGTGTGTGTGTGTGTTTACAACACACGCAGTACTACTACTACGTGACGAGCGTCTTTCTGTCGCCGACTTTGGCCTCGTGGGGACCGCCTGCCACCGATGGCAGCGGAAGATCGAAATGTACGGTCTTGTGTTGCTGCTGTGGTGGTGGTTGCGACTGCAACGTAGAGGAATTGTTGTCGTCGTCGTCGTCGACCACGACGGCGATGCCCAATTCGGGATCCCGAGCACTGCGGCGGCGGCGGCGAGACAGTGGTGATGATGATGACGACGATGTGTGGCGAGAGTCTCCGATCAAAATATGGGATACGATGGTGCCAAGGGATCCCACGATGCCCACGGCCACGATAACGGGGGACGCAGTCTGCGTGATCCACAGCACGCGACAGAGGCAGATGCTGGTGCGGCGCAAACACGCCAACGGATGTGAGAAACGTTGGCGACGTCCGTTATCGTCGTCGTCGTCGTAGAGAACGAGCGTGTGCCAGGACAGGACAAATAGCAGGTAAATTCCCACGGCTCTGGGGATGGCTGAAGCCAAGCGCACCCAGGTACTTGGATCGACGACGGCGACCAACGACGACGACGATGCGGATATCTCCCACAGTCGAGGGTCGAGCAAAAGACCCTGATTGGGCAACAGTACCAGGAGGAGCACCAGTGGGCCCAACAAGTAGCGGCACAAATCTGGCCAGTGGTGCACCACGGCAGGCAGGTAGGCCAGCACGGCGACGGTCATGGCCATGACAAGGGCCACGGTGCCGGTCAACCAGGACCAGGACAGTGGATTGTCGCCGCCACCGGCGGCGGCGGCGGTCGTGACGACATCATCGCTGGCGGTGCCTCCCAGCAGGCCCACCTCGAGCAGTCCCCAGGTCAGCCAGAGGGCAAACAGTATGAGTCCAACCCTCGCTCCCCTCCAGGCCCATACCCAGCTCGACGCTGCCTTCTGTGTGACAGACTTTGCGGACACCATGGCACCACCGCATCCGCTGTCGGCCATGTCCACCACCCCAGAGGTCCACACCCATATCAGGGTCACCATCAGAGCGACAATGGAGACGAACTGCACCACAAAGGATCCTGCCGGCGTAGAGGTGAGGGCGACCGACGCTGCAGCCAGAACCCCCAGTATGGCAGCCAGACACCCATGGCCTGCGACCACCACGACGGTGCGGGTTGGATCCCCATCGCCCGCCGCCGCCGCCGCCGCCGCCGCCATCATGTCGTGGGTGGTGGCGGCGGCGGGGGAAGCTGCGTAGGGCCGCCGCCGCCGGTTGTCAAAAGATTGTGATTGTGGTGGTGGTGGTGATCCGCGTCCAGCCACTGCATCGGTCCTTGCTGGCTCTTGCTGCTGTTGTTGCTGCTGCTGCTGCTGCTGCTGCTGCTGCTGCTGCGGCAGCAGCGTGTGTTCCGCTGGGGCTGTCGGCCGTCGTCGAAGGATAGGGGGGATGACAGTTGCTACAGACGCAGCAGGCTGGGCTGGAGGCGACCGTTCCGACTTGTTGTGGCCATGATTGCTACCATCACCACTACCATCACCACTACCCTGAGTGGGACGCATTCCGTTGCGGGGACGTTGATGCGGAGGGGGTCTCTGACGCACAAATCGGGGCTGGCTGGTCGACGACCGCCGGCGAAAGTATGTGCCGCTCTGGGCCCGACCCCGTCTGCTCGCTGCTGCCGTACGCAGTGCCTGCGGGTCTGATATGGTTCCTGAGATGATACGAAGAGGAGCGGGGGTGTCCGCTGTCGTCGCTGCCATTTTCATCATCATCGTCATCGGCATCGGGCGAGGCTGTTTTGTGTGGTCGCGGCTGCTGCTGCTGCTGCTGCTGCTGCTGCTGCTGCTGCGTGCGGAAGGAATGTTTCCCAGGACGACGCTGCTGCCGTTGCGCACGGGAATCCCTGGCCGCCGCACGGGCAGGGCTGCGGAAAAAGAAACGCCCGGGCGTCCCCTTCCATCACCATCACCACTACCACGATGCATCGTTTTTCTCGCGTTTTTTGCCAGAGTTGGTGGAGCACTTTGAAACTCTTTGAGACGCTCTCGCCTCTTCTCTTTCCAAAGCGCCTGCGACTCTGCTTCAGCAACAAATGCAAGTGGCTGCTGCTGCTGCTGTCGCGACAGAACGGCGGCAGCAGCAAGAATCGCAACCAGTAACGCCAGTGGTGAGGGAGGCACTGACCCGTCTCATCTACCATCCCTTGTGGCGAGATGTGGGCTTCGATCGGGAGCATCGCCGATTTCTGTACCGCAGTCCGGTAGACGGATCCACCCAACGCGCCTACGGTCTTACCCTAATGCTGCGTCGATGTTTCTGGCCCGACTACGATGCCATGGACCCTCGCTTGGTGGCTCAAGTGCGCGCAGCGGCCCGTCGGGCGGCAGCCCGACGCAAGCGTAAACAAAAGAAATTGCAACAGAAGCAGCGGCGTCGGCAGAACAGCAACGGTGGTGGTGGTGGTGGCAAGAAGATCGCCATCACACCGAGAGTGGGAGATCCTTGGCGCAAGACACGAAGACGACTACACCGGCAGTCCAGGCCAGTAGTAGCAGCAGGCGGAGGAACAGGCATCGAAAAACTGCCGACGTGGGCTCTGTCGGCATCACCGCAGCAACGAGGCCTGGTGCGGGGTCACCTAGTGCACGAACAGCTCGGCAATTATGCCATGGACCAGTTCTATGGCACCCGCCACTTCCGCAAGGTAGAGGCGCACCCTTACACCCTGCTGGCTCTCAGCACCCTCAAATCGATGCGCATCCGTCTGGCCATCGGCGAGCTTATAGTGCTCAACCCGCAGGTGCCGATGGCCACCCCCATCGATCTGGTGGGATGGCACGACCCCACGGGAGATCTGGTGTTGATCGAAATAAAAACCGGGAGTCCCCACCGCGCTCACATGGGGACCGGTCCCATGCACACCTGGGCAGGTTGGCCACAGGACCGGGGGGGTCTTGGACTCTCAAATAGCCCCTGGTCGCAGGGCTTGGTCCAACTCGCCTGCGCCTACGGAACCGTGCAGCAGTACGGGGGGGCCGCGTGGCGCAACAAACTGCGGGGGCTTTTGCTGTGGGTGGACGGCGTGCATGGCACCCGAACGCAATGGCTACGCGATGCAGGCATGGCCGATTCGACGCAGACCCGGGGTCTCTTGGGCGAGCTGCAGCGACACCAGCGGGAACACCAGCGAGGACCGAAAACGAACCAGCGTCGTCGTCGTCGTCGTCGCGGTCGTGGAACAGGATGGAAGAGGCGCTGAGTTTTTGGGGGGAGGACACTGAAAGAATATATATTTTATTTATTTATTATTATATAAATATAAATATAAGAACCCCATGGGGGACATCATGATCATCATCATCATGCCACCCTTTGCACTCCAAATCTGGCAGTCGTGATTGAGCCTGTAACAGTGTCGTGGAAGACCCGCACAATAATCGTGTCTGCGGCATCCAATTGCACATTCATGGTCACCACCGATAACTTTAGGCCCAACAGAGGAAGAATGGTAGGGCGTTGGTAGGCAGTCGATCCAATGACTCCAAAGGCCCCGCTGTTGATGGTGGTCTGGAGTGTGGAACCAGACAAATCCACTGTCCATGTCACGAAGGCAGCAATGTCATAAAAACCATCCACCGGAACTGTGTAGACTCCAGTGGCATTATTGTAGTCTCCAGCTTCATTGTGTCCTCCGTTCGTGTTTGTGTTTGCGAAAACCACGGTGGTGGTGCTACTTGACGGTATAACCACCAAAACGGTTGTCCAGGCGTGAAAGCCAGTGACTCCACCGAGAGCAAGAGTTTGCCACGCGATGGCCTCGGGTCCCGTAGCAACCGGCACTTGCCCGACGATCGGGGGTGCGGCCGATGAAAACACCACGGCCGCACCTCCCGTTGTCTGCATCGCACTGGCTTCGATGGTATTGCTTGGGCCCACCATGGTTTTATCGGTGAAGGTCTGGTTGCCGGTGGTCAGGGCAAGGATGCCGTCCAGGTTTGGGAAATCGTAGACACGGCTGTCACCGCTTGTGATCGCAGAGGCATCAAATGTGGCGCGCGTGTTGGCATTGGTACTGCGAAAAATCGAAAACAGATCGTCGGGGAAGTTTGTGGTTTCGTTGTCGATCTGCGCCTGCAGAAAATCGATCTGCGTCTGCAGAGAATCGAGGGCTTTGTTTGTGTCACCATGGCGATTGTTTTGGAGGGTGTAGAAAGCGCCGACCAAAGATCCTACCACCACACCGATGGTTAAGGCCGCGAGGGCCAAGATGATGCTCAAAGTGCCAACGCTCCAAGTGCCATTGGCGGCGGCGGCGGCGGCGGCGGCCGCGATACTTGGGGGCAGAGAGCCTTGTCCATTAAAATAGTGTTGTGGCGACAGTTGTTGTTTTTGTTGTTGTTGCTCATCAAAAGAACGCAGAGCCTGGGCACGTCGACTACCGCCGCCACCGCCGCGTTGTGGCGTCGGTGGCTCGTAAAAAGAAGGATAAGGGTGGGTGTATCGAGCACCACCACCGTATTGTGACATCACTTAACTCTTTTTTTTATTGTTACTAAAGTGAGGGATTCCAAGGCATGACATACAGCATGCCATCAGTTTTTTGTGTGTGTGTGTGCGTGTGCGTGTGTAATTTCTACACAGGCGGCGGCGGCGATGACGATGACGATGGCGATGATGATGAGAGTCGTGCATTCATTGTATTTGGATTCCTCCCCCCCGACGTATAAACAATAACACCAGTGGCGATATTCCCGCGCACATCCGTTCGTCACTTGCGTTTCTTTTCATTCTTCCTGGCCATTTTTTTAAAGGTCTGGGCCAACACGGCTCGTTTGCGCGTTTTGGGGTCGGACGATTTCTTTCCCTCGGCGATGCACTTTTTCGTCACGCCCCCGTAGCCCTTGGCCACGCAATACTTTGTGAAGGTGCCTTTCTTCAGGTGGGCAGCTTTTATCCATTTCTTTGGCTTGCCAGATTTCTTGCTCGTCGTCGTCGTCGTGCGTTTCACGCCGTTGGTCCGCAGGTGAGACCGCGAAAAAGACGATCCCCGTGCCATCATGCGTCACTTTTTTTCCTGGTTGTGTTGTTTTTGCTATCGTCGTCGTCGTCGCCGACGGTGGACAGCATAATACAGGCAAGCAAGCAAGCGGGTACAAGAAGGAAGCACGCGCCAAAAAAACTACGCGACCAAACGGCAGACTCTCTGCTAAAATCGCCGCCATAGCCACCACCGCGATGGCTGCACTGCGATTGTGGCTCGACAGCCATTGGAAATGTTTGCTGGTGATGGGCATATTCCAGGTGGTCGTTTTCCAGCTGTGGGTTCTCTTTGGCTATGCATTGGTGGCAATCCCCATCACCGCCGCCCGGATCGATGAGTCTGTGCAACAGCGGCGGCGACGGCAGGAGCAACAGGTCGCGTCGTGCCCATCGTGTCCCGTCTGTCCAGCAGCACCACCGGCGGCAGCAGCAGCAGCAGCAGCAGCAGCAGCAGCAACAGTCGACGGTGCTGCTGCTGTGACGGGAGGCGGCGGTAAACGCGGAGATGCAGCAGTTGCCCGCATGATGGCGAAGCGGTTCGGCTACCAGAACCCGTTGACGGACACGACGAAAACAGGGCGCCGCCGAGCTCCGCAATTCCAGCAGCTGCCGGACGGGGTTTTCTCTTGGGACCCGACCCGGCTCAATCGTACCTGGAACCGGATGATAGAGTTTCGGCAGGACTATTTGCACAATTGCCTGCCCAACAAAAACATGTGGCTGCCTCAGGCCGATATGTTTGGCCTCTTTGCCATGGCACGCATGCTAAAACCACGGCGGGTCATCGAGGTGGGCAGCGGTCACTCGACGCGCGCCGTCACGTGTGCGCTGGAGATCAATCGACGAGAGGGCCACGCGGCAACCCAGACCTGCATCGAACCCTATCGAGCCTCGGTGATACCACAGCGCGACGTTCGCAGCAACAAGATCAAGTTGCGGGTGCAGCAGGTGCAGGACGTGCCGCTCGAATTGTACGACGAGCTGGAAGCCAACGACATGCTGGTGTTAGACACCAGCCACGTCATGCAGCCTTACGGCGATGTGATCTGGGAGATGCTGTGGATTTTGCCGCGCTTGGCGCCGGGCGTCGTTGTGCATATACATGACATGTTCTTGCCCTACGACTATCCCGCCAAATGGATGTTTCAGCAGTGGCGACCTTATACCGAGCAATGGTTGGTGGCCGCATTTCTATACCGCAATCCCGATTGGGAGGTGTTATGGTCCAATCCAGTGTGTTCTGCCGACCCCTCCTGTCTTGCCAAGCGAGCGGAGGCCGTCGGCGAATCGGGCGTGGGGTGGAGCGGCGGTGGTTCTCTATATATTCAGCGGACAAGGAGGGCAAAAAACGTGGTGACAGAGGGAGAGGAGGAGGAGTAGTAGTGTAAATTTTCAAATTTACAACTCGTACAAAAAAGTGAAAATGAAAAATGTGTGCGCAACAGCAAGGCGAACGAACACACGCGCGGCCAACGCCCCGATGAGGTGACCGTCTTACCATTTACACCGGATCCGCCAGCGGTGGTGGTTCCCGTACCATTTTTCCAAGCACTCGCTCGAGAGTCCTCCTACTCCATCGCCGCCTCCTCCGTTGTTGTGAAGATCTGCTTTGCAAATGTAGCCGCGCAGTCCACATGCACCACAATGGACTTGGTGCACAGAGACACCCCACTTCCAACAAATGCAGCATTGTTCAGCATTATGCGGTCTCCTCGCCCTCCTCTTCCTCTTTTTTTTTGGTGGGGGGCAAGCCCAGACTCCCGCAGCCTTGCGTTTTTCAACTTCCAGTCTCCATTCTGTTGACTTTTCTCGCATCCAATCGTCCTTGGTCATCGCGTACACCGTAAAATAGTTTTTGATTTTTTTTTGCGCAGACGGGCTGCCATCACTGCCGTCCTTGGCCGAGGGGCCGTCGTTGTCTGATATCATTTTTCTCCGTGTGTGTGTAG
>SDBT01020177.1_pt1 | contig 10428 bp, 10 predicted proteins | sample 2277101 | NCBI WGS metagenome assembly SDBT01 (sample SAMN10404973, study PRJNA504765) | marine sediment metagenome | isolation source: marine sediment core GS10_PC15, 103 cmbsf | place: Arctic Ocean: Southern Knipovich Ridge | collected 2010
GTTGGCATTAACCTGAGCGATACGTTCAACCAGTTGACTAATTTCAGCCCTCACCTCTTTCTCAACGAGGGTGGCATCAATTTGTTCACCGGTGGAGTCGACATATTGGCTGAAAATGTTATTAACCAGGAGTGTGATGCAGTCTACAATTACTGTTTGCGCCTCACCGATTTCTCGGGAAATTTGCTTACCGATATGTGTGGTAACCTCAAGGGTGTTCCAGGTGGTTGGTCTATTCTTTTTGTGCTCCTCGATACGCTGACTCATCTCTTCGTCACCAGCCTCGGCGGTAGCCACAAATAGTACTGGTTGGGCTGACTTCAAGGCAAGCTCTTGAGCAAGATGGCTTTTGCCACTACGGGCACCACCAATTAATAGAATGCTCTTCAACATATTATCACTTGGCTCTCAAGTCTGTGTTTAAAATCTCTAGAAACCAGTGCTCATTTCTTAAAACCTTCTCGGTTGCCATGATTTCTATCCGCTTCTTAAATAGAGGGCCATCAATGACAAGGGTATGGTACTCTCCGGCTTCACCACACGGTGTAATGTCCTTTGTCTCTCTTAGTTCGTCTAAGCGCTGGATGAAATCCAGGTCTACCTTTTGTCCTAACCATTCCTTCCCGAGCAGGTCAGCCTTGGTTGCAACTACAATCGCCTCAAACCCCAGGTCTATAAAATCTCTTAATATTTTGTCCTGGCTTTCTCCCCATAAAGGTAAGTGGGGAGTAATGTCTGCTTCCTGGCATACCCTCTCAATCCACTCCCGGTGTTCATTAAAGTCAATATCACCGAAGATTCCACCCTCCACGCCCTCCTGTCTGAAGGCACGGAGCATATTTTTAAATTCGACTTCATAGCTGTCCCTGGTAGTCCGTCGCTGAACCAGTGGAATTCCGATAGCCTGCGACTGTACCTGGATTACATCGGCAGATAGTCCATGACTGCATGAGCGTTTGCCATCCTCAGTTACCGTATTGGCTAAATAACGAATATTTAGGTCGTTGAGGGTCGCCCGGTAACAGGCAAGACAGCTATCTTTACCGCCACTCCACGAGGTGAAGACCTGATTCATGCTAACCTCCTATAAATGGGAAATATCGTTTAATAGGTTTATTATTGCTCCCTGAGGATATGTTTCCAGTATACTGAGTGAGGCTAAATTTAGACGGAACTGCCGCCAGTGTCGTAGTTCTATCCCCAACAAATGGCAAATCAGTAGACGCAGCGGCGCGCTGTGAGCTACAATAAGTATCGTTCCTTCTGAAGTATGGTTCTTCAGTCTGACCAGGAATCTATTCACTCGGTTATTAAGTGCTCTCACACTTTCCCCTTCGGGAAACTTCAGAGTAAGACTCCAGTTAGACCACAGTTCAGTTGCCTCCGGGTAAAGCTTATTGATTTCTTCAAATGTCAGCCCCTCAAACTTACCGAAATTAATCTCACGCAGTTCTGGACAGGTGATAATATCAAGCTGGTGTTTGGAGGCAATAATATCAGTGGTCACTGTCGCCCGGCTCATGTTACTGGTATAAATAACGTCAATCTTCTGCGCTGCCAGGCGGTCACGAAGTTGCTCTGCCTGTCTCATCCCGATATCACTCAACTCAACATCAGTCTGCCCCCAGAATCTCTCGCTACTATTTGATTTGGTCTCCCCATGTCTTACCAGAAGTAATTTAGACATTTATTTCTCCTAACTAGGCTAACCCTATCTGAATCAATAAATTAATAAGAATGAGCACACCAACCTCAGATACTTCATTTATGGCGCCGTAGGTATCGCCGGTAAGCCCGGAAAACTTGCGCTTAAAATAGGCTGCCATTGCCACGGTTATAATCCAGGTAAGAAACATTATTGCCAGACCGACCAGTTGAGCTAAAATTACCACTATCGCCAAGGCTATGAGTGTGGCCATAGTTAACCATGGCCAGGTAGTTCCATGCTTGAATGCTTTCCCCAAACCTGATGGCTTGGCATAGGAATAAGTAAAAATAGCGTAGACCATTGCCCATCGACTTACCACTGGCATAAGCACCAGGGCTGTCATCAGTAGAGGAGCCGGAATGCTGTTCAGTGAGACATACTTAACTAGCAGCAGCAGAACGACACCGACAATACCAAAGCCTCCGACTCGGCTATCATGCATTACCTGCCACCTGTCTTCAACTGGCTTATGGCCGGCTATTCCGTCAAAGGTATCAACAAAGCCGTCAAGGTGCAATGCTCCGCTGAGCACCACCAGAGAAACAATCAGCAGTGCGTTAGCTATCGCCGGAGGTAAAATAAGACCGAATAGCCAGTTCAAACCAGCTAAAATAAGCCCAATGATGAGACCAACTACAGGGAAGTAACCTGCAGAACGTCCCAACTCTTCCGGGCTGGTCTTACGTTGCCATGGTATAGATATAATGGTCAGAAACTGCAAAGCAGCTAAGAATTTCACTTGCTCAGTTCATCCCCTTCAGATACACCAGCCTCAGCGAAGGTAGCCATCTCCGCCAGAATCCGGGCTGAGGCCTCAGCCAGAAATATCCCTAATGCGGCGCCGGTACCCTCACCTAAGCGCATGTCCAGGTTAAGTAGCGGCTTAAGCCCGAGATATTCAAGTAACAGCCGGTGACCAGCCTCAGCCGAAAGATGGGCAGCAATGAGGTATTGCGTCAAAGCCGGTGACAGTGCCGCAGCAATGAGAGCAGCTGCTCCGGAAATAAAGCCATCAATAACTACCGGGATGCGATTAGCTGCTGCTCCCAGCATTACTCCAGCCAGACCAGCAATCTCAAAACCACCTATCTTTGCCAGTACATCCAGAGCTTGGGTCGGGTCAGGGCAGTTCACCGCTAGAGCCCGGTTAATTACCTCTATCTTATGAGTAAGTTGTTCATTGGTTAAACCAGTGCCACGGCCGGTGACGTCAGATGTCGGTCTATCGGTAATAGCCGCGCAGATAGCGCTGCTGGCGGTGGTGTTGCCAATGCCCATATCGCCAGTACCCACAATGTCGAGTCCCTTGGCAACCTCCGCCGTCACTAATTCAATTCCCGTCTCTATCGCCTTCACTGCTTGTTCGGCAGTCATAGCGGGACCGATGGCCATATTCTGAGTACCATAGTCAACTTTTCTTGATAAAAGCTGAGGATTAGGTTTCAGTTCGGTGGCTACTCCCATATCAACTACGATAACTCTGGCGCCTACTTGGCGGGCAATCACATTAATTCCGGCCCCACTGCGGAGGAAATTATAAACCATCTGGGCAGTAACTTCTTGAGGCCAGTTGCCTATCTTTTCCGTCACCACTCCGTGGTCGCCAGCCATGGTAATAATGGCTTTGTGAATGATTTGGGGTATGGGCTTTCCTTGAATACCAGCTAGCTGAATCGATAATTCCTCCAGCCTTCCCAAGCTGCCTGCCGGCTTGGTCAATGTTTCCTGCCTGGCTTGTGCTTTAGCCATTGCGGCTTCATTCAAAGGTTTGATCATTTTAATTGTACGTGTAAGACTGTTCATATAACACCTCTATAACAAAGTTGAATTATCCTGGGGTAGGCGCTTGGCTAATGATGGCTCCCGTCACCGCTGATAGATTAGGACAGCCGGTGGCGGCCATGGTCCGTTGCAGTTCGGCTGTTAGCAGATTAATCAGATGTTCAACTCCGGCGGAGCCATCAGCGGCAAAGGCAAGTAGCATAGAATTGGCAAAACCCACCGCTTTTGCGCCAAAGGCGAGGGCTTTAAGAATATCATTACCAGTTTTGAAACCGCTATCAACGAGCACGGTAACTTTGTTGCCAACGCTATCAACAATTCCGGGGAGGGCTATCATGGAAGGAACGGTAAAATCGATGGCACCGCGGCCATGATTACTGACTACTATGGCAGAAGCGCCTAATTCTACCGCTTTTTCGGCGTCACTTACGCTTAGAACTCCTTTTATGATGAAGGGTAGCTTAGCTTGTGCTATTACTTGCCTCAGTTCCTCGGTATGCTGTGGGCCGAATACTTCTGTCCTATCAACCCTATCACCCAGTAGACGCCCGTAGAAATGATCTATGTCCATACCAACCGCCTTGCATCCCCGACTTTTGGCATCGCGGACTTTCTCGTAAATTAATTCAGTTTTTCGATATGGCTTCACCATCTTGACTACAGGTGCTCCGGTGTCAATAGCGTCTTGTAGCTCTTTGGAACTGCCAATGCCAAGCATCATTAAAGCCCCCGCATTACCTACACCCCTGGCGATCTCGGCTAGCCCGTTATCCGGCAGAAAATCTGTCTTAGAGAGGGGTGAACAGAAAACTGGCGTTTTTAATTTTGCCCCCAAGATTGTGCAGCTTGTATCCACTTCCACCGGATCAAAAAACTTGGGTACGAAGAATAGAGAGTCCAAATACCTTCGATTGGCTTGAGCTGATCCTTCTATGTTGCTGTCCGGGGGAAACCATTTCGTAACTCCCTGTTTTTCTAGAGTTTCTTTGCCTTTATTATAGAGTTGGGATATTGAAAGAGGTTCTTCCTTCATTTTTTGTCTCCTTTCTGGATACAGGTTTGTTGTTCTTTAAGCTTAATTTAGTTGGGGGGAGGGAGAAAGTCAAGGCTGTATCCTGGTTCATATTATTGATGACACAGAGGTTCCTTTCTGGTCATTGCTTCTTCTTCTGTCATTGTTTCGTCGCTTACGCTCCTCGCAATGACAGGATACTCTAGATGTCTCCCCTTTCTAAAATCTCTTTCCCCTCGCTCTTCAACGAGCAAATACCATAGGGGGCGTCTAAGAGGGGCGAAGCCCTCTTTTTAATTCCCTCCCCCTCTCCTTTTAAGGAGGGGAATAAAGGGGGTGAGGTCAACCCCGAAACAAGCCATTTCGGGATCAGCAAACAATCGTCTTTGCCCATTCATATGATTTTTGTATAAAGCTCATGTTAATTATTCTCCTTCAAGCTTTAATGTCTGAATTGCGGTGATAAGCTTATGGCACTCGGGCATAGTGCGGGGGGCAATGCGTACATATTCCGGCAATCCAAAGGAAGTGCAATCGCGTACCAGCATACCTTGTTTGAGTAAAGCAATACGGAATGATTTGGCATCACCCACTCTCACTAGAAAGAAATTTGTATCCGACGGAAGCGGTTGGAAACCAAGTCTCTGCAGCTCCTCGGTAAGAAAATGTTTTGCTTCCCTAATCTTCTTTTTGCTTTGCTCGAAATAGTCCGTATCCTTCAGGGCAACAACTCCCGCTTTCTGAGCGACAGCATTAACATTCCAGGGCGGGCGGACCTGGCGCAGATTATTGATAATCTCCTGATTAGCGATAGCATAGCCAAGGCGCAGACCAGCTAAAGCATAATCCTTGGTCATGGAGCGCAAAATAACCACATTATCTCTGGAAATCAAATCTATAGCCGACCAGTTTTTCTCGACAAAGCTGATGTAAACCTCGTCCAGGATAAATAAGGTATCTTCGCTAGCATCCAAAATCATCTCAATGTCTCTTCGGGACATGTAATTGCCGGTAGGGTTGTTGGGGTTACAGATAAAAACGCCTTTAGGACGGTGCTGCTTGATGAGACTGACGGTCTTTTCTATTCCCGGCGCAAAGTTATCTTCTGCTCCCATTCTTTGCTTAACTGGCTTCGCTCCAGCAATATGGCAGGCAATTTCGTATTCGCCAAAGGTTGGCTCGATTATAATGACAGGCTCCCCCTGCCCGAAGTAAGTCAAGGCAATGAGACGGATAAGCTCCACAGCCCCACTTCCAGCCAGAATATTAGCTGGAGGCACTTCTAATTTTTCCGAAAGCCGCTGCCGAAATTCGGTAGCTTCGGTGTCCGGATATTGCTCAATGGCGATGGTATTGAGAATTTTCTTCACTTCAGGTGGAAGCGGGAATGGATTAGAGCAGACACTAAAGTCGCGAATCATTTCGGGAGCAAGTCCCATAGCTCTCACCTCAGCGTAGTTGATGCCGCCGTGGTGAGAGGCTTTTAGATTTTCCACCTCAGGTTTAGGTTGTAAGGGCAAAGTGAATCCCTCCTGCCGCGAAGCATATTAACACCCAGACCAGCGCCGCGATTTGCGTCAATTCTAAGGAGGCACTGATGGTCTCTGGCACCAGTGGTTTATTTACCTTCCCTAATTTGTAGTGCTCCGTTCTTTCTAATTGTACATTGAGAGCGCCGGCAACCGCTGCCATCGGCCAGCCAGCGTTAGGGCTCTCAGTTTTGGCATGCTCACTGAAGGCAATTCGCCACGATTTCTGCCCATCTCTTCGTGACAAAAAAGTAGCCAGAATTAGGAGCAGCGCCGTCAATCTTGCCGGGACAAAGTTGAGTATATCATCCAGCCGGCTGGCAAATTTGCCTAAATACTCGTATTTCCCATGATAGCCCACCATAGCGTCCAGAGTATTAACTACCCGATAGGCAATAGCTCCGGGGACGCCAAGCAATAAGAAATAAAACAGGGGAGCAATAAAACTGTCGCTGGTGTTCTCCGCCACCGACTCCACAGCTGCCGAGACCAGCAACGGCTTGGGTAAAGCCTGAGTATCACGACTTACTAAAGAGCGTAGTTCAAAGCGTGCTTTATCCAGTTTATCTTCCAGCAAAAGCCTCTTGACGTTGAGTGCAGCTTGCCGCAGTTCTCTTAAAGAAAAGGTAGTTTTGAGGAGCACTGCTCCGATAATCACATATGCGGCAAGGCTGAGGCTCTTTAGATAGATAAGCACAAAGTAGGCAGGGACCACAAAAAGTGCTGCGGTGATTAGGACTAGTCCCCCACCGTAGATAAGTTGCACTAGGGGACGTTGACTGGTGTTGCCTTTTTCCAAGAATGAAGCGACCTTCCCCATCCAGACCACAGGGTGTATGAGGCGAGGTGGTTCACCCCAGGCTACATCAATCACTAGTGCCAGGGATAAAATTAATAATAAGTCCACGACGTCTTAAAACTCCCTTTCACTGATTTACCTAGAAACCTTGAGCCTCTTTTTTGATAGCGTCAATGGTGGCTTGGGTAACTGCGCGAGCCATTAGCTCGCCTATCTTAGCATGCCCGCCAACATAGGTGCACTGGTTGCCCTTCCCCGATACCACCACAATCTGGTCAGTACCGGTGCCAGTTGCCTGCCGGTCGGGATTATAAGAGCTTCTTACCTCCAACTCCTGCAGGGCGATAACTTTTGCTTCAGTTATGGTGATGAATGAAGCGGCCGAGGCAGCTTGGTCCAGTGAGGCATTGGTAAGCAGAATTATGTTTATGGTGCCTACCTTTTCAAATTGCCCGTCCCTCTCAATGTCACTTGCCCTGTCTTTGCCTATCCTCATGGCGTTGGTGGCGACCCCGGCGGTAACGAAAGCCAGTACCCAGAACTCTTCATAAACTTCCTTTACCCAGGCTAGATGCTCCATATTTACCCCGGTAGATAAAACGGCGACTTTATCCAGGGGTAGGTCAGGTTCAATAAGAACCCCTTTCATAATCTCTCCGAAGTAGGTTTCCCACTTATGGTGTTGACCATGCGCTAACTGCCAGAGCGGCTTGGGGAGATAACAGTTACAAATCACCTTTACCTTTTTAAATCCCTGCCGGCTGCTTAAGACATTCCTGACTTCGGGAAGGTAAAGAAACAGGGCATTAGCCGGAATCCCCCAGACCTGGTGCTCGACAATTTCCCCCTTGACTTCGTGAAATTCTCCCAGCACTTTCCTTGTTATACCTTTAGCTGTTTCCATAGATAATCTCGCAAAACCCTTAGACTATATCCTCTCCTGTCATATCTCCAGGCTTGGGATGTTTGTTATTGCCGGCATTAAGCAGGACGGTGGGGAGGCCGTTAACCGGATGGACATAGACACAGCCCTCAGCTCCATAAACTTCCTTGATATTGCGCGGGGTGATGACCTCCTCCGGTTTCCCCTCAGCATGAACTTGTCCATTATTTATCAGAATTAATCGGTCACAATATTGTGAGGCAAGGTTTAGATCGTGAAGGGCTGCCAGAACTGCCAGGTTATTCGTCAGACACAGGTTCTTAATCAGGTCAAGCATTTCAACCTGACGGCCGATGTCCAAATTAGCTGTCGGCTCATCCAGGAGAATTACCTTTGTCTCCTGAGTTAGAACACGAGCAATGAGCAGACACTGTATCTCCCCACCCGACAGTTCGCTTACTCTTCTCTCAGCCAGAGACCCAGTCCCTGTTTTTTCCATGGCTTGCCAGGCTATAGCCAGTTCTCTTGGGCCTTCATACTGGAAAAGACCGAGGTGAGGATTCCTGCCCATGAGCACTATTTCAAAGGCGGTAAAGGCGCTGGGAAGAAGCGGCATCTGAGGGACTACACCAAGCAAGCGGGCCAAATCCTGTCTTGGTATCTTGGATATACCTTTCCCATCCAGAAATATCTTTCCTGAGTGGGGAGAGATAACGCGACTTATCGCCCGGATTATGGTTGACTTGCCACAGCCATTCGGCCCGATAAGCCCTACCATTTCTCCGGGCCTTACCTGAAAGGTTATATCTTTCAACACCACCTTGCGATCATAGCCGAGCCAGACATTCTGCATTTCTATCTTAATCATTTTAGCCTCAGAAAAATATTCTTTTCCGGCGCCGTAATAAGTAGAGGAAGAAGGGTGCTCCACAGATGGCAGTGATTACCCCTATTGGTATCTCTGTAGGCGCCAGAACGGTACGTGCTATCAGGTCGGCGAGAATCAGGAAAATGGCGCCGGTGAGGACAGATAATGGTAGCAGGAAACGGTGGTCGGCACCCCAAATCAGGCGCACAGCGTGAGGAATGATGATGCCGACAAAGCCGATAGTGCCCACGAAAGAAACGGCGGCAGCCGTAATCAGAGTGGCCGCGGCAAGGAGGATGAGTTTGAGCCTTTCCACATTGATTCCTAACTGCTGTGCCTGTTCCTCATCAAGCTGCATTATATTAAGTGGACGAGCATAAAGCAAAATAATGACTACTCCCACCAGCACATAAGGTATAACAACCTTTACCTCTGACCATTGGCTCAAGGAAAAACTACCCATTAGCCAGAATATAATGCCTTGCATCTTCTCCCCGCTGGAAATGATGAGGTAGGACACGATTGATCCCAAAAGCGCGCCTAAAGCCACGCCAGCCAGAATAAGAGTGGTCGTGGGCAGGGCTTTGCCTACACGGGCCAGGTTATAGACAATGGTGGTACTGATCAACGCTCCGATGAAAGCGAGCAAAGGAACGAGCCCGAAACCCAAACCTTGCCATGGGGAGGGGAGTAAAAAGCCAATGACAGCCCCCAGCGCTGCTCCCTGAGCTACGCCGATAAGATAAGGGTCGGCCAGCGGATTGCGAAAAAGTCCCTGGTAAGTAGCCCCGGCTGTTGCTAGGGCAGCCCCGACAATCCCGGCTAGGATAACTCTGGGCAGGCGTATCTCCAGAACTATAATCTCCAGGGTACTGGGCCAGGTAGGAATCATCTCAATCAGGGGTAATTTAGAAAGCAGGATATTGAAGGTAGTCAAGAAAGGGATTTTAACGCTACCAATAGTAGTAGCCAATGCTACCACCGCCACCAGTAGCAGCAGGAGCCCAAAAATGGCATAGACATGCTTACGTGGGTAGAGAACAGTTGGCGTCGGTCGGTTAGAATGGGATAGTTTAGATTGTTGCTGAGACATATTAAAAAACCCTTTTGTTTCTATCTCACTTTTTAAGCCCAAATACTTCCGGATGTATCAGCCTGGCCAGCGCTTCTAATCCTTCAACTATCCGCGGGCCAGGGCGGCTGACCAGGTTGCCGTCTACCTCGTATATCCGGTTGCTCTGGCGAGCATCGGTGTCTCTCAGCCTTGGCTCGGTTTCAATAAACCGTGAAGTCAAATTCGCCATATTACCATGGCCGACGCCCGCGATCATCACTTCAGGATTGGCGACAATGATTGCCTCTAAACTGATGTTAGCATAGCCAATCAGGTCTCGGGAGATGTTGATGCCACCTGCCTTTCCAATCAGGTCGTCTTGGAAGGTTCCTGAGCCAGGTGCCATCAAAGGGTCGTGCCAGGTAATGTAAAAGACCCTTGGTCTTTGCCCCTGGGGGAGATTAGCCGTTCTGTCAATTACTGCCTTAATCCGGCCCTGCATTTCCGCTACCAGTCTGGAAGCCTCCTTTTCCTGCCCGGTAATCTCTCCAACCAGAGTAATAGCGGCCAACACATCATCCAGGGTCTTTGGGGCTAAAGCAAAAACAGTCAGCCCTCTCTCCTCAAGCTGTGGAATGATTCTCTGTTCATGAACAGAGGTAGCTAATATCAGGTCGGGCTGAATTTCAACTATTTTTTCTATATTCGGCATGGTATAACCACCTACGCTTGGTTTCTCTTTGACCGCTGGAGGGTAATCGTCATAGTCAGTTACTCCCACCACCTTATTAGC
>SDBT01020178.1_pt1 | contig 10428 bp, 17 predicted proteins | sample 2277101 | NCBI WGS metagenome assembly SDBT01 (sample SAMN10404973, study PRJNA504765) | marine sediment metagenome | isolation source: marine sediment core GS10_PC15, 103 cmbsf | place: Arctic Ocean: Southern Knipovich Ridge | collected 2010
TATTTTCTTCTCCCTAAATATCTCTTAGCCCTACTACGTAAGATAAATGCCTAAGTCTTCTGTATGACTCATAATCCGCTGTAATCAACTGACAGCCAAGAACACCTGCCAATGCTACATAATACGCATCATATACAGCCGTCCCTGTTTGAAAAGAGATATTAACTGCTTCCCTAGCTAAATCTTCATCTAACTCAATGGATATCAACTGCAAGTCGAAGACATTATGAATTTCTCGGTTAATTTCCTCTTGGGAAAGCCCTCTTCGACTATGGCGTAATACGCTAACAAATTCGTAAAAGGCAAAAGAGGGAACAATTATTACACTATCCCCACGCAAATATTCGTCTCGAAGAACAATAGCTCTATCTGCATCATTTTCATCTTGGAATACCCATTTGAGAAGCACGGATGCATCTAGTACCTTCCATACCTCTGATTGTGCAGTTCCTTCGTGCTGTTCCATTCTTTGTATTCTTTGCGCTTTGCAATCTCCTTTGCTAGTTTGTCCATGTCTGCCGCAGCTCTTTCCATTTGCTCTATGTCCCTTTTCTTTATTTGTTGCTGAATGTCTTTTCTTGATGTCATATAATGTCCCCTCCTTTACATTAAAGCCCTTCCTGTGGGCTTATGCTCAGGTTTGATGCTTTCCATTATGGAGAGGGTATTGGGTAATTGCACACGCCAGCACTCACTCCCAAAAGCCCTCTTGCCCCTTTGCCTTCAAGGCTACACCAAAAGCGCGTCTATCATTTCCATCACCTCGTCAAAACTAAAGATAAGTTCACGAGTTTAATAACCAAAAGGCTGAAAGACAGAATATGTTGGGCATACAATCAATTGGCAATAATTTTCTTATTTTTGACAACATATTTTTCATAGTGCAAATATATATAAACATTAAAATTAATAATAACTTAAAATGGAAAATTGTCTATTAATCGTTGATTCAAACGAAAGATTTGAAGATGCTGATTATGATTATTCAGAATTTTGTGATGATAATGGTTGGATATATTTAGAATGCTGGTATGCTAACAATATAGGAGTTATTTATAATAATAAAATCGTTTTTTCTAGTGAGGAAATTTCTTCATTTTGCAGAGAGAAGCATGTTACTGATAATGATAGCGACGACGAACATGTAGTAAGTAAATTTTGTAAGGATAATCCTTACTGTAGTTGGTACTATTTTTATTGTGCACCATGTACTGATGACTGGTCAAAAACCGATTTTGATGATTTATCCAACAAAGTTCTTGTTAAACAAAATGGTTTTACACTCCATAAGGATAATAAAGATTATAAAATAGGCCACATGGGAGCTCATGTTCATTTGTACATCGCACATGTCTGAATTATTTTGCCAAGGAAAAAAATTGGTAATTTAGAAAAAATTGAACAAAGTGGTACTTAAATGTCCGGAAGTGCTTATTAAAAAGGTCAGGTAAAACCATGGATATGGATCGAGTAGATTTTTTAAAACATATCGATAATATGCATAATGAACCGGATCTTGATAAAAAAGTAATAATACTTCAAAACTTAAGACGAACTCTGGAATCCGATACAAGATTACAAGTCTGGCCCAAAGAGGAGTGGTGGCGTGATGTCGATGAAATACTTATGACGATCATCGAAGAAAGAGATCACAATACGGAAATATGCATTCTAAAACTAGAACATAAAGTATCAATAATAAAGGAATGGATTCTGTTGCCACGGAAAGAAGCCATTAAATTCATAACAATAAGCGAACCATTGTTCCCGAATGGGATATTTTTCACCTATGGTCCGAATATAAGTGATCGGGAAAACATGGAAATGCTGATTGATGAAGATAGATCACATATAGCCGCATTTAAATTACTATTTCCATCAGGACATATGGGTGTTACCGCATATCATCACTTAATGGATTCCTATAATAAGAAAGAGTGTGATGCATGCGGTGCAACAGAAAATCTCAAATGGGTTGGTTGTTGGGTATGTGAAGATGATGATAAATGTGATTGTTGAGATATCTCGCTAATACCTGGCGAAAGAAATAGGGCGCTATACTGTGTACGCTATTGTAAAAAATAAATCAAGCCTATAGGGCGTTAAATTAAGTCCCGGGCATGTGCCTGGGATTTTTTTTATGCCAAAGGCAAAAAATTGAACCCTACTAAGCTAGAAGATAAAGATATTATAATTACAATTACAATTATAATTACATACCTAAAATGGTCAATCGGATCTATCCCGTAGTCATACTTGTGTTTATTGGGGTTTTTGCAGCTCTTTTTATGTTTTTATCAGTTCAATTAAAGCCTCGCAGTTTCGAATGTCAGTTTGAAATTATGGATATTAGAAATGAATCATGTCCCCATCAGCAAGAGTTTGTATACAGTATGTGTAATTTGAGAAATAGTATCAAAGCGGATTGTCAAACATTACGCAACACATCGATTATTAATTGTACTATGCTTGAATACAGGTTTTCTAATGAAGAGTTTGCAGAGTGTAATTATCACCAAGAGACAGAATACTACTACTCATATGATGATGTTGTATCAAGAGTTAACACATTGCAGTCGTATGAAACGTGTTATTATGCCCAGAAAAAAGATTCGTGTTCTGACAATTTTGTTGTAAATGATATTACCGATTTTATATTATTTTTGATCTTAGGAATTGTATCGATGATCGCAGTATTGGTTACGTGCTTATTCTTGTTTGATGTTAAAGGTAAAATTCGAAAATTAATAAATCGGTCTCAGTCGGATGGTCGAATAACTTTGACAGATAAAAATTGAAATTTAAAGCGTGGTATTAGTAAGTTAATAACACGTATAACATGGACATGATTTACAGTTGTGAAACAGAACCTATATTTGGTTATATACTTGGTATCAGTGTATGTATAGGTATTGTTGTATCATACATTCCACAGTACTATTCTTTAATTAAGAGTAAACAAACTAAAGGGATAAGTGAATATAGTTTACTCCTCTTAAATTTAAGCTCTTTGTTTTTAACAGCAAATTCTTTTATCCTAAATTTTCAGACATTTAGATGTTATTTCCATTGTTCCTGGTGGTTATGCACATTAAACCTTTTATCGTTTATTCAAATTGCTATCGCGTGGCTATCAGTAGTCCCTCTTTATGTTGTATTTCTGCAATATTTAATCCAAGAATCAAAAGAAAAACCATTAATTGTTCTAAAATATGGTATAATGTACTTAATTATAAGTTTAATTCTGATCCTAGGAGTACTCATAACAGACACAATCCTTATAGATAAAATTAGTTTTGAAAAAACTATTGCTCAGACCCTAGGAATCATATCGGCTATCCTTTCCGGTGGAATTTGGATACCTCAAATTATTGAATTATTGAAAATTCAAGAACAAGGAAGTCTCAGTTTGGTTATGTTTTTTATACAAACTCCCGGAACTGTAGTTCAAATTTTTCTTCAAATTATTGATCACCAAGATTGGACTACATGGATAGCTTACGCTGTAACTTTTGTTGAACAAGTAATCATTATTGTAATTTTAATTATCTTTAAATACAAATCAAACAAGCCTGGTGAGCTGGAACCCTTAATTAATGAACGATATGATAACCAGGCAATACAGACAAACATTTAAAGATATTACAAGTAGAATAAAATATATTTATACATGAGTATAAAATATACTTATACGTAAGTACAATGTCTTTATGCAAATATAGTGATTTTCTGGGAGCCCCCGGTACTGGGGTTCACTCAATTAGAATTTTTAATATTGCTGTTATTGATTTATTCATGACCGTAATTATTGCATGGTACTTGGCTCGGAGGTTCAAGATGAAATTCTTAATTGTATTTTTTGTTCTTATGATGGTTGCCGTATTTCTTCACAGACTCTTCTGCGTTAATACTACAGTAGATAAGTGGCTATTTGGACCATTGAAAGTGTAAATTACTTAAAATAATACTCATGTCAAGGCAATTAACATGAGTATTACTCGGAAAATTGAAACTGAATCTATTTTTTTAATAAAAAGAGTCAAATACGATCCTGATTTCAGCTTTTTTAGTGGCAGTTTGAATTAAGAGTTTCTGAATAGTGTCAGCGTTGATTTCATCAAGATTCTTCATTCTCGAATAAGGGTTTGTCGCCCTATCATATGTTTCGCATGTGCCAGTTCTCACATCAAGTTTGATGCTTCCTGGGACTTCAGGTAGTCCAATACCGGTGGCAATAGGAAGTTGGAGGGTATTCTCCGAAGCAATAATACTGTTGAGATCGTTGGCAGTAGTAATCCATTCCCTGATACTTTCTAAAGTCGACTCCGACATTCCTTTGATTCCTCCACGTAGGTGTATAATTAGTGGTGAGTTTTCTTTCCTATACGCACGTATACGATCCAATAGCATATCTCCACTTGCCTCCACTTCATCTTTTCCTGTGAAGTGCACAACGAAGCCGAATTTGTTAATTGGGTCATAGCCTGCAATGCCGATGCAAGTTGCTAGGGAGTCGGTGGCTAGAATGTGGTGAAAGTCATCCTTATCGCAAAAAACAGCCTCTGATAAGCTTGCTTCTCGAATTAAGTCCGGGGCTTGGCTTTTTACAGTCTCGACTACTGATGAAATAATACCACCTAACCGTTGTTTAATAAATTCTTGGGGTTTTTTATCTGACAAATTGGGTGATTTTCCAAATCTGTTTTCACCCTCTTTCGCTGCTTCCGTAAGGCTCTTGGAAATACTATCTAGCTGACTCTTAGTTAAACCATCTCGTTTCAATTCCTCAATATCAGTATTAGCTATCAATTCTCCGACGACTGGATTTTTCCCGTTATAATTTATAATATTATTAATTTTATATTTTTTAAAAAAAATTGACATAGATATGACGTAATTTTATTAGGTAATATGTGATTAGTAATAAAACTTTATATAAGATGGTTGATATTGATAGTGAGATTAATCGTATGTTGGCTGAGTGTGTAGCGAGCAGAGAGGATTTTTCACCGGTGACTCCCTATAATTATTGTTTCATGCTCCAAATAGGTGGATTATTGTCTGAGTCGGAACGTGATGTTACAGCGAATACAATGTGGGAAATCGTAAAAGCGGCCGATGAATTTGGTAGATATAAGTTAACTCGCGCAACATTTCCTCACATTAGGGTTGAACTCAAAACTAATACATAACTTGCTCGGTTATCATCGAGCAATATCTGATTCCATGACAGAAAAAAATTGATATGACAGATCCTTAATTTTTGCTGAGTTTTTATTAATTGTGGTAGAAAATGTCAGACTACCAGACCCCACCCGAGTCGGATACTAAGATGTATACTTTGCGTCCTAAGGGACGGTGTGTACATGTACCTAGTAATTTAGTAGTAGTATACAGTGAAGAGTATGGAGGAAATGGAGAGGATGCTTATGATCTAAAGCTAGTTGCCATTTTTTCCCCATCTCAAGATATGACAACATACCTGGAGAAAGATCTGAAGGTATGTTTGGTAAAGGACATTGGAAAGTCTGGTCGTTTAGCCAAATATGTCGCCAAACATATAAAACTAAATATGGACCGATACAATGCACGCTATTGTTGTTAAATAAAGTAGAAAAGTCCCAGGCTAATGTAGCCTGGGATTTTTTTTAATCCTACGGAATAAAAAATTGATGACAGATCCTTAATTTTTTCTGAGTTTTTATTAACGTAGTAGGACTCCCAGACTACGTCGGATACTAAGATGTATACTTTGCATCCTAAGGGACGGTGTACGGGTACTACCAAAAAGGGTGTGCAATGTTCTCGTACTGTGCGGACGGGGAACAAGTGTTATCAGCACAAAGGCGGTACTTTCTGGGACCTGTTCACATACAACAGAAGAAGAAGTAGAACGACCTTGGTAAGTAGACTAACCCCACCCGCAGGTGAAGATCATACATTCTATTCAGGTTGCGTGATGTTGTGCGATATACCTTACGCAATGTTCCCGAGGCACGATTTTTTTGGGACTTTTCACAATAATGAGTTGTGTAAAAAGGGAGACAGGATAGATGATATCATGATATCACATTGCAATGATCGGCTTATGGGTTTCAATAATGGTAGACAGGTGATGGACATCCCCTTCTATGTTAAGGAGGAAAGGTATGTCGGACCTTCGTACACCAAGAAATATATGGATGTTTGGTACGATTCGATTCCCTGAGGTGGAACAATACGGAGTAATGAGGAATTTTCTCATCACTCTGTACGTATTCTCGTATATACAATGCACACTATTGTTGTTAATAAAGTAGAAAAGTCCCAGGCTAATGTAGCCTGGGATTTTTTACGGCAATAAAAAATTGATATGACAGATCCTTAATTTTTTCTGAGTTTCTATTAACTGTGGTAGAAAATGACAGACCCCCAGACTACGTATACTAAGATGCAGACGCTAACTTCTTTTTTGGATCGATTGAGTGAAGATGACCAGCACGCATTCTTCGAACGTACAGACGTACAGAGACGTCGATTGAAAATACAGAATGTCCAGAATAATACGGCTGCGGCTGATCTAATTGCCACCAATCCGTTATTAGTGGACATTGTTGTAAATGATCTCTATGTTACAGAAGAAATAGATAATAAATGGGACGATTACACATTTAACACCATGTATGAAATCACGTCTGCCCTCAAAGATGCTAAATTCATGAGGCTTAAGCAATATCCTGATGGAGCTCGTCTTGTCATACTTAGTAATGATCCGATGGATGAACCGGAAAAATGGGAACTATTCTCCTATGAAAACTTACTCAATTATCATATTCGTATAGATAAATGGGAAATGTACGATCGAAATGGCCGCTTGATGCGCATTGTCTTAGATGACTGGGAGATGTAAACATAAAAAATCGAAGTTGGCTTATTTATTTTAGAATCCCCAAAAATCAACCACTATTTGGATTTAATAAACGAAAAATAAGCAGTATTAAATCATTTTTGGGTTTTATGAATAGTTTGTTGAAAGACTGGGGTTTGCGTATTAACACAAATAAGCAACAAATAAGATTTAAAGAAGATAATAAGTGGAAAACAAAAAAAATACAAATTTATAAGTTAGATTTTGATTACAATTTTAATAATTTTATTTAACTATTACACTTTTTTCAACTCGTACCCCTAAGTCGCAGTTATACAAATATTATTTAATCGATGACTTAGGGGTACGAGTTGAAAAAGTATATATACAAATAATTAATGATTTTTATGTGTAATTAAATTATTGAAAAAATCATTTTGATGAAGATAAAAGCTAGTAGATTGTTAATAAAAAAATTGAAAAAAATAAACAATGATACATATATCTTATATTAAACAACAAATAGAAGATGGATAACACAATTCCTAATCCTGTCAAAATTGCAAGAGATATTGATTTGGTTAATCAACATCCAGTCACCGTATGCTTTATTGTAGAAACACATCAAATGAATGAACAAAATTATACTAGTTTAATACCATTCACATCTAAAGGTTTTGAAAATGATGTCACACTGTATTACTGTGATATTTGCAAATCCAGGTCTTTAGTAAGTAATCCTATATGGACAAATAATGAACATCAAGGAGTTGATATATGTACAACATGTATGAATACTGCCTTTGAAAAAATTAGTCCATTGTCTGGTTGGAATCCTGGACCTGTTTATAGTTTAATGGCTATTGTTAATGCCATTAATTAACATAATTATTATAATAAAAGTTTATTTATCATAATCTACCTCTAGACCTGTAGCTTTATTTACAATATTAGCCAATACCTCATTATATATATATATCATATTAGAAAAAACAAAAAATAAAAGTCCTAGGCAATACGCCTGGGATTTTTTTTGCAAAAATAATAGGAAAAATTGATATGACAGATTCGTAATTGTTGTAAAGATAATTGTAACAAATCTACATAAACATGGATGCCATTGGAGAGCAATCCATTACTGTAAATGTTCCTGATAAATATAGTAAATATTTTACATCATTGACAAACCACAATGTTGTCACTTTGGATGAATTAACAAAAATCTGTAAAATAATTACAGATTATGATCAAATCACAGGAAATTTTGAATCTAGTAGAGTTTTTTTCAGAACAAAATCAATAGTTAAATGTATTTACACACATAAAGTTAATATAGAAAATATAAATATGAAAACCCATTATTTACCGAAATCATTAAATCATATAAAAATAACTCATATATATCATTTTTGTTGTTTACCTAATAAAAATTTTATAAATAATGGAATATATATACAATTTCCATGTCTTAAAAAAAGCCGAAATCAACTAACAGATGAATTGTATGGTTATATTCTTAAAAACCCTAATATTATTAATGATAATGATAATGAAGATTTGACAGGGCGCAAAGAATTTATTCAAAATGAACTTGATACTTATATAAAGCAATCCAACATATTATGCGCATATATAAATGATATAAATATTGGCCACTCTGATTATAAGAATTGTACACGTATATTAGATAATATTTCGGGCAATATAGAAATATTGATGGACACACTTTCTAAATTTGGACGAAATAATCAATGAATGATTAAATTCGGGGCTTTGGTAGCGCAAGCTCCAGAAATTACTTGGGTCCAAATTTTTAGTGTTCAGTTTAAATCCCAGGTCTTATGGCTCTAGTTTAGTGCGGCACCAAATGATCCAACATTTAAAAAAAATTGATGTAATGTTCTTAGGATTATCTATACATAAAAATTGAATGTAACATTATTAAAAAGTACCTTTTTCCGTTGAAGAACCGCTAAATTATGTCGTCGTCTTACGCAAAAACTGCCTTACGTGCTCAGGGGGAGGTGATTATGGACAAAATTGGAACGCAGTTTCATGAACTTTATAGTATGATGGAATCAATAAAACAGGATAGGCTCGAAGGGTTGAGTGGCAATCTTTACTTTGACACCCATTTTAGGTTGGCAAACTTAAATTCGGCGGTTATATTCGAGTTTTGCAATTTCGAATCAAAATGCCGGGAGATCATGCATGAGCATCAACAATTAGCTGAATCTTAAAAAAAAATGAATAAAAAGTCCCGGAAGTTAGCCATACTTTTTATACTATCTATAAAGTGTTATTAATGCGTATGAAAGAAAATGGTGTTAAATCTAGTGTGATAGAACCATTGAGAGAAAAAATAACACATGTTGTTGTAATTGGAAACACTTTTTGACATCTTTTTCAGTAAATATTATTTTTAGCATTAACATATAGAGATTAAAGCAAAGTCCCGGGCATTAGCCTGGGATTTTTTGCGTTTACTATAAACCTAAAATTACTTGGCCATACTTGGCCAAATTTTGAGTATCCAAGCTAAAATTCGCTGAATTCAGCAGATTTCGAAAAGAAGTTTCTGAACCAGATTTTTTTTGGCTGGTTCTAGAGAAATTTATTTTGTCTCTCTCTCTCTCCTCCTTTTTTTAACCAACCGATATGGTAAGAATAATCAGTAATAGAGTATATTTTATTTATGATTTAAAACGATAAATATGGTATTCTCCTTTTTTTAACCAATATGGTCGTAAAATCACTAATAACAACGTATAAATTTAGGTGGTTTATATGGTATTCTCCTTTTTTTAACCGAATCATGGTCTTTAAATTGGTTTAAAAAAGGAGAATAGCGGTTAAAAAAAGGAGACTATCATATAAAGATAAATAAAATATCAATAATATATAAAATATAAATTATGGTATATCAGTGTGATAATTGTGGTAAGGCATTTAATGACAAATGTAAGTATCAACGCCACATAAATCGTAAGAAGCCATGCACTCAAGTAACTACTACGTATCAATGTGATCTATGCGGTCAAACATTTAATCAGAAGGGGCATTATACAAGACATACGCGTCGTATAACACCATGTGTACCACATGAGAAAGCTATGATATATTACCGAGAACAACTATTTGCTGCTCTGGCAAAGATAGAAGATAAAGATAATGTAATTGAGGAAAAAGATGAGAAAATAAAAGAATTAGAGCAAACTGTTAAAAATACTACTATTATTGGTAATAATAATTGCAATACCAATATTGGTACTGTTAATATAATCAATATTAATTCGTTTGGTAATGAAAACACAGAATATATTACTGACAGAGACTATAAATTAGCTCTTAATAGAGGTTTAAATGGACTACAACAACTAGTTCACAAAAAATATTTAAGTCAGAATCATCCAGAAAATCATAATGTAGTCATAACCAATTTGAGGAGCAATACATGCAAAGTTGCGACTAATAGAGGCATTAAGACCCAATTACGTGATGATGTTACTGATTTAATGTATCGTAATACCAATTTTGATCTGGAAGAATATGAAGGCAACCAAGAAATAGAAAGACCGTAC
>SDBT01020179.1_pt1 | contig 10428 bp, 7 predicted proteins | sample 2277101 | NCBI WGS metagenome assembly SDBT01 (sample SAMN10404973, study PRJNA504765) | marine sediment metagenome | isolation source: marine sediment core GS10_PC15, 103 cmbsf | place: Arctic Ocean: Southern Knipovich Ridge | collected 2010
CCCTTCTTCATGGCCGCCTTGTAGAGCGTCTCGAGCCGTCGGTCGAACTCCTTGTCGATCGAGTTGAGGCCCATATGATGGATCGTATGGGCGAACTCATGAATCAGGATGTTCTCGGTCCGATAGGGGTCGCCGTAGAACCGCAATAGGTTCTCTTCGCCACAACTGGTGATCGGGCGATGCGGCGAGGCGCCCAATCCACGTGCCCGACGATCCCAATACTTGGCCGGCTTCATATCGCTATGCTCGGGTATATCGGTCGTCATCTCGTCATGGGCCATGACGGTGAAACGCACTTTGTTGCGGATCAGGGCCTTTCGAATATCCGGCCGATCGACCAGCATCCGGTCGATCAGATAGGCCGCCTCCAACAGGGCATAGTCGCAAACCTCGGCCGAGCTAACGACCGGAAATCCGCGGACGCTGACGTGTTTCTCATAGAACGGATCCAGGCCGAGCGACTTCGGCACGGCCGTAACCCGCAGCGATGGGGCCGCGTTGACAGCCTGTTTCACGTCGTCGGCGAAAAGCGAGGACCGATTGGCCGTTCCCGTGGCGAACATTAGCGTGACGATGGCGAAGATCAGTCGATGTTTCATGGGAGTCCCTTTTTCTATTCTCAGCAGAGTTACGAAGCTAAGGATAGCAGAGACAAGGAGGCCCGTCACGCGCAGCCGCTCGTCCAACTCGGTTCGTAGTGCCCCGATTTATCGAGTGGAGTGCTCCCCAAACCCTGATTCACATGTTATGAGAGTATCCATCGGCCTGGAAGTCCGGCGGCTCAGTTGGGTGGGCGATTGCGCAGAGCGCAGACCAGTAGGCCGACTGCGGCCATACCCAACAGGGCGAGTGTGGAGGGTTCGGGAATAGCGATTGACCGGTCGATCAGGTAGAGCGCCGCGGCCAAGCCCTCCTCGCTCGTGGGGATGATCTGTTGCGGTGGCAGTGCGAACCCCGGCGAGCTGCCCTCGGGACGCAACTCGATCGTATAGGAGAGGAGGCCCTGGTCGTCATAGGCCCAGTCCTTCAGGCCGCCGCTCACCCGGTAGAGAGTACCGGCAGTGGCGCCCACCTCGTAGAACTCGCCATGCACCGCGGCAATCTCCGACTGCATCCCGGCGCCGATATCCATGAGAAGGTCGTAGTCGGCGGGCAGGTCGTAGGTATAGCCGTACGGTGACAGGATTTGTTGCCCGTAGGCGTGGAAATCGACGGTGGAGACGATGTCGGGGTTGGCGATGAAGAAGTCTCTCAGGGCAGCGCTCTCCGGCTCGGAGAAGGCCGCCGTGCCCCGGTAGGTGGAGCTGCTCGGATTGCCGCTGGACCCCGGGCCGCCCCAGGAAGCATCCCAGTTCCGGTTTAGATCCACGCCGTACGTGCCGTCGCGGTTGTCACGGCGGTTCTTCCGCCACATCCGGTTGTTCGGGGTCCAACTATAGACGTACCCGTCGGGATTGACCACCGGCACGATCAAGATCTCCGCACTGTCGACCCGCGAGCGGATCGTCGGGTCCGTGTCATACCCGTAGACCAGTTGGTCGGCGATGAACATGTTCGTCATCGGGCTGATCCACTCGCGGGCGTGTTGCGTGCCGCTGAACAACACGGCGGGCTTACCCGTGGCCGAACCGGTGATGCGCAACGCCCAGATATCGCGGCCTTCGATGGAATCCCCGATGTCGACCAGGGTGCATAGGTCCGGTCGATCGGCGGCCATCGCGTGGAGCCTAGCTTCGATGTCGGTAAAGGGTTTGTAGTCGTCGAACCACTCTCCGCCCGGTTGTCCGAGAGCCAACGCACCGACCATCAACAAGGCACAACTACTCATCAAGGCCACCTACTTCGTTGAGAGACATCGTCAAAACGCATCGAGCCCCGGAATCTCGCTACGGAAAAAGGGGACAAGCCCACTTGGTGAACTTGTCCCCTTCGATTGGATCGTGTCTGATCGAGGATCGTTCCCCGCAGCTAAGCGGTCCGACGGCGTCGCAGAGTCAAAATCACAAACATGGCTCCGGCGCCCAACAGGCAGAACGTCGACGGTTCGGGGATTGGGATGGACTGAACCACGACGTTATCGAATGCCAGCATATTGCTCTGCTCGGCAGCCCAAAAGTTGAACATTCTAAAGCCCGTGGATAACTCGCCCGCCGATGGCTGATCCCGAAGGAACCAATCCTCGGGCATGATTGTAGTTTCTTCTAGCGTCTCCAAGTCGATCAACGTCGATTGGATCACTCGGTTGAGATCGTAATCCACGATCGCTTCCGCGCGGTACCAGTGGTCCGGCTCCAACGCGGAAGAAACAACGGGGTTGGGACTAATTCCTTCTCCGAGGACATCATCAACAATGTACTCAAATCTATAGGTGTCGGCCGGAGAGTTCCAGATCATCAACGCGATGTAACTCTCGCCCGACGGCTGAACCGAGAAGCTGCCAACGTTGCTCGCCGCTAGCGACGGATCTGCAAGCAGAGACTTGCCGTTGAAATCGTAACCGTAGAGGACGCGCGAACCAGCAGTAAGCGTTTCGTCGTGTTGACCCCGTCCGTGAGTGGTGCCGACTCCGGGCGGTAGTCCGGCAGCGAACTGGTCGCCGCCCGTCGGGTTGACGGCGGTCATGCCGAACGGGTTGTCTGCATACGTGTAGAGGTTGTAGTCGTCGCCGGAAGGCAAATACCAACCCTGCTGACCGGTGAGCAAGGTGCCTGCCGCACTCCCGTTGTAGTCGGGTGCTTCGAAGTCCGCGGTGAAATCTCCAAAAGCAAGCGGAGCAATCGAACAAACTACTACTACCGCCGCCAACGTCATGTGCCTAACTGCAGCCATACCTTGGTCCCTCCAAATCAATGTTTCAGAATCCCCGGGGAGCCGATTAGGCCAAAAGCGACTTCTCAGACAAAGCCATGGCCCATGCAATCCAGATAAGCTCTAATATCGTTAAATCTTCCGTTCTGTCAAGTACTTATTTCCATTTATTCTCCATGGATCCCGAGAACCTGCAATCCATCACGAAAACTCCGTTCACCTTGGCCACCAATGACTTGCGTCAATCGGGAGATAAGAATTCGTCGAGAAACCCCCCACACAGAGGAATGGGCGGCTTGGGAAAAAAGTAACAATGGCTCGCAAGTTTGTATTGTTTCTGGAACATCAGTTACGGTGTGAGTAATGCTTGTCCTGCTTGCAACGGGAGTTCGCCTGAATTGCCACTACATAGCGATGACTCCCACGGCCGTCGAGTGAGTCCCGGCGACCCTTTTTCTGGAGTGGGCAGGCCTACGGTTCTCCGTGGGCGGTAGACCGGGGTAGTGGACGGAACCTGCTTGACTTCGCGACGGCAGGTCCTATGCTGCTTGTGATGGTCGCGCTGTCGGCCGGCCCCAGCCATTTGTTGCGGGCAACCGCCTCAAAGGTGAAACAAAACAGTAGACCCAACCCTGAACTCTGTACTTGGAGGACCTTGCGATGGCGGGCCCGCCCTTTGTGTTCCCCTTTGGGTTCATCCCATCACCTAGCTACTCGAACGGCGGACGACGCTTCGGGGCACGCCGAAACGACGGGCGTTTGCACGCCGCCTGCGACCTGATTGCCCCGAGGGGAACAGAGATCTTCGCGGTGACCGCCGGAACGGTCACGCGCGGCCCCTACGCCTTCTATCATGGCACCGAGGCCATCGAGGTCAATCACGGCACGTTCGTCGCTCGATACTGCGAGATCGACGATGCGGCCGACGGAGTCAGCGTTGGCAGCACCGTCGAGGCGGGCCAGGTGATCGCACACGTCGGGCAAATGTACCACAGCTCGATGCTTCACTTCGAAATGTACGCAGGGACAGCCGTCGGCGGGCTCACGAATCGCAGGAACCCCCCGTACCAGAGACGGAGCGATCTGCTGGACCCAACGCCGTACCTGAACACGTGGTTGCTCACAGTGTGGTAGCGTCCTTGAGACACCTGCATCGTGGCCATCGCCGTGACGCGGAAGACGTCCGCTCAGCGAGCTCGCGAATCGATCTGGCTCCTCTTCCACGTCATCGACTTCTCTGGATCTGGATCGATCGAACCACGGATAGCACGGATGGATGCAGATGTCTCTACCACAGAGACACGGTGGGTATGGAGAAGGCGAGGCAAGAGGAGCTGTCGCGGCCACGTGGAGTCCTGACCGTTGCCCGCGGAGCGGGCGTCCTCACGGAAAGGCAGGAGGGATAGGCTTTCTCTGCCACTCATCCACCCATCCATTCGCCAGAGGGCCAGTCAGTACTGAAGGAATTTGGGCCATTTATGGCCGAAATGACGCCCAGGATTCAGCAGGAAGTGCAAAAGGTCTTCCAGAGGACGGAGAGCATCGCCCATTGACACCTAACAATCGCAGCCAGCCGATAGCGAGGACGCGCGACTGATGCGCGCCGTTACGCCTTGTGACTCGGCAACGGTTTCAGCTACGCACACATCTTGCGATGCGCGTTGAAGTACCACCCATTTTGGAACGCAGGCCAGGACCTTGCTGTTCGAGCGATTTCGCTGGAGAATCAGGTGGCAACCTACCCCGTTTCGCCGCCTGACAGCCTGACTTCGATCTGGATCGCAAATGGCCCGCACACGTTCCGAGTTCGACTACTCCACTCTCTGCATAGAAGGCAGCGCCTTCGTGGGGGAATTTGGCGTCAACTCTTGACTCTTGACAGATTCGGCCGATCGCGTCGAGAGTCGCCCCTGAAGGTGGAACCGCGCTCGTTGTGCCTCGATTCATCGGGGGCGTGCCGTGGGAGCCACGGAAGACCGCATGAATGCGGTCACTACGAGCCTTCGAATGGGGGGCGGGCTGCAATTTGCCCTGCCAAACGCTTGCATTCTTCGCGAATCTCGCGATAGTAGATGGTAAGAGGCGCTCTCGGGTTACTGGTTCAGATCCTCGAATAGGAACGGAGGAGGCCATGTTCGTGCGAGAGAAGTTCTGTCGGCGGCTTACGTTGACGGCCTTGGGGTTGATCGGCGGGGTGGTTTTTCTATGCGTGCCCATTGCAAACGGGGCGGATCCGCTGCCCGACGGTCTATTTCGGGCACACCTCGAAGCGGGTGAGTTTGCTCCGGCCATGGCGATGGCCCGGGATGCGAAGGACGCCGCCGTTCGCGATGCCCTGCTGGCCCGAATCGCCGAAGCCCAGGCCCGAGCGGGGGATCGCGGGGCCTCGATCCGATCGGCCGCCGAAATCTCCGAAGATCGAACCCGAAGCGCGACCCTGGCCCAGATCACGGGCGAACCTTGGGGCGGACGTGGCGGCGGGGCCGAGCCTGATTTCGACGCACTGATCGAACTGATCGAGACGACCATCGCGCCGGAAAGTTGGGCGGTGATCGGCGGCCCGGGCAATATCGCGCCGTTTCATAACGGCGTCTTTATCGATGCCGGCGGCGTGCTCCGACCGCTGATCCAGCGTGAAGGTGGCGGAAATCTGGCGTCGATCTACCAATCGAGCGCGGCTCGGGACTCGCATGCCGACATCCGCCGGCAATCGCCGCTGCGGAAGGTCTCCTTGCCACGACTCGAGAAGCAGATCCAACTGCTAGCCGCCGCGGGACGCAAGCCGACCGAGGCCATGCAAATGCTGGCCGGGTTGCAGCGGATTCAATATGTCTTCGTCTATCCCGACACGGGCGACCTCGTCCTGGCCGGGCCCGCCGGCGATTGGAAGACCGACGACGAGAATCGGATCGTCAACACGACGACGGGCCAACCGGTGGTTCGGCTGGATGATCTGGTGGCCGTATTTCGCCAGATGTCCGACGCTCCGGGCGGGCGGTTCGGATGTCTGATCGTGCCGCGCCAAGAGGCCCTGGCCCGAGTCCAGACCTTCCTGAAGCAGTCGAACCGTCAACCGCTTCCCCCGGGCATCGGCCCGCGAAAGGCGTGGCTCGAAAAACTCCGAGGGCAAGTCGGCCTACAGGACATCGAGATCTATGGGATCGACCCGAGGACGCGTGCCGCCGGTGTGATGGTCGAGGCCGATTATCGAATGAAACTGGTCGGTATGGGCCTGGAACCGGGTGTGCCCGGGGTGGAAAACTATCTGTCCATGGTCGAAGTTCCCGCGGGCGAGGCCCCGCCGCCGATGAGCGTGTTGCGATGGTGGTTTACGCTCGACTACGATGCGGTCCTCGCGGCCGCGAATCATCATGCCTTCGAGATCCGCGGCCAAGGCGTCCAGGTGCTCAGCGAAAACGAGCTACTCACCGCCGAAGGCAAACGGGTCCACACGGGCAAGTCCGAGGCGCTCAACCGCCGTTTTGCCCGGAGCTTCACCAAACACTTCGTGGCCCTATGCGAGAAGTATCCCGTCTATGCCGAGTTGCGAAACATCGGTGATCTGGCGTTGGTCGGGGCGTTGATTCGCGAGGAGGACCTGGCCGAGCAGGTCGGCTGGCATCGGACCTGTTTCGGCGAGGGCGACGTGTATGCGGTCGATCTGGGCCAGGCGCCGCGACAAGTCGAAACGGTTATCAACCACCGCATGATCCATCGCACGCGGATCCTCGCCGGCGTGAGCGGCGGGGTGCGGATCGATCCGTCGGAATTGGTCAAGCGTTCGGCCATCGAGATCGATCGCTACGGCACGCTGATCCAACGGCAGTCGGCCGCCGCCGCAAAGGATCTGCCGCCGGACGCCTGGTGGTGGGACTGATGATGGGCAGGCTTTGTCGACAAACGGGTTCAGGGTGGCTGGTGGCTGAGCGCAGCGGTGCCCCAGATCCCCAGTCGTACGATGGCCCTCCGAGGCCGTCGCTGTCTAATGCACCCGCCTTTTCGACGGCCTCGGAGGGCCATCGTACGGGTTTCCTGGCAAAGCTTGGCCCATTCGCCGTGCTGCTCATTGCAAGCTCGGCATTTGGCGGAGACGAGCCGCCGGACGATGCCGTTGCGGCAAAGGTCGACGGCCAACCGATCTATGCGCGGACCGTCGATCGCGTGCTGCAACGGGCCGTTGGCCAAGCGGAAGTTCATCCGGCCGCGTTGCCGATACTCCGAGCTCGTCTGCTTCGGGAACTGGTCGACCGCCGTCTTGTGTTGGCCTATGCCGAGCGGACGAAGTCGGGCGCGACGCCGGAGGAAGTCGACGCCGCATGGGACGCGATGGCGGTCACTTGGCAGCGACAGGGCCGATCGCTGGAGGATCTGCTCGAAGCCCGATCGATCGACGAAGCCGACTTGCGGCGGGAGATCACCTGGAGTCTTACCTGGAAGAAGCTCTCGGGCCGATACATTACCGATCGGCGACTGGCGGCCCATTTCGAGTCCCATCGCCGCGAGTTCGACGGATCCGAAGTATCGGTCCGCCACATCCGGCTACGGCCGGAGCCCCACGCCGACTCGGACGCGATCGACGCCCTGATGAAGCAGGCCGCGCTGATCCGCATTGAGATAACCTCGGGCAAGCTGTCTTTCGAGGCGGCGGCTCGGCGTCATTCGACCGGCCCGAGTGCCGAGCAGGGCGGCCGGCTCGGTTTTATCCGTCGGCACGGCGCCATGGCCGAGGCATTTGCCCGGGCGGCGTTCGCACTCGAGCCGGGCCAAGTGAGCCGGCCGATCCGAACGCGATTCGGGGTGCATCTAATCCGCCCAGACGAGATCAAGCCCGGGGAGAAACAATGGACCGATGTCCGCCGCAAGCTCGCCGAGGCCCTCGACCGCGAGTTGATCGACAAGTTGGCCCAAGTGCAGCGGGCATACTCGAAGGTGGAGATCATAGCCGATTGAAAGACGGCACACACTTTCCAACACTACCATCGTCCTCGGCCGCCACCACCGCCGCCGCCGCGGGGCCGATCTCGCTTGGGGCGCGCTTCGTTGACGGTGATCGATCGGCCGTCGATTTCTGTTAGATTGACCTTCTCGATCGCTTCCTTGGCCTGTCCACCGTCAGGCATTTCGACAAACGCGAAGCCGCGGGATCGCCCGGTCTCGCGATCCATGATGATATTGACCGACGCGACCTCGCCATATTCGGCAAATGCCTGCTGAATTGCCTCCTCAGTCGCGCCGAATGACAGATTGCCGACATAGATACTGGTCACGATCAGATTCCTTTTCGCACACGGGGAAACGGAGGGAAGCGGGAGCGCCGGGCCACCGATGCGGAAGGAAAAATGGGCCGAACAGCTAACGCACCGCAAACACCACCCAAAAGGGGAGGCCGGGTCATAATAGGGGAACGGCCATCAGGCGTCAATGGGGCGGCTCGCGGGCGACTGCTGCCGGAGCCCTTGGTTATAAGGCCCGCTTATGGTACCATCCCGCTATGAATATCGAGACGCTTCGCGTTTTCTGCGATGTGGTACAGTACCAGAGTTTCTCGCGGGGAGCGGCGATCAACGACGTGAGCCAATCGGCTGCCACCCAAGCGGTCCATCGGGTCGAACGCCATTTCGGTGCCGAGTTGGTCGATCGTGCCAAGCGGCCCTTTGTCCCCACGCCCGAGGGACAGACCTGCTACGAAGGGCTCCGCGAGATTCTCGATCTATACGACGCGCTCGAGGCCCGGGTTAGTTCGTTGCGCAATGAGATCAACGGCGTGGTCCGTGTGGCGGCCATCTACTCGGTCGGCCTGCACGACTTGGGCCGGTGTATGCAGGACTTCATGCGATCCTACCCCAAGGCGAAGATCCGGCTGGAGTACCTTCGTCCGAACCGGGTGCTCGACGCCGTTCTCAATGCGGAAGTCGATTTGGGCATCGTCTCCTACCCGACCGCTTCGCCCGATTTGGCCATCACCCCGTTGCGTTCCGAACGCATGATGTTGGTCTGCCATCCTCGACACGCTTTGGCCCAGCATGACGCGGTCACGGCCGAACACCTACAAGGCGAGGAGTTTATCGGCTTCGATCGCGACCTGAGCATCCGCAAGGAGATCGATCGATATCTTCGCCAGCGCGCGGTGACGATCCGAATGGCGATGGAGTTCGACAATATCGAGACGATCAAACAGGCCATCGAGATCGGTGCCGGCATAAGCATCCTTCCCGAGCCGACGATTCGCAAAGAAGCTCAGCACGGGTCGCTTACGGCGGTCCGGCTGATCGCGCCGGAGTTACTTCGTCCGATCGGCATCGTACATCGCCAGCGCAAGGTATTCACTCCCTCCGCCGCCAAGTTCGTCGAGTTGCTCCAAGCCGAGCAGAAACCGCAGTGAAAAAAGGGGACTGGCTCCGAGCCACAACAGATGTCAGACCCTCAAGAAAACGTTCCGGCTCGATGCCTGTCCCCTTTTTTCACGGGGCCCACGCCGCCCTACTGATCACCGACGAAGCCGGCCCCCGTTTTCGGGCTCCCGCGTTCCAAAGGAAAGACAATGCGTGAAACGGAAGTTCCCGTTACCTTCCAGCCGCTGGGAAAGACGGTCTACGTCCTAGAGGGTACCCGGCTGATGGAGGCGGCCGCCGGCGCCGGCATCGTCGTCGATCAGCCGTGCGGCGGCGAGGGTGTCTGTGGGAAGTGTCGCGTCTTGCTGCTCCGTGGGGCCGGCGAACCGACCGCGACCGAGACCGAGACGTTCACCGCCGACGAACTGGGCCAGGGATGGCGGCTGGCCTGTCAGGCCACGATCCGCGACAAGGCAACCGTCGAGGTTCCCGAGACGTCGCTGCTGGACATGCAGGGCAAGATCCTGACCGAATCACCCGACCAGGACGCCGCCCTGCCGGCCGACGATCCGCCCGTCCGCAAGCAGTACGTCGAACTCTCGACTCCCCGTCGGGGCGACGATGCGCCCGATCTGCTCCGCCTGGAAGCGGCCATCGGGCCCTTCTCGCCCGAGCCCGACGTGCTGCGAGACCTCCCCTCCCGTTTGCGAAAGAACGACTTTCGCGGAACGGCCGTCCTGGCCGACCACCGGTTGATCGATTTCGAGTCGGGCAATACCCGGACCGACTGCTTCGCCGTCGCCGTCGACATCGGAACGACCACCCTGGCCGCCTCGCTGTTGGACCTGAACTCGGGCCGCGAACTGGCCGTTACCTCGCGTCTCAATCCACAGACCCGATTCGGCGACGACGTCCTTTCACGCATCGTTCACGTCCGCCAAGGTCATAACCGGCTGCACGAACTGCACGAGACGATCGTTCACGCGGTCGACGAGATGATCGGTGAATTGGCCGATCAGACCGAACGCGTCGATCGCCGGATGATCTACGAGGTCACCTTCTCGGGCAATACGACCATGCAACAGATTCTCTGCGACATCGATTGCGACTCGCTCGGCGAAGTGCCCTTTGTGCCGGCCATGGGACCGGGACTTTCGCTGCCGACCGCCGAGCTCGAGTTGAACGTCCATCCTCGCGGTCGGGCTTTCGTCTTGCCGGTCATCGGAGGATTCGTCGGCGGCGATACCGTGGCGGGAATTCTCGCCCCCGGCCTGGCCCGGCCCGAGAA
>SDBT01020180.1_pt1 | contig 10427 bp, 9 predicted proteins | sample 2277101 | NCBI WGS metagenome assembly SDBT01 (sample SAMN10404973, study PRJNA504765) | marine sediment metagenome | isolation source: marine sediment core GS10_PC15, 103 cmbsf | place: Arctic Ocean: Southern Knipovich Ridge | collected 2010
ATATTCAATAACCAGATGAGGTCTCATCTTCTTATCTGTTCTGAGTTTCTTTATTCCGATATATTTACCTATGCCGTAATTGATATGAACCACAAAATCACCCTTTTTAATATCAAAAAAGCTTTTGCCCGGGCTGACTTCGCCGAATTCAAATTTCTGCCTTTTGATTTTACGAACATCTATCTTGCCCCGGGGCAGGATAATGACCTTTTGATAAGGGGAAATGGCCTTTCCGGTGAAGACATTAAAGGTCTGGATAGACTCTACCCGGTCTCCGACCAGCTCTATCCGAATGGGATTGTCGTGCGTCCAGGGAAAGACATCAATGATGCCTCCCCTCTGACTGAAATCACCCCGCTCGCCAACCAATCTAACGCGCTGATAACTAAATGCAAATAACTTTTTGGTTAGCTGGTCTAAGCCTGCAATATCGCCTGTCTGAATTTTTAGTGACCCGAACACTGTCGCCTTAAAAAGATAGGTTGGATAGAAAATTATATAGAAATCTTTATATTACCATGCTGCCTACTGGCAAATATGCTGAATGCTCTTTCTGGTAATCTCGGCGGAATGATGAAGTAGGTTGAGCTCCTGTCTATTTAATGGCAGCTCTATGATTTCTTCTATCCCACTCTTACCCAGCTTAGCCGGCACCCCCAGATAGACATCGCTCAAACCATATTGGCCCTGGAGATAGGCAGAAACCGGAAAGGTTTTCTTTTGGTCAAGGATTATCGCCCTGGCCATGGTATAAATCGCGGCCGAAGGCGAAAAATAAGCACTACCCTTACCCAAAAGAGAAACGATTTCGCTACCACCCTTACGAGTGCGCTCAATTATTTCATCCAGCGTTTTTGTGTCCAATAATTCAGTTACCGGCTTACCTTTCACTGTTGAAAAACGAGGCAGGCAAACCATTGAATCGCCGTGCCCGGCTAAAACAAGTCCCCTGACATCACTGGCTGGCAAATCTAACTGCCGGGATATAAACCAGCTGAACCTGGCTGAATCCAAAATACCGGCCATACCCAAAACCTTCTTTGGATCAAATCTGCTTTCGGAATAAGCTAAATAAGCCATTATATCTAAGGGATTTGTTACCATGATTATTATGCAGTCCGGACAATACAGTTTTACCTGGCGAACTACAGACTTAACGATTTCAGAATTTTTAAGCAGTAAATCCTCTCTGGTCATATCACTGGTCCTGGTAATGCCGGCAGTGATTACCACAATACCTGAACCCTTAATATCCTGATATTGGTCGGTTCCGGAAATCCTCCGGCTATGACCAGTTATTGATGAGGCCTGCGACAGGTCTAATGCCTTTCCCCGGGAAATCCCTTTTAAGATATCCACCAGAACAACATCAGCCAATCCTGCCTCGGCAATCCTCATCGCCGTCAAGGCACCAACATTCCCCGCACCAATAATACTAACTTTCATCACAACATACTCCTATCTGGTTATCCAATAAACAAGATACAAGGTACAAGATGCAAAAGATACAAGACACAAGATACAAATAATAATCAAATTCCAATAACCAATAACCAAACTACAGCCTTTGTTTGGATCTTGGAATTTGGTTATTGAAAATTATTTGGTTATTGTCTCTTGTATCTTGGTTATTGGTGCTTTTAATTGTAACGCAATTAACCGATCAGCTTCTTTAACCGCCGATTATACGGCGGCCTGAGAATGCCCTTTTCCGTAATTATAGCACTGATGTACCCAGCCGGAGTAACATCAAAGGCCGGATTATATACCTTTACTCTGCGAGGCGCAATCCTGTAACCAAAAGGCATGGTTATTTCTTCCGGGCTCCTCTCCTCAATTGGAATATCCCTGCCACTTTTAATCTTCAAGTCAAAGGTAGAAACAGGGGCAACTACATAAAATGGCACCCGGTGGACGCTGGCCAGGACAGCCAGAGAATAGGTTCCGATCTTATTGGCAACATCGCCATTGGCTGCTATCCGGTCAGCCCCAACTAATATCTTGTCTATCCGGCCTTCCTTCATAATGGAACCGGCCATATCATCGCAAATCAGAGTAGTATGAATTCCCTTTCTTACTAACTCCCAGGCTGAAAGCCGTGCACCCTGCAGAAGAGGTCTCGATTCATCGGCATAAACGGTGAGGCGTTTCCCCTGTTCAACGGCCCGATAAATAACCCCCAGGGCAGTCCCGTAATCAGCTGTGGCCAAAGCACCGGCATTACAGTGGGTCAAAATTGTATCACCAGTTTTGATAAGCCGGCTGCCGAAATCGGCCATCTTCCGGCAAATTATCTTATCTTCTTCTAAAATCTTTATTGCCTCTTCCAGTAAAGCCTTTTTAAGGCTTCTTATATTATTGGTCCTCCGACAATCTTTTACTGCCCGCTTCATCCGTTCAAGTGCCCAGAATAAATTAATGGCTGTCGGCCGGGCACCAGAAAGATATTTAACTACTTTGTCCAATTCTCTACTAAATGAGGCAAAATCTCTGACCCGAGATTTTCTCATTCCCAACACCACACCAAATGCAGCGGCTATACCGATAGCCGGCGCTCCCCTTATCTTCATTTCGCGGATAGCCCGCCGGATTGAGCTTACATCCTGACAGTTTAGATACTTAAGCTTGAGGGGAAGTTTGGTCTGGTCAATAATCCTGACCTTTCCCCTTGACCACCGTATAGTGGCAATCACGCCAACCTCCTGTTGGTTAGTCGGTTAACCTGTTAGCCTGTTGGCCAACCCGCTAACCGATCACGCTGCTACCAGCACCTTTAATAAAAAATAAACCACCGGTAAAAGCACTGACCTGAGCAAACCCATCCACAAAAGGGCAATAATAATAATAAATCCGTATGGTTCAATACGGCTGTAGGCATAGGCCTGTTCAGGTGGCAAAATCCCCATCAGCACCCGGGAACCATCTAAGGGAGGAATAGGAATTAAATTAAATACAGCCAGGATAAGATTGACTAAAATAAATATCAGCAGCAGTTCTGTCAGGCCGGCTGGTATCAGGCCCATCCTAAAAATCAAGGCAAGCAAAATAGCCGATAAGATATTCGCTACCGGCCCGGCCAATCCTACCCAGATCATATCGCGTTTAGGATTACGTAAGAAGGCAAAGTTGACTGGGACCGGTTTTGCCCAACCAAATATAATCGGCGAACCGCTCAACACTAATATTAATGGAAGAATCACGGTCCCCATCGGGTCGATGTGGGCAAGCGGATTCAAGGTAAGACGGCCTGCATCCCGGGCAGTTGGATCACCCAGTTTTTCAGCCACCCAGCCATGGGCAAACTCGTGGATAGTTATTGCCATTAGAAATATGAAAATGGATACTAATATCCCTGTCATCGCAACCTAAGTGATAATCCCCCTCACCAACAATACCATCGAAACCAAAAGCGAGTTATGAATAACGTGCAACGTTATTGACGAAATGAGCAGACCCGTCTTTTCATAAAGATAAGCCAGGACTATTCCCAGAAAGAATATCGGCAAAAAACTGAATATGCTCATATGCAGTAAAGAAAAGAGGGCCGAAGTCACTATTATAGCCAAGGCAGCACCTGTTCTTTTCTTGAGAGCGCTATAGATAAATCCCCTGAACACGATCTCTTCAATTACTGGAGCAACAAGCACTGCCAGGATAATAACCCCTCCAAGTATAAAGGGGTTACCTTCTTTAAAAAAAATATTCACCAGGGGATGAACCGGCGGCTGATAACCGAAATAGTTACTAACCCGTGTTACTAAAAAAACTATCAATAGAAATAGTGGTAAAATGGTGACATAGCCGGTAATTCCTAAAAACACTCCCTTTAGCCAATTTTTTATTGGAAGCCCCAGCGCGGCCCAACCCTGTCTATATTTTATTATCACGAAATAGACAACAAAACAAAAGGCCGCTATATCCAAAAAAGACGTATTGAAAATCATCAGTAAATTTCTGGAGGATGTCTCCGTCAAAATCCCTGCCTGCCGGCAAATAAGCTCTAGAATATTGATTAAATAAAAGGCGGTTAAAAATAATATTGCTATTTTAAAAATATCCGGGACCCCCCATCTGACCGACTCTAAGTCCCTGAGCGGCTTCAGCATCTCTTTTCCCCTCAGCTTTGAAATTATAAAAATTACACCTAATATAAAACCAACGAATAAGGCCAAACCGCCAAGCAATAAAGCTATCGCCAATATCGCTGCTAAGAACTCTTTTCCCTCATACAAGTTCTGTATGGACTCCCGGGAAGAAAAGGTTTCGTCCAGCCGCTCCTCAATCTGGAGCATCTCTAACTGCTCCTCTGTCCGAATGGTCTCTTTCAGGGGCTGACGCTGGGGTGAAATAAAATTAGGTATAATCAGGGCAGCACTGACCAAAACAATAAAAACCAGCATTAATGCATATATATTGCGTTCGGTTGTAGAGAGCTTCATTCCTTCCTTAATGTGGACTATGGGCTATGGACTATCAACTATGGACTTTTTCTTTCCTCTATTCGGGGAAACAGGACCTTGCCTTTATTTATTTTGATTCCCGGCTTAAATAGTCCCCATTTTTCTATTTCAGCAATGCTATGTCCCTCTGTATCGCCGCTTAATCCTATCTGGCTCAATATATTTTTAGAGGTCTGGGGCATAAACGGCAGGATGGATACAGCAATAATCCTCAAGACCTCTATCAGGTTGTAGATAACGTTGGATAAGGCCTCTGTCCCTGAATCTTGACGGACCAATTTCCAGGGCGCAACATCCTCAATATATTTATTGGCGACATTTATCAAGTTAAATATCTCTTTCAATGCCTCCCTGAAGTTAAATCTTTCTATCCTCTCGCTCAAATTCCCGACAAGCGCTTTTGCCTTCGATTTGAGAATTTTATCCATCTCGCTATCAGACCCCCGGGGAACAGGCACTTGAGCGCCAAAAAATTTTTCAACCATAGTAAGTGTCCTCTGCAAAAGATTACCAAGGTCATTGGCCAAATCGCTATTGATGCGCCTGATTAAGGCGACCTCGGAAAAATTGCCATCCTCTCCAAAGCTAAGCTCTCTTAATAAAAAATACCTTATTGCGTCAGCACCATATAAGTCAATTAAATCTAAGCAATTAACAGCAGTGCCTTTGCTTTTACTTAGCTTCTCTCCGTCAACATTAATAAAACCATGCACAACAATACTACGGGGCAACTCTATCCCGGCAGCAAGCAGCATAGAAGGCCACACTACACTGTGAAACCAGAGAATATCCTTACCGATCAACTGGATATCAGCCGGCCAGTAATGTCTGAAATTCCTTCCGGGGTAATCAAGCCCGGATATATAATTTAACAACGCGTCAAACCAGACAAAGACTATATGACTACCGTCAATAGGTAAAGGTACTCCCCAGCTAAGGGTTGACCGGGAAACGCTTAAATCCCGGAGGTTTTCTTCCAGACGATTGATAATCTCGTTGCGCCGGGCCAGGGGCTGGATAAAGTCTTTATTTTTACGAATGTGCTCCAATATCTTTTTCTGATATTTGCTTAGTTTAAAGAAATAAGTTTCTTCCTTTAATATATCTATCGCCCTATCATGGACAGGGCATTTGCCATCCTTTAAATCCTTCTCGGTGTAAAAAGCCTCGCAATCCACACAGTACAAACCTTGGTATACCCCTTTATAAATATCTCCATTTTCATAGATCTTTTTAAAGATGGTCTGAACAACTCTGGTGTGCCTGGCCTGGGTAGTCCGTATAAAATCATCATTAGATATATTGAGCCGTTTAGAAAGCTCAATAAACTGTTTTGTCATCTCTTCGACAAATACCTCAGGATGTTTGCCCGCCCGCTCTGCATATCTCGCTATCTTCTGACCGTGCTCGTCTGTTCCAGTCAGAAAGAAAACATCCTCATTCTTAAGCCGGTGCCACCGGGCAATAACATCGGCACAGATCTTTTCATAGGCATGTCCCATATGAGGAAGACCCGAGGGATAATCGATTGCGGTAGTAATATAAAACTTTTTTTTACTCATATTTTATAACACAGATTAATCAGTTAGCGGGTTAGCTGGTTGGCGCATTAACCGGCCAACAGACTAACCGGCAGACAGATCATATCTGCGTAATCATCTAGAAATTAGTCATTTTGTTTATACTTAACTTCCACTCTCTTGCCTTTTTCGAGTTCAACCGAAATTAGGCCTTTCATAATATTAACATCAACAACCTTACCCTTTCCCTCTTTTAGTTGAATTTTGTCTCCTTGCCTGGGAAATTTCTTACCGAGGTCCCGGTAGGTCTTATACTCATAGGCCAGACAGCACATTAGCCGACCGCATAAGCCGGACATCTTAGCCGGATTCAAAGGCAACTTCTGTTCTTTAGCCATTCGGATAGTAACCGGTTCAAAATCCTTTAAAAATTTTGCACAACAGAGCGGTCTGCCACAGGAACCAAATCCGCCTAAAAGTCGGGCTTCATCGCGCACCCCAATCTGACGCAACTCAATTCTCGCCCTAAAAATACGGGCTAAATCCTTAACCAGTTCCCGAAAATCTATTCTCTCACCGGCGGTAAAATAAAATATTATCTTGCTGCGGTCGAAAGAATATTCGGTTTCAACCAATTTCATGTGAAGTTTACGGGCCGTTATCTTTTTCACGCAAATATCAAATGCCTGAGACGCCTTTTCTTTATTCTTTTCAATCCGTCTCATATCGTCACTGGTGGCATTCCTGAGGATTGTCCGTAAAGGTCCCTCTACATCACTATCCAGAATCACTTCGGGATCAGAAAGGACCTGACCGTAATCAACACCTCTGTCTGCTTCAACAATAACATGGCAACCGGGTTTAAATTTTAAACCGCCCGTGCTATAATAAATAATCTTACCACCCTCGCGTAATTTTACATGTATTACTTCAAACATGCCATCTCCTCAGCTATCACCTGTAACGCTATCCTGGGGTTAACATTCTGCCGGATAAGAAACCTGATTTGATTTATACTCTCAATAATCCTGATTATTCCTTCAGCTGAATACTTCCTTTCCAGTTCACTCAATTCTTCTTTTCTATCTATATTTATCAAAAAGTCCGCACCTGATTCCTTCAATACCAACAAATCCCGATATAAATTAATGATTAGCTCTAACTCGGCCTGGATGTCATAATTACTATTAATGCAGGTCTCAACCAGGTCATCAAATCCCAATCTCAAGCCATCCAGCATTTCATCTCTTCTTTTGAAGATATCCGTCTGGTTGAGGGCCAGGGCCTTTCCTATGCTTCCTTCGGATAGATATGCTAAAAAATGCGCTGCCTCTTTTTCAAGATTATGCCTGCATTTCAAAAATTCCTTTAGTTCGTCAAGCCCCAGAGTATTAAATCTTACTATCTGACACCTGGAAATAATAGTCGGCAAGATGCGTCCTAAATTTGAAGAAGTCAGAATTAAAAGAGACCTGCCCGGCGGTTCTTCCAGTGTTTTGAGAAAGGCATTAGAGGCCTCGGTCGTTAAGTTGTCGGCCTCTAAAATAATACAAATCTTTATAGTGGATTCGTAAGGTCTGAGGTAAATTCCATCTTTCACTTCGCGAATTTGATTTATTTTTATTTCTCCGCCTTTCCGCAAAGATTCAATCCATTTCACATCAGGGTGATTAAAATTGTCTATTTTGCGGCATTGAGGACACTGGTCGCAACAATCAACCTCCTTTAATCTGCAATTAAGTAGTTTGGCTAACTGCCTGGCCACCAAGGCCTTACCTATACCTTCCGGACCGGAAAATAAGTAGGCGTGGGGAGCCCTGCCATTCCTGACTGCGGCAGTCAAAAAATCAATTGCTTTTCTCTGACCGACTACCTCACTAAAAGACATTTTTCCTCTACTATTTTTCTAATCTCCCGCTGTGTCTTATTGATGCCTTTGCTTACCTTTATTACCTTAATTCTTTCTGGAGAGCTCCCGGCCAATTCCAGGTAACCTTTTTTTACCCGCTGATGATAGCTGATTCCCCGGGCTTCAATCCTGTCGGCCCGCTTATTCCTGAGACTTCTGGATAGTCCTTTTTTCACGCCAATATCTAGAAATAGAGTAAGATCTGGCCGGATATTTTCAGTAACAAAATTATTGAGGCGTTTTATTAAACCAATATCCAACCTTCCGCCGTAACCCTGATAAGCCAAGGTGGCATCACTGAAACGGTCAGAGACAACTATCTTCCCTTTAGATAAGGCAGGTTTTATTATCTCGGAAACCAACTGAGCGCGGCTGGACAAATAAAGAAGCAATTCGCACCTGTCAACGATTGAGTGGTTTGCCGGATTCAATAAAATCTTCCTGACCTTCTCGCCTACCCTCGTTCCTCCTGGCTCCCGGGTATAAACAAAACGGATTCCTTTGGCCCGCAGATAATCGCATAACAATCTGGTCTGGGTAGACTTACCGCTGCCCTCTGAGCCCTCAAAGGTTATGAACTTCCCCTTCATACTTCCTCGCTTCATTCGTTATCTTGGTTGATTGGCGAATAAAAATCGGCTAACCAGTTCCGCATCTCCATCTAACGCCTTCAGGCGTATCCTCAACAATAATACCCAAAGAAAAAAGCTTGGTTCTTATCTGATCGGCTAATTTAAAATCTCCTTTTTTCCTGGCCTCTTCTCTTTTGTTAATTAAATCTTTGATTTGAGCATTTAGTTCTAATGGCTTTTCCTTAAGTACGCCTAATATTGAATCAACCCTCTCAAATAATTCAATAATCCCTGTCAAGCTCTGGCGATCCAGAACCTTTTTGTCTAAAGAAATATTGGCTTCCCTCATTAGGTTAAAAATACAAGACAGGGCCTCGGAAATATTCAGGTCATTATCCATTGCCTGTTCAAAAAAATTTTTGGTCTTGGTTATCTTCCGGGATAATTCCTTATTTTCTTTTATTTTTACTGCTGGCTGGTATTCCCTGAGGCGAGCCAAAAAATTAATCAACCTATCTACTGTCTTCTGAGCTGCCTTCAGTCCTTCAAAAGTAAAGTTCAGGGGCATTCCGTAATGAGTGGACGCCAGAAGATAGCGGATAGCCCGGGGAGAATACCCTTTGTTTAAAATATCGCGCAGGGTAAAAAAATTTCCCTTGCTCTTTGCCATCTTCTCACCATTTACTAAAAGAAATTTGCAGTGCAGCCAGAAATTTACAAATTTTTTTCCGGAAGCTGCCTCAGATTGAGCAATCTCATTTTCGTGATGGGGGAAAATATTATCCTCTCCTCCGGTGTGAATATCAAACGGCTGACCGAGATATTTCACACTCATCGCTGAACATTCAATATGCCAGCCGGGCCGGCCCGGACCTAATTCTGTCTTCCAGAAAGGCTCCTCCTCTTTCCGGGACTTCCAGAGGACAAAGTCCCGAATATCTCTCTTATCGTATTCGTCCCGGTCTACCCTTGTTCCTGGTTTAATCATTCCTAAATTCATCTTGGACAACCGGCCATAATTTTTAAAACTCTGAATGCGAAAATAGATTGAATCATTTGCCTGATAGGCAAATCCCTTATTCAATATTTTCTTTATCAAACCAACCATATCGTCAATGTGTTCTGTGGCCCGGGGATAATGTTCGGCGGGTTCAATATTTAAAGTCTTTAAATCCTCGAAAAAGGCGGCAATATATCTTTTGGTGAATTTAGCAAGTTCAATACCTTCCCTATTGGCGCCAGCTATTGTTTTGTCGTCGATGTCGGTAATGTTCATTACCTGGGTTACCTTGTAACCTTTATATTTTAAAAAACGCCTGAGAATATCTTCAAATATATAGGCCCTGAAATTACCCAGGTGGGCATAATCATAGACAGTGGGGCCGCAGGTATACATCCCCACCTTTCCTTTGTTGACCGGTATAAATTTCTCTTTTTTTCTGGTAAGGGTATTGTAAAAACGTAACATAATATCAATCAGATACTAGATACTAGGTATTGATAAAAAAGTGCATTTATTTTTGGAAAACTATCATCTAGCATCTAGTATCTATTTTATTTCTCTTCTCCCGACTGCTGGTTATGCCATTTTTCTATCTGCTCCTCCATTATGTCCACTTCATGCTGGAGGTGCTCCAGGCGTTCCGTTAAAGGGTCAGGTAAATGGGTGTGATCCAGATTAATGCCTGGCACGCGGACGCCCTTCTTTTTGGCAATCCTTCCTGGTACGCCCACCACTGTGCAATCATCGGGCACTGACCTGATAACTACTGCGTTGGCTCCGATGTTAACATTACTGCCAATGCTAATGTTTCCCAACACCTTTACCCCGGTGGAGACAACCACGTTGTCACCTATTGTGGGATGACGCTTGCCTCTTTCTTTGCCTGTCCCGCCCAAGGTTACACCCTGATAAAGGGTAACATTGTCTCCAATGATTGTGGTCTCTCCGATAACCACGCCCATA
>SDBT01020181.1_pt1 | contig 10427 bp, 6 predicted proteins | sample 2277101 | NCBI WGS metagenome assembly SDBT01 (sample SAMN10404973, study PRJNA504765) | marine sediment metagenome | isolation source: marine sediment core GS10_PC15, 103 cmbsf | place: Arctic Ocean: Southern Knipovich Ridge | collected 2010
TTTGTCCATCGGGATAGGTTGTTGATGAATACTCTTTTCGCCCCAAAATAACAAATAATTGCTAAGACACTCCACACAAGAATTGGAGTAATCAGGTGAGTTGGTTGAAAAGTAGTCCCAACATAATAATCTACACTGTAATTACCATAAGCCCCGATTGCGATGAACAGCAAAGCAGATAGTAAATGTGCAGGTCCAAAGAACGAAACCTCGGGGTAATTTATGGGAAATCCTGGTTGACCTGTTGTAGCTACAAGTGCAATGGAAAGGAAGAATCCTATTACTATTGATTTGCTCATGCTATCGAATTCAATGGCAATTAGTGCATAGATTGGGGTTAGAAGCAAGGAGAGGAACAATGTGATCCCTACTAATTGGGGAAGAACACCAAGGATTGCTATATTCCCAGATACATTAACAGCAATTAGTAGACCTGCAAAGGATACAGCTGCCATAACTACTAGGGTCAATACTGTGAAAGAAACAAAGAGATATGAGAACTTCATTTTTTCGTGGGTTCGTGTATACTCTACAATGCTATTTCGTGTCTGATCTGAACAGAGAATCAGTGATGCTCCAATCACAAAAGGAAATCCAGTAGCTAAAAGCCAACCAATGGTTCCAGCTATGTTGAATGTTGCACCCAGAGGGCTATACCAGGTACCACTTCCCCCCAAAGGGAGGTAGAAAGCAAAGACTACAGCCATTAGAATAAGCCATCTCTTCACTTCCCTCTTGGATAGAAGTGAAATGTATTCTCTTAGCAACGATACTCTTTCGAACACTGAAATCCCTCAATGTTGAAAAAACACTCAATCATTTTAAACCCTTGGAATTTACATCTCTCCGCCTTCTCCTTTTCTCTCTCTTCTCATTTCTCAATGTGCTTAGAATAAATCAGGTTCAATAATTGGAAAGATGGCGCTCAGGGAGAAACTTTCAGTACTTATGGAAAACTGTTTCGACAAGATTAAGTTCTACGAGTTACTAAGGCAACTCATGGTTTCTTGTGGGGCGAGATATGTATTAGTTCTTTCATTGATAATATCATTTCTAGTCTTGCCACAGAATATCTTGGCATCACCTATCATAACTTCTCAAGAATCTGGAGATCAATCTCTACGAATTGGTCCGTATATTGATGGTGTGACATTCAGTGTCATTGAGGATATCAATCAAATGATACTAGACCTTCAATCTGGTAGCATCGATATGCACTCCGGATTCCTATCTGAAGCACGGGTCCAATCGTTCACCTCGTCAGATTCAGATATACTTGCAAACTCAGTTTCCCAGAACGGATATGGTCTTATCACAATAAATTGTCGGGATTATCCCTTGAATATCAGCGCTCTTCGAAGAGCTTTTGCCTTAGCATTTGACAAAGTCAGTGTGAATAATGATATCTTCAATGGTTCTATTAGTGTCCATGACTCGGTACTAGCAACTCCTAGTGAATTCTGTATTGAGGATGACTTGCCCTATCATTATTATGACAACAGATCTCTGGAAGGAAATGCCCTCCTAGAGTTTGCTGGATTTGATATTGATGAAGGGACTGGATGGAGAAAGGCTCCCAATGATGAATACTTCAATATTACTATCGAATATGACCCGGTTTACCAAAGTATGAGTGGTGAGATTGCAGAGGCTGCTGTTGCTGCTCTCCAATCACTCTCTATCGATGCCTATGCAGTATCTGGTGACTTCAATGATATACTCTACCGACTTGATACCCATGATTTGTACGATATGGTCATTGAGGAATACAATTTTGCTAGTGATAACGTCCAATTCTTGGAGTGGTCGTTCCATTCAGATTATGCTGAAGCGTCTATCCTTAATCCTAGCAATTTCAGAAACGACTCATTTGACTTCTACAGTGACCAACTACAGCATGGAGCGACCCACGAAGAAATCATGGCAGCGGCATCGCAGATGCAACTCATTCTCCATGAGCAGGTCCCACAACTTGTCTGTTATGAAAAAGTGAATAATCAAGCCTATCGAACTGATTTGTTCACAGACCATATCAATGACCTAGTTGCAGGTGTGTCTGGTTCATGGACCCTGAGACAAATGTATCCCATCGAGGATTATTCCGGAGGTATTGTATCGATTGGTCTTCCTGAAGCTCCTATTAGTTTCAGTATGTTCCAAACCTCCTCATTATCAGCACATATGATATTAGACCTACTCTACCCTTCACTATACGACCGTAATCCCAAACAGCAACCAATCGGAGATCTCACCAAAAATATGACGGTACAAAGAAATTCAGACAATCCAGATGTACCTGCTGGACATACGCGATATACCATCAATATACTCGAGAATGCTACTTGGAGCGATGGGGTTCCACTTACAGCTCATGATGTGAATTTTACTTTGCACTATGTCATGGAAGTTTTTCGCACCAACTATGGAGGTTCTCCAAAATCTCTCGTTGGGACTGATGTGCCTAGCCCCTATCAAGTAGTAATGGAGTTCGATACGGAATCGTACTGGGATTTCTCATACTTTGCATATTGCCTCATTATCCCTGAACACATCTTTAGCAATGAAACAATTTCCTTTGAAACATGGGATCCAATCTTCACTCCTACTGACCCTCATGTTACTTGTGGACCATTTTTGCTGGATGATTTTGAGGTCGATGAGTACTATTCATTGGTATATGATCCAGAATTCTACTATGCCCTAAACCGTACTGGAGCAATAACTCCAGAACCGTGGAGTCTTTTGACATATGTTACGATTGGAGTTTCAATTGCATCGGCGTGTGTAATTATATCAGCTATCATTCTGACACAGCATCATAGGAACACCGAGCATGAAGAAGCCCCTCCCTCACAAGAATCCAATCCTGATGAAACAGATTGAGAAAATTCTGTCATACCTCATGACAAATAACGCTTAGAATGAATCAAATGCATTTTTAGAAAAGATGGCGCTCAGGGAGTATTTATCATAAGAATCACAAACCAAAAATTCAAATAATGGGTCTAATCGATACAGAAGGGGAAGAAACATGGAACGATTCGCTGGTAGACTCAATTGGAAACAAGCAGCAATAATCATGGCTCTGGTAACACTAATTCCACCATATACTACCTTTCTACTTGGATTCAGTGGAGATCGTATATACACAGCAATTTATGCACTGCTATGGGCAATCGATCCTCCTGGTGCGATGGGTTTTCAGATACTCAACTACTGGTCTCTTTCAATGGGCATTCCTCTTGGAGTCTTCAACATCATCTTTGCAATTCAGGTAGTTAGATATACAAAGGAAGAAGCAGGAAAGATGAGCACTTTACTAACTGGATGCCTCACACTCTTTCTACCACTAACGTCGCTACTAGTGTCATTGCCTTTCATGATCATGAACTCCTATTTTGTTTACATAGGCCCAATACCAATCCAGCTCCTTACTGGATTATTCTTGATGAAAGCCGCAAGAAAACCTGAACCCACTCAGCCGTGGGAAAAGGATGAGAATTCTTGATGGAAACCAGTTGACAACACCACTTAGAATGAATCAGTTATAGTCTTAGAAAAGATGGCGCTCAGGGAGTGCTACTATCTTATTGAATTGTAGATTACATAGACACTACCAATAATTACGAATGTAATGAGGGTGTACCATAAGAGTTCGCCACCTAGCAATGCGGGTCCTTGAAAAATCCATGAAATGAAATTTCCAAGTATCTCAATAATAACGAATAGACCCAGCATTATAGATATAAAACCAAAGCGGCGATCTAATGCAAGTTGTGTTTGAGCTGTTCCAATATCCAGATTTGTTTGCACTGCGCTTTCTAACGAACTAAGACGTTCATCTAAGTAAGTTTTAGTTTCCCTAATATATTCCATATCAAGTTTTTCTAATTCATCGAAAAGAATTAGGTATGGATGCGCTTTTTGGGATTGATCCGAGATATGATGACTGTATCTATCTTCCCATTTATCGATAAGAAGCTGAACTCTCCTGAAGAAAGTTGTTTTCTCGTGGATTTCTCTTAGCTTATCAAGTTGATTCTCACGTTCTTTGCTACTCAACGCTTTTTCATATGGGATGTCATCAACCATCTTCTCATATTCCACGACTGAATGATAGAGAACCTCACTAACTATTTGAGATAGACGCAGTAAAAGCAAGCACTCTGCAGCACCGAACAGTCCTTTTAATTCATTCAAAGATTTTATCGTGGAGGAAACTATTGTCAATGAGGTAAATTCTTCGAAGAACCTCAATTGTTTACTTGGAAGACCAAGTTTCATGGTCCCTAGAGATTCACGCTCATGGTGTTTTATGCTGCTAACAGGTTGCTTCACATCTATAACATCTTTCATCGGTATGACTTTGAAATCCCTATCGTTAACAGAAAATTCCTTGATACTGGTAGGAAAGGATACAGACTCAAAATTTTCAATTTGGATAAATAACAAAAATATTGGAATCACAGAATTACCAATTTCTATGGGTTCCTCATCGATCAGATTTCCTGTCAGAATAGGTCTTAACTCTCTTTCAAGATTCCTATAGCCATTTTTGATTTCTAGCTCTAGACGCTTTGCTAGTTCATCCCAATTCTCAATGGTACTATATTCTTCAGTGAAGTTCCCCTCAACTATCGCACCAATATCGTCAACACCCATCAAGTTCGTACTGCTTATTATTCCCTCTAATTTTTCTTCTCGACCTTCAATCAATAGTGGAATCCTACAAGATGGACCAATAACACTCTGTGATTGAATTCCAAAACCATAAAATCGCGATTGTCCCTGTTTGCGAGAGTCAATGGGAATCAAATCTGGTTTAACAATAAACAATGCTCTATGTCCAATTCTAGTGATTTGAATCCTATTCTCTGTAGATTCCATCTGATTTATCTCCCCTTAAGCATTTCAATTCAAACTAGCAAATGAATGTATCCTCTTTTCCACAAATCCAAGATTAGCATTGAAAGATGTTCAAGAATATATCAAGAACCATTGATTGTACATCTTGATAAAGAAAAGATGGCGCTGAGGGAGAGGTTACCAGGTTACTTTTGAGATTAGTGTTGGATTCTCTACATATAATACAGATAACGTGACTCTGGAGTCTGATCTGCTGGAATTTCACCAAGAATTGTGCCAACTTTCTGAGAGAAGACCAAAGTTATGGGCATATCAGAACAGAATCTTGCAGTATTCCAATTCATTTTGGTTAATCCCAAAATCTCTGAACATACTTGATTCTTAGGTGTATCTCCATGGTGTTCCAAAATTGAAAGAGGGATTGGTACTGATGGGCCCCAGAAATGTTTCTGAAAAGGAACATACCCATTAGTGTAAAGATGACTGCGGCTATCTTTTGTTGTAAATAGTGTTCCTCTAATAGGAGGATTCTTTCCAATTCTAAAGAGACGAATGTACGATTTTTGTAATGTAATTAAATCATAATTGGTAGTCTTATCCAATCCAGAAATGAATCCCTCGTATTCATCACTTGAAAATTTAGATGATTTATGAACAACAACTCGTGAAGGAGTAGTACCCATTTGTCTCTTATATGTTCCAAGAATCTCTTTCATTAATGACCTTGCATCTTTTTCTCTAAGATGCGGTCTTCTATCATTTCTGGATTCATCCACTGGAGCTCCTCTAAGAACTAGCCCCTCACCCAAATGTGAAAAAACCTGAGCCATACTAGTTCTCATCGATTCATCTTTTGCTTTGTAGAATGAAATACCTGCATAACATGTGCCTGGAGAAGAATTTGCCAATCTCCACGGATGCCCTCCAGCTTTATAGTACAGTCCAACTGCGAGATTCCATGCAACAGTACAAGGATCCTCTACTTTTTCATTCAATAAAGTTCTACGCCTAAGAAACTGTGTTGGAAGGTTCCGTTTCATTGCTTCAATCTTTATCGCTCTGTAAAGATTAGTATACGTATGGACTTTTTTTTCTACCGACTTTACTGGTGCAGTTTTTTTTCGAATTAGTGGTCTTCCGTATTTTGTCCAACCTCTCTCTGTAAGTTTTTGAAGTTCTTTTGGTAGAGCTATTATTAGAACATCTGGTCGAGGTTCCCTTTCTTTGATATTCTGAAGTTTGTCAATTATAATCTCAAGAGAAGAATTCATTTTCTCTGTAAATGAAGATTGTTTTTCTATTAATTCAATATCCGTTTTTCTAATAATCTCTATTGACCCGGAGCTTATCTCTATTTCACACATGAATGGTGATTGATGAGAGAAACCAACAAATGGAGGCATGAAATCTGGAGCAGTATTTGTTCTAATGACAGATTTCAATCGATTTATCAAGTTATGAACTAAGTCGATTGTTTCTTTTGAACCAATCAATCCGAGTTTAATAGATGCGGGTGTTGGTGTTTCTTGACCCGGGAATCCATATGGACCAAATGTGCTAAGTCCGATCATTTGATCCACCGTTGTATTTCCCTCGGCAAACATTAGACGAGGCTCTTCTATGTAATCTACAGAATCAATCCCACTCAGTATCTACATCCTCCAAATCTTCTATATCCATTACACCGCCATCATCAAAATCGAAAAAGTCTCCAAGTTCTGTTTGTTTTGTAGGCGTAGCACGAAATACCTTGGGAATCCCGTGTTGTATTCTTGAGAGAAGGGTCTGATTACTATGTTGATCATCTGCTATTCCAAACCCTACTGATTGTAACTCATATAGCGTATCAACGTTAATTGGCTTTCCTCCTGTTGGGATTTCTAATATTTCTCGCCCAAGACAAAGATAGTTCATCCAAAACCTCAGATCATAGAGTAATCTATCATTGCCGTGATATGCCCAAGCTCTTGATGAAAACTGAGTCATTTTTTTGGGGTTAAGAGGTTCACTACCATCAGTTGAGAAGTAAAAACACGGTTCCAACAGAAGAAAATAGGTACCTCCAAGAATCTTGAATGATGGTTTGATTGCTTTGTGTGTACAATATGCAATACTACCATCATCTCGTATCTTACATTTGGTGAATCTTCTTCTATTTCGTCTTGTTCCAGGATTCCAAGGAATGCTAATCTCTTCACCATCGTAACTTATGAAAACAAATCTATCTCCTCTTCGACGCAATCCACGATCTTTGAGATATTCAGTAATACACTGATTAAGCAAATAAGTTAACCAATATTCCCTTGAATGGTCTGAGAATATCTCTTCAGTTTTTTCTTTGGAAATGCTATCTATATTAATTACTTCTCTCAAGCGATTTTCTTTATCATCCAAATTTGAAAAAGTATAGAGGTTCTTTTCCATTAATATGAAAGGATCCGCTTCATAGTCAATTTTTTCGAGCAAGTTTTTTGTAATTCGAAACTTAGTCTTAGCAGAAAAAATTTGCGTTGGTAATTTTAAAACTCTGAACAAATTACTTGCTAGCGTTTCATCTTGAATATCTGGTTTGGATGTTCTTTCAAAGGATTTGATGTATTTTTCTCGATCTCCTAATGATCGAAGAAATGATGATCCTCTCGAATGTTGATATTCTAAAGCTGCTCTTTCTAAATCATTGTAATCTCCTTCGACAATTTCAAATCTATCCAAAAAAGAAAATGCAACACTGATGTCTATAGACTCAAGAATTTTTGAAGCTCTTTCTGCCACTGATTTATTTGCCTTTGTTTTTTTCAGCGATGAAATTGATTTCTGGAGTAGATTCTTAATTTCATCATCATCACGTATATCTCCAAACATACGTTTAGCTAATTCTTGATTCTTCAAAGACCGTACACAAAATATGTAGCTGAATTTATTTTCCGGAGCAGCTTGAGCATACCTAGCTAGGTTTAAACCAAAAGGAACAAGAAAATCTGCTTCATTTAGACTTACTTCAGTATCCTTACACTCCACATTAATTCTGAATCCTTCTTTTGTTAGATATACTTGATCATCAAATGAACCCTCGATTAGAGAATCTTTATCCAAATCATATCCCCGTTTGCGAAAATAAGCTGTTGCGGATCTTTTGTATTGCTCTGACTTACCGTGTAATGCCTCCCGTTCTTTTCCAAGTCGAGTATAGGTCATCAATTAGTCCTCAATCAATGAAATGGCTCTCTAAGCGTCTATTATTCCCCCGAAGAAATCAATACACACTGGTTATCTACATCTAATTAGTTCTTATCAAGCTTAGGTTCGAATTGCACGAAATCAATCATAATCCTCGGTCACAATGTTTAAGAGAAAAATACGGTCCGCAGATTCTCAAGCTCAGGTATCCAAGCCTGGTATGGAGCTGGATTGCTATAGGCAGCTATACGCAGTCCTGCAAACATCCAGTGTGCTTTGCACTCGAGAGTTCAAATGACTTCATGATTTCCATGAGGTCTGAAATTCTCTCCCTGAGCGCCATTTCTCCTTCTTCCTGATTGCGAATAATACACCATCATACAAACCAGGCTGGGAACTGACCTGTTTCAGTCAGTCGAGTTCACTCCCATTCTCATATTGAGAGAGAGTAATAACCTCGTACTAGTATCATCGTTTCATATGAGGTTTTCACAACTGAGGTGTATCTAGAGAAATGTGATAGTGTATATCAATATCTGTTAAGTCCTACTTGATGAGAGGTGAAAGAACATACTGCGAAGTATAGTCTATTGATTTTCTAACAAAGTAGAATGGATTGTGAACCTCTAGTACTAGTTTGTATTTTCTAAAATGAATACTATATTTTATAGAGGGTTCTTAAGTATCTTCAACAAATCATAGTTTGGAGGGAATTGAATTGACATCTGAAATTGCGATAATGAATAAAGAAGCAATAGCACTTGCTGCTGATAGTACTGTTACATTGGGTCGAGGAACTAAAACTTGGGAATCTGCAAATAAGATATTCACACTTTCTAAATACCATCCTGTTGGTATTATGATTTATGGCAGTGCCGAGTATATGGAAATCCCATGGGAAACCATTATCAAAATGTATAGAGCGAATTTGGGAAAGAAAGAATTTTCTACAATACAGGAGTATTTTGATGATTTTCTAAAGTTCCTCAAAACTGAGAAAAGTCTTACTACAGAAGATGCAGAATTTACACATTTCTTTACACTTGTTGAAAGTTATTACAAACACATCAAAGATGAAATTTCTGGGAATATTGAATCTCTCTTCGAAAATGCTGTAGAATCCTCGAAAGTAGTTTCAGATAATGAGATTGAAGAATTAATTACAGACATGATTAAAACACATCATGAAAACTGGCAAAAGTCTCAATTTATTCATGGGTGCTCTGAAAAAACTACCAAGAAACTTCTTGATATGCATTCAGAGGAAATTGATGAATCAATGAAGGATATATTTCAAGATATGCCTCTTAACGCACCCAGAGATTCATTATTGAGAGAAATTGCTGTTAGTCTTCCAATCAAGGATTATAGTTCTTATTCTGTATCAGGAATCGTCATTGCGGGTTTCGGTAAGGATGAAATCTTCCCTGCAATACAAGTTTGCGAAATTGAAGGAATAATAGATGGCAATATGAAGTATGAAACATCAGAACTTCAGAAAATATCTCGTGATACTATCTCAATAGTATATCCTTTTGCTCAAACAGAGATGGTAGAAACTTTCATGCAAGGAGTAGATCCTGAATATCAAAAATTAATCGATACTATGTTGGAGGAACTTATTGATGAGTTACCATCCGTATTCGTTGATAGCATCAAATCCTTTTCTGAGAGCGAAAAAGAGGAATTATTACAGAAACTTGAGAATATTTATCCAGAAATCTTGGAAAAAAATAAGCAAAATATGCAATCATATAGAAGAGAGAATTTCCTAGATGAAATAACAACGGTCGTTGCACAATTACCAAAAACAGAATTGGCATCTCTAGCTGACGCTTTGATTAATCTTACGTCCCTGAAAAGAAAAATGTCTATGGATATCGAAACCGTTGGAGGCCCCATTGATGTTGCAGTTATTTCAAAAGGAGACGGCTTTATATGGATCAAACGAAAACATTACTTCACTGCGGAAACTAATCCTAATTTCTCTACTCGCTATTTCATGGGGGATTAACAATGAAAAAAACGTCCACCAAAGAACATGATTCTAGTACAAGAATTTTGAATGAATATTTCCCAAGAGCGTCAAAAAAGATGGTTAAAGAAACACAGAGAGCAGATTCAACAGGAAGACAGCTAGCAACCGAAATAATAGAAGCTTTCAGAAAGCACCTTTCAAGTAGTTGATTAGGAACTGCCGGACGCCTCAGCTTGAGAATCTGCGGACCGTAATTTTCTCTTAAACATTGTTGTAGGTTAACGATAAGAAGGTGCGACAGCTCCCACATTCCGAATGTCGGTAATCGAAGGGCTGATCAGCGCAATTCTCAATGCGGCCACCTCTGGGGCTCCACCACTCTTCCTTAGAGCTGTTCCCGCCAGGG
>SDBT01020182.1_pt1 | contig 10426 bp, 8 predicted proteins | sample 2277101 | NCBI WGS metagenome assembly SDBT01 (sample SAMN10404973, study PRJNA504765) | marine sediment metagenome | isolation source: marine sediment core GS10_PC15, 103 cmbsf | place: Arctic Ocean: Southern Knipovich Ridge | collected 2010
CATCTTTTGCATTACACCGCCACGCCCTTGGTAGTGCAGAAAGAGGGGAAGTCATATAAAGAGGCACAGCCGTTTGTCTATAAGAAGTGGCAGGATAAAGTATCGTTATTTGAGAAAGAGCACAAAAGAAAGTCATCCGAAATTGAGCGGTGTATTATTGCGGAGCGGGTATCTGTTTCGTATTGGAAGAAGTATCCTCTTCAGTTTATAAAAAACGGCATCATTAACATGGTTAAGACCTGTTTATCGCTTAACATGAGAGAGTTTCTCTGGATAGCATTTAAGATGTCGCCAGCCTATAGCTGGGAAAAAGGACAAACCTTTTGGGGGCTATTTACCCGGTTCTTAGTACCCGACGTGCCTCATTGGTGGGTAGTAGTACTCATTTATTTAGAGATTCTTAGCTCCCTTTTCATTCTTCTTGGTTTTGCCGGTGCAGTGATCCAGGCAGGTATGCAAAGAAGCAGGGTATTGCTTGATAGCATGGTAAAAGTGTTGCCATTTATGGGAATATTTATTGTAATGACGTTTCCGGTTGGTTTTGCGCGACTGGCTTTGCCAATTGCACCTTTATTTCTTATTGTAGCGGTGCATTTTTGGCTTGCAGTGGTTAAGAAACACACACGCTGGTTAGAGGCACTATAGGAGAGAGTATGTTGAGTCAGGCATTTACGACGTTTAAAAAAGAGAAAACGTTTATTGTATTGTTATTTCTTGGTGCCCTGCTCGTTCGTGGCGTGTCACAGGTTATGTATTTATCAAAGAATCCGGTTTTGCTGGCATATGATGCAGAAGTGTATCATGAGGTCGGTCAGCAGCTTGCTGATGGTAAAGGCTTTACGAATAAGGATGGGAGTGACCATTTTTATCGCGTACCAATCTATCCAGCATTTTTAGGTATGTCTTTTTGGTTATTTGATGGTGACGTGCAAAAGACAATGTGGCTACAGATTGTACTGGGTTCGTTGATACCACTGCTCGTCTTCCTTCTTTCATTAATACTCTTTCCCGGTTCAGTTGCCATAGCACGGCTCTCAGGAATATTAACCGCTATTCATTTGGGGCTAGTAATCTTCTCGACCTTTGTCATGAGTGAAACGTTATTCATGATATTTTTGCTTTGTTTTTCGATCGTGTATTTCACCCAGTTCAACCTTTTCTTTTGTGGAAAGGCTATGCCAATAGATTGGTGGAAGCTTGGCCTTGCAGGTGCCTTGTTAGGCCTTGCCTCATTAACTAGGCCGGTAGGGCAGTATGTAATTATCGTGGCGATGTTCATGTTCTTTTTCGAGCGTGGATCGTGGATACATGCAATAAAGAAATCATTGATAATTTTTGCAAGTTGGGCGGTTATCGTAAGTCCCTGGCTGGTACGTAATCATATGTTGACCGGGCATGTATTTTTTCACACCTTGCCGGGCACCCATTTCATGACCAACTTTGCTGCAAGGTTGCCTATGCGTGCAGGGCATGGCACGTATGATGAAGGGTTAAAGAAAATTTCAAATGAGGCACAAAGGCGCATAAAAGCCGGTGAGAAGGAAAAGGGACGTTCGCTCTCTGAAATTGAGATAAGTAATGTTAAAGAGTCTCTTTCTTGGGAGTATACGAAGCAGTATCCTTTTGAAGCTTTAGTGTTATCGATATCTAATATGATTCGCACGACGATAAGTTTATATGTGGCGGAAATTCTTAATATTGAGTCTTTGGGTGAGTTGCCTACGTATGAGTATCGGACGTATGGTGAGATGATCATGCGCTTTCTCAATCCGCCTGGCTCTTCATTATTACTCAGATTAATAATTTATATGGAGATATTATTTTTATTAATACTCCTTCTTGGCACCCTGGGTACTTTGGTAAGTGCGGTATTTAGTCAGTCATTAAGTTGTGTACTGGGAAAAGTGATACCATTAATGGCACTTTTTGTTATTATTACACTTGCTTGTGGCTTTGCTCGGTTACGCATGCCTATTGATCCGTTTTTGATGATTCTATCATCGCACTTCTGGCTTGCTTGGCTATATAAAAAGAGGTTAGTATGAGTTCAGATAAGAAAAAGCACGCACTTATTGTTGGTGCAGGCCCTGCTGGTTTAACAGCTGGCGTTGAGCTGCTCAAAACCGGAAAGTTTAAGGTATCGCTCATAGAGCGAGAAAAGATGGTTGGCGGACTTGCGCGTACGACTGACTATAAAGGGTACAAATTTGATATTGGTCCCCATCACTTCATTACTGAAGCAGCGCATATTGAGAAGTGGTGGAAAGACTTGATGGGTAAAGATTTTATTGCCCTCAAGCGGTTTACGCGTATTTATTATAATAAGCACTTTTTCAACTATCCCCTTGATGCCCTTAATGTAGTACGCGGTCTTCGGATTACTGAATGTGTACGCAGTGTATTAAGTTATGTATGGATACGGTTATTTCCGATCAAGGAAGTAAAATCGTTTCAAGATTGGGTAACCAATAAATTTGGCGCCCGTCTCTTTAATATTTTTTTCAAGACCTATACTGAAAAAGTCTGGGGTATTCCGTGTAATAAGATCTCCTCTGACTGGGCAGCCCAGCGTATAAAAGGTTTTTCTCTTTCTAAAGCGATATTTTATGCATTCTTTGGCCGCTGGTTTAAGAAAAATGCGCCGCGAACACTCAGTGACACGTTTTATTATCCACCTTACGGCTCGGGTACGTTGTGGAACAAGGTTGCTAGCAACATTACGAGCCATCCTGGTGGCTCTATTACGCTTGATGAATTGGTGGTATCACTCTCTCATGAGAATCAAAAAATTACGGCAGTATATAGTTCAAAGGTCGGTGGCACGAGTACAAAGAAGTTAGATGCACATGTTGCAGATTACTTTTTTTCCACCATGCCACTTCGCAAGCTAATTTTATCAATGGATCCTGCACCGCCGGAAGCTATACGTAAAGCAGCGCAATCATTAGGCTATCGTGGGTTAATAACGGTGAATCTTATTATTGATAAAGCGAACATGTTCCCTGATCATTGGTTATATATCCATGAAAAGTCGGTCAAGATGGGCCGTATTGGTAACATGAATAACTTTTCTTTAGGTATGGTAGCTGATACAGGTCATACCGCGTTAAGTCTTGAATACTTTACGTTTGTAGATGATGAGTTTTGGAAGCAAACTGATGAAGAGTTATTAGAGCTTGGTGCAAAGGAGCTTGAGAAGATAGGCATAGTAGATGCAAGCCGTGTCATTGATGGCATGATTATGCGCACATCAGAGGCCTATCCGCTATACGATGAAAATTATCGTGAGCATTTAACCGCTGTTCTTGGGTATCTTTCACAGTTCGAAAACTTACAGCTCATGGGCCGTAATGGCTTGCATAGGTATAACAATATGGATCTTGCCATGATTTCAGCAATGGAAGCAGTGCAAAAAGTCCTCGATCAAGAGGGTATTGCGCCAAGTAAGCCAGAACATACTTCTCCATCATTGCCGAAGAAGAGTCCCGTGATACAACCAGCACAAAGTGCACAAGGCGAAGATGCACAGCAATAACGCATAGGAAAGTACATGAGGTCATGGGTTTGGCTCAGTTTATGTAGCAGCATCTTTGTCCTTATTTCTTTAATGCTTTATCGGGCGTTGCCGAGTGATCAGTCACATATTGAGATAGATTCAGGTGTCTATGAGCGGGTAGCAATGAATTTTGCACATACCGGTTCTTTAATGGATGATGAGTTCGTACCTTCGGTGTCACTCGGATATCCGTTATTTTTGGGGATCATCTATCGACTGTTCGGCCATCATCTATGGCTAGTGGTATTACTTCAAGTGCTCCTTGCTCTGGGGTGCATGTTACTTATCTATCGCATTGCACAATCATTGTTTAATGAAGAGATCGCCCGGATAGCGGCATTGCTTACATCATTTAATCTGGGCTTTATCGTATATACCCAGTTAATCATGACTGAGGTATTGCTCTCCTTTTTGTTGTTACTATTTTTTGAAAGATATATTTCGTATCTGCGGACGAAGCATCTAGGGATGCTTATTCAAGCTGGCCTAATTCTTGGCATCTCGATTATGGTAAAGCCAGCAGCGCTTTGGTATGCGCTCATAATAAGTGGGGTGTTGTGGTGGCATAGTAGTGGTACGTGGATACACAAGCTCAAGTATGTCGGGCTTTTTCTTTTGTGTTTCCTTATACCGTGTAGTGTTTACATGGCACGAAATAAGCGGGCATATGGCACCTTTTCACTCGCTCCTTTAGCGAGAGTAAATGTGTATAATTATTTTTTGCCTAAAGTTATTGCCCGAATAGAAGGGCGTTCGGAGTGGGAAGTAAAAAAAGAGATAGCGGATCTTTTTGCCGGTAAAGATGTGTTTGATTTTGAGGGGTATGCCCCAGCGCATCGTCTGTTTATGAAGACAATGCGAACGCATCCGTTTGCCGCACTGCTCGTATGGGGTGAAAATGTGATGAAGACCGGTTTAGGGCTCTATACCATCCAGCTTAAAGTGTTATTTAATCGTTCGCTTATAGGTGGGTTTTCCTCCATCCGGTATATGACCGGTTCATTTCTTTCAAGGGTGCACCAGTATATTACCCATGGCACTGATTCGGTGGCTATTATGGTCATTGGCTATACGGAGCTATTTTATATGTTCATTCGTTATCTATTGATTATGGTGGCCTTACTGTGGTTGTTTATGCACAGGCGGTGGCTTCATGTAGTATTATTAGGCTCATATGTTGGTTATTTTGCCCTTATTACGGGTCATGATGGCTGCGGACGGTTCCGCATGATGTTTGAAGGTATTTTGGTTATACTAACGGCGGTCGGGTTGTATCTGGTGTATATGTGGCTACAGGGTAACCGCATACAGCTACGAGAAATACTAAAGGATTAATAATGAAACAGAAACAGGTACTCGTCACTGGTGGCGCGGGATTTTTAGGAAGTCATCTTTGTGAGCGGCTGCTTGAGGAAGGGCACAAGGTAACCGTGCTCGATAACTTAAGTACGGGCAGTCGTGAGAATCTTGCTGCCTTTAAGGATAATCCTGACTTCATGTTCATAAAGCATGACATTATTGACCCCATTGATATTAAGGCAGATTGGATTTTTAATCTTGCCTGTCCGGCCTCGCCTCCGCGCTATCAAGCAGACCCTATTCATACCACAAAGACCAGTGTCCTTGGCATTATAAATATGCTTGAGCTTGCCAAAAAGAATAAAGCCCGCATCTTACAAGCATCCACGAGTGAGGTGTATGGTGACCCTACCGTGCATCCACAACCAGAATCATACTGGGGCAACGTAAATACGATCGGAATACGTTCTTGTTATGATGAAGGAAAGCGCTGTGCTGAAACGCTTATGTTTGATTATCACCGCATGCATAAAGTCGATATAAAGGTAATACGTATTTTTAATACCTATGGTCCGCGCATGGATCCACAAGATGGCAGAGTCATTAGTAATTTTATTGTGCATGCGCTGAGTAAAAAACCGCTTGAGATCTATGGTGATGGCAGTCAGACGCGTTCTTTTTGTTATGTGGACGATTTAATTGATGGCATGATGACCATGATGGCATCGCCACCAGCAGTCATTGGCCCCATTAACTTGGGTAATCCGATTGAGCGTACGATAAAAGACATGGCTCATCTAATTTTGGAGGAAACGGGATCCAAAACATCGATTGTCTTTAAGCGTCTACCAGAAGATGACCCGCTTCGCCGTAAGCCTGATATCCAATCAGCTAAGGAACTACTAAGCTGGGAGCCAAAAGTGAGTTTAGAAGATGGAATAAAGAAGACCATTACTTATTTTTCTAATAAAGGTCTTCTCTAAGAATAGAAAAGGGTGGTATGTGCTTAGTGACATACCACCCTGAATTATTTATACGAAATAGGTAACCCTATTTATCTTGTTACCCTTCGCAAAATCTGTATAGTTTGTATTGTTCGAGATGAAGCAGTGCCGTCAAATCTAATTTCTGCCTCTTTCCCGCTTATAGCATGATCCAAAGCATGCTTGCCATCATTGTCTCTGATATTCGGGCTAGCATGATATCTGAGTAGGATTTTCAGACTTTCAAGATCTGCATTATACGCACACTCCATAAGAGCGGTGCTGCCATCTACATCTCGGTAGTTTTGTTTAGCGCCTCCTTTAAGGAGAACTTCTATTATTTCTTCATTGCCGGAAGTATCAACAGCTATCTCTAAGGCCGTAAAATAGAAATCTCTACCGTTAGCATCTTTTCCTCGATAATGCCGTTGATTAACATTAGTACCAGCATTGATCAATCGTTTTACTTCAGCAAGGTTTTTATCCGATATTGCATCAAGCAGAGGAATTCCCAATTTTGGAATAGGCTCAAAGGTTACGCCCCCATACCCCCTTGCTACCTCTTTGAATCCAACCCATTCAGTCTTATCATCATCGTTATTATTTGTTTTTATGGCAAAAGCATTGCTCATAACCCCCAGGGTCAACGCAGATAAAGCCAGAATTTTTGATACGTTCATAGTTATTCCTTTCAAATACATACTAAATTTATGGTACATTCCTTATATTCTAATTGTAAATTACTTAGGGGTATCATGTCAATACAATTATAATTTTTCGAGGGATGTGTAGAGCAATAGGACAAATGATTGGGCTATTATTATAGGAAGTATATAAGTCACAAATCGGTCAAGATGATATTTAAAAGTTTTATAGCACTTAGTCAATACAAAGAATTATTAAGCTGGGAGCAAAAAATAAGCTTAGAAGATGGGATAAAGAAGACCATTACTTATTTTGCTAACAAAGGCCTTCTCTAGAAAATAGAAAAAGGGTGGTATGTGCTTAGTGACATACCACCCTGAATTATTTATAGGATAAAGACCTGTCTTACAAGATTTATTCTTGGATGAACTTTCCTGATCTATATCGTTGAGCTTGTCGCTCCAGATCTACTTCACTTATATCACCGCCCCATGCAGGTCCCGATTCCTCAGGAAATGCTTTTCCATATTTATTTAATAGCTTGAACATCTTCCGTTGGAGATTCATATCTTCGATTCTGCCTGCAAAAATGAAAGCCGTTTTAAGATCTTGGGCTCTGTGATGAGGATTAACCCCATTTTTAAGAAACATTTTGACAATCTCATACGCACCAACTTTTACTGCTATATGGAATGGAGACTCAAGATTCTCACCACTTCCCATATCAGCTAAAGCACCGGATTCAACTAATAGTTCGGCAGTCTCATATTCATCATCCACCGCTGCTATCTGAAGTGCTGTTTCACCATATTTATCTAAAAGATTTGGTTTAGCGCCTCTTTCAAGGAGAAGCTTTATTATTTTTTGGTTTCCCAAAACATCAACGGCAGTATTTAATGGTCTGGAGCCTCTCCAGACTGCATTTGGTGAAAAACCAAGATCGAGAAAGTGTTTAACACCGTTATAATTTTTCCTTAATATTTGTTGATGCAACGCACCAGGAGTGCTTGTACGTGCAGATTTACTTGGGCCACCATTAGCAAAAGCATTGGTAACAACACCTAAGGTTAAGAAGGTTACCATTAAAGTTTTCATTGTATTCATTGATGCCTTTCAGTCGGTTAATGATCAAATAATAACGTGAATCAATCACGAACATATTCTAATGGTAATGGGAGGGGGGGGGATGAGTCAAGATAATCGTGATTTTTCAGGTGATATGTGTATGGTAATAGGACAAATGATTCGCATATTATTAGAGGAAATATATGAGTCACATACCGGGTCGTACCGTATTTAAAAGTTTTGTTGCCCTTGCACTCAGTCAATATAGTGTACTGGCTGCGAGCATGGTATTTTCCCTCTGGCTTACACGGCTTTTATCCCCGCAGGACTATGGTATTCTCGCCATTTCCCTCTTCTATTTTGCCTTTTTCAATGGCCTAGCTGAAGCCGGTTGGAATGAAGCCTTTATGGCGCATAAAGAGCTTGATTTACATAGAGCAGCAAGCACGCATCTTATTGTTCGATGTATATTGGGCCTTTTACCGCTGTGCACCTTTTTAATGGTCTATCCATGGGTACATTCGTATGTATCTGCGGATATATATATGGTGACACTGTTATTAGCGGGTGTGTATTGGATAGAAAAGATAGGGGGGACCTATCGGGTGATTCTTGAGCGCTCCTATCAGTTTGAGCGTATGGCAAAGGTCGAGTTTTTTTTTAGTGTTTCAAGTTATGCGACTGCAGTTCTTGCAGCTTGGTATGGTTTTGGTGTCTTTAGTTTAGTCATACAGCGTTTTGTTGAGATGACGGGGTACACGCTTGGTTTTTGTTTTTTAAGTCCCTGGAAGATCGGTTTTGCCTTTGATAGGGACATTTTTAGGACATATGTGCGAAGTTTTGGCGCACCGATGGTGCTCAGTAACTTTTTGTCATGTGCGGCAACCTCCCCATGGCGTTATGACTTTATGCCGTTTATTGTGGGGTTAGTAAGTGGCACCTATCAAGCAGGTCTCTTTAATAAAGCGTTAAATCTGGCCTTGGTGACGATGCGCTTCACCTCGATTACGAGTAGGTTGGCATCGCCTCTGTATACCAATCACCAGTTTGATATCCCGCAGGTGCGTAATATATTTATAAAGATACAAACTTTAAAATTTTTCCTTATTGTTCCCGGTCAGATATTTGTTGCAATGACTGCGGGGTATTGGATTCCCTATATCCTGGGTTCCCAGTGGAGTTTAATGATCCCTATCTATCAAGTTGTAGCGGTGTATGGTGTCTTTAGGGCATTTTTTGATGATGTATTTCCCATTTTACTCTATGGCTTTAAGGATCCATGGCAGGTAACGAAAAATCAGGCCATCCAGGCAGTTGGCATACTCCTTTTAGGACCGCTTTTTATCATGACCGGGCAAGCATATGGTGGTGCCTTAGCACTGGTTATAGTAATGGGTGTTGCCACGGTGCTCTTATGGCGGGTGGTGTGTACTAAGATCGACTGTGGCGTCAAAGATTTTACGGCATTTATTGCAGAGATACCTTCGCTTATTAAGCATTTTGTATGGCAATCAAAAGAACAAAGTTAATGGTGGATGGCGCTTAATAAAGTAAGCACTTCAAGAAGTGAAAAAAAGATTCTATACTAAGATACTTTGCACGGAGAAATTGTGCACATCACCTAGAAAAAAGGGAGATTTTCGGTGAGTAAAATTGCAGTAGTGGGTGCTGGATACGTGGGATTAGTCACTGGAGCGTGTTTTGCAAGTAAAGGCAATACCGTCTTCGTCGTAGAAAAAGATACTGAAAAGATTGCCGCTTTACTTGATGGCAAAGTACCATTCTATGAACCAGGGCTTGATGGCTTAGTTCGTCAAGCAATTGAGAAAAAAACGCTGATCTTTATGCATGAGATTGCGGAAGCATTACTCGAAAAACCAGTCGCCATTTTTTCCTGTGTTGGCACACCATCGCTTCCCGATGGTTCAGCAGACATGTCTTATGTAACTCAAGTTGCCGCAGAAATCGGCAGAAATCTCCATGCGCCAACAGTTATTGTAAATAAATCCACCGTTCCAGTTGGTACAGCGCAAAATGTTGATGAAATAATTGATATTCATTTAAAGAAGCGTGGTATAGCTCTTGAGTTTGATGTAGCATCAAATCCAGAATTTCTTAAAGAAGGCAGTGCCATTCGCGACTTTCTCTATCCTGATCGGGTAGTCATTGGGGTAACGTCTAAATGGGCTGAGTCCGTACTTCGTGATTTATATGCGCCGTTCTTAAGCAATGTAGAGCAATTACTTGTAATGAACCGAGAATCAGCAGAGCTTACCAAGTATGGTGCAAACGCTATGCTTGCGACCCGTATTAGCTTTATGAATCAGCTGGCACTTCTTGCTGACAAGGTTGGCGCCGACATTGATGAAGTAAAGAGGGGTATGGGAAGTGATAAACGTATTGGCAAAAGTTTCCTGCAAGCCGGTATTGGCTATGGTGGAAGTTGTTTTCCCAAAGATGTAAAAGCACTTATCGATATGGGTAAGAGGTATAATGAGCCAATGTCATTAGTTGCAGAGGTTGATGGTATTAATGATGCCCAACGTGATTGGTTTGTGAATAAGATTGATGCTTATTATAACCACAAGCTCAAAGGTAAGCGCATTGGTATCTGGGGTCTTTCCTTTAAGCCCGAGACTGATGATATTCGCTGTGCACCATCACTTGATGTCATTGCCCAGCTTAATCGGTTAGGTGCTGAGCAGGTCGTCTACGATCCAGTAGCTATGCATCATGTCCGCAAGATATTTAATACAAAGATTTCTTATGCAACGACGCCACGTGAAGTTCTTGAACGGGTAGATGCGTTAGTCATTCTCACTGAATGGAAAGAGTTTTTATCTTTCTCGCCGCAAGATTTTACGGCACTGGAAAACAA
>SDBT01020183.1_pt1 | contig 10426 bp, 15 predicted proteins | sample 2277101 | NCBI WGS metagenome assembly SDBT01 (sample SAMN10404973, study PRJNA504765) | marine sediment metagenome | isolation source: marine sediment core GS10_PC15, 103 cmbsf | place: Arctic Ocean: Southern Knipovich Ridge | collected 2010
TCACTGACAGCCACGCCATCGCCGAGGATGTCAGGGATGTCGTGGACGTGGTGGTCGATCGACCGCCGGAAGTCTCCGAGGACAAGACGACATCGGAGGAGTCGATCCAGGTCTTCCTGGAGACGGTGGACCCAGAGGATCGTTTCACGGCGCTGGCCATGGTGCAGTGTACGACCCCGTTTCTGTGGAAGGATGACCTGGACAAGGTCCACGAGAAGTTCATGACGGGGTCCTGGGCTTCGGTCTTGACGGCTGCCAGCTTCCGGGGCCGGTTCCTGGGCTATCCTAACCTGGGGTCGAAGAGCGAGTTCATCCCGATGTTCCCGTACCGGTCTCTGCGACAGGTTGACGAGAGCCACCTGTGGATGGAGAACGGTGGCTGCTATTGCGCGAAGATCGATCTGTGGAAAGCCAACCGGCGGATCATGGAGCCGTGCGGGGTGGTGGAGATGCCATGGTGGCGATCGATCGAGATTGACAGCCCGGAGGACTTGGAGGTGGCGCGTGCTCTTGTGGCCCTGGAGGTGGACCTGTGAGGAGGCAGGCTATCTTCTTGGTTGATAACATGACCAACGGGAGCTATTTCCTGCGGGGCATTCAGATGGCTGATGTCCTGAACCGGCTGGGGATTCACGCGGAGGTCTGGCTGAAGGATATGGTCAGTATGCGCCCCCCCCCGGAGGACGCTGTTATCTTCTCGATCAAAAACCTGGCCATGTGCAACATGGGTGAGGTCTTGAAGCGCCGGGGAAACAAGATCGTCTTTGACCCGATCGACACCTTTTGCGGGGAGTTCAGCCAGAAGGACTATCACCTCCCGGACGCGGTGATCTATCCGAATCTGGGAGCCATGACTAAATTTCATGACCTGTTCCCGAACGCGAGCATCTCCAGGGTGATCCACCACCACTGGGATACGAGGATCAAGGGGCGAACAGCTCATGGCCTGCGGTTCGGATACGTCGGAACGCGAGAGAGCTGCCTTTACCTGGACGACCTGGAGGTTCCGTACATCACGAAGAGATGCAATCCCCGGACGTTCATGTTCCCGAGCTGCCACCTATCGATCCGGCAGCCGGGAACGCCGGAGTGGCTGTACAAACCGGCCACGAAGGTCGCCATCGCTGCGGCGGTGGGCGCGAACATCATCACGACCAGGGATCCGAGCGTGGTTGAGTTGCTGGGGGATAATTATCCGTATTACACAGACGGCACGGTTGAGTCAGCGATGGAGACGGTGGAGTGGGTGAAGAGATCGTACGGTGGGGAAACCTGGAGGGATGGTCTACGCATGATGGAGAAGGTGAAGGCCAGGACGGCCATCGGTAATGTCGCAGAGTCGTATGCGTGCCTGATGACTGACCTGGGCTACATGGGGAGTAGGCTGTGAAGAAGACGTTCCTGGAGCTGGGCGCAGAGAAGAATGCTCACACACAGTACAAGGAAAGATTCTCTGACAATTGGAAGACCGTTGGCCAGTCAACGAAGACGGTCCTGGATGAGACTTGGGACTTCGACCTGGTTTTCCCGGAGGTCGAGGGACGCTACGAGCTGGTCTACGCATCGCACGTCCTGGAGCACGTTGAGAGACCCGTGGGCTTCCTTATGGAGTGCCGTCGGGTTCTGAGGACTGGTGGGACGCTGCGGATCGTGGTCCCGGATGCTGCCTGGGTCATGCGCCAGTATCTGAACGGGGACAAGGATCTGGACGACATGGTGGACCAGCTTCGGTCGTTCGACTTGGGGAAGCACCGCCATCCGTACGATCTGAAGAAGCTGATTATCCAACTTCAGGAGGCGGGGTTCGGGATGCCGTCAAAGCAGGGGCCTCTGGCGTCCGGGGTGGTTTCGATGCAGGACAAGTATTTTTCTCCGAGGCCAGGTCGGTCGGTGTTTGCCGAGGCGGTGAAGTGAAGAACTGGATCGTCAGTTTTCCGAGGTGTGGCCGAGCGTGGACCATGTTCATCTGCGGTCAGCTCGGGAAGGAATTCCGACTTCCGTTCCGGCACTCCCACAATGACGCAACGGACAGGACCTTCGGGCGCTACGAGGTGGCCAAGAAGGCGTTCCGGGGGCGCAAGGTCGTTCTGGTCATAAGGGACCCCCGTGATGTCGTGGTGAGCCACTGGCTGGCTCTGAGGTACAGGGCCAGGCGTCCACCCGCTACAGAACTGGACCTGCACGAGTGGACGTACCACAAGCACGGTCTGCCGTTTGTCGTTCGGTTTTATAATGACTGGGGAGTGGAGATAGAATCGGGTAAGGTCGACGTCTGCGTAGTACGCTATGAGGACATGCTGATCGACACGTCGGCTGAGGTGATCCGCATGTGTCGACATTGGGGGGCGGTGCCAAGCGCGCAGGTGATCGAGCGGGCAGTCGAGGCCAGTACGTTCGAGAAGATCCAGAAGACCTACATGTACACCAACAAGTTCAGGGACACGAGGAGTTGGGCTATTCGGAGCGGGATCGCTGGTGGCTGGCGGGACCACTTCCGGGGGGCCGAGGCTGCAAAGATGGATGAGTACATCGACATGCATTTGGAATACTTCCGGGAGAGCTACACATGAGCAAGGTAACGATAATCGCCGAGCTGGGGATCAACCACAACGGGGACCTGGAACTGGCGAAGAAGATGGCGCTAGCGGCGAAGGCTGCGGGCTGCGACATGGTGAAGATCCAGAAGCGTTCGATCGAGCACTGCTACACGCCGCAAGAGCTGGTGTTCCCCTGCGAATCTCCGTGGGGGGCCACGGTTCGGGCCAAGGTCGAGGGGCGAGAGCTGGACTGGGATCAGGTCAGGGTCTTCGACGAGTTCTGCAAGAGCATCGACCTGCCCTGGTTCGCGAGCTGTTTCGACCTGCAGAGCTTCCGGGACTACGACAACAACTTCTACGCACCGGTGAACAAGATCGCATCGGCCATGGCGCTCCATCAGAAGTTCTTGGAAGAGGTGGCACGGGAGCAAACCCTGACTCTGATCTCGACCGGACTGCTGGATCTCCAGGGAATCCGGGATGTGGCGAGAACTTTCGAGGTGCACGACTGCCCCTATGTCATGAACCACTGCGTGGCGCTTTATCCGGCCCCTCCGGACCGTCTGAACCTCATGCAGATCAGGGCGATCCAGAGAGAAATGGAGGTTCCAGTCCATCCGCACTTTCGGGGCGTGGGTTACAGTGGGCACGAGGTCTCGGTGCTGCCGTCGGTGATCGCGGCGAGCCTGGGAGCGACGTTCATCGAGCGGCATTTCACCCTGGATCGGTCGCTGTACGGGGCGGACCAGGCAGCGAGCCTGGAGCCGGAGGGGATGCGTCGACTGGTCAGAGACATTCGCAGCCTGGAGCAGATTATGGGCAGCCAACTTCCCCGGGAGCTGCAGGGTGACGAGAAGAACCCGGTGATGCACTTCGATGCAGACGCGTGACGCTGAGTACACGCGAGAGGCCCTGAGCATCTGGACGAGTGGCAACAAGAAGAAGCGGGGCCTGTCGCACTTTACGGAGAACCTGACGGGCCGCTGGGCTCGGATCGGGAAGAACCATTTCGACTACCTTTCAATGCTGAAGGGGATCCACCAGGTCGAGTCAATGCCGATGCGGAGGTTGCTGGAGTGGGGGCCTGGTGGTGGGTCCAACATCTTCAAGTTCTCACGGTGTGGTTTCCGGCACATCACGGCGGTCGATATCTCAGAACTGAGCCTCGAAGAAGCTGCCAGGGCCGTGGGTCCAGACACGTCGTATGAGAAGATCATTGTCCCGATAGACTCTCCGGAGGACGCGATCGAGAAGACAATCATCCCCCATGACCTGTTCATCTGTACGGCGGTCATCCAGCATGTCCCAACGGAGCATCTTGTGATCAGGCTGATGGCGGCGGCGGCGAACATGATGCGTAGTGGGGGTCTCGGGTTCGTCCAGTTCCGGACTGGCCACCGGATGCGCGGTGACAAGATCACCTATTCCCGCCACATCAAGCGCTGGATGCCATTTCAGGAGAATGCGTTCGTCGATCTTTGCTTGCATACCGGTTGGAAGTTTATCGGCAGCCACAAGGTCGAGAGCGAGGCCAAGACAGGTTATGTTTACTCGTTACTGGAGGCGTATTGATGAAGACCCACAGGATGCCATTCGTCCACTGGGACGACGACCATACCAAGTTGATCCGGATGACGAAGGAACCGGAGTTCGTGGATCCGGTCTACTACGTCAAGGCACACTTTCACCGTGACTCGGAGGGGAACGGCCCCTACTTCCTGAACAAGCGCTGCAGGGCGCTGCTGGACAAGCATGGTCCGTTCAAGGACCGATACAGGAGTGGCCTGGAGCTGGTCGACCGGCACAAGGGAAGGGTGTGTTTTATTTTCTGCCCTGGGCCGTCCATGGTGAAGCCGCCGAGGGGGTTCTGCGGGACACATCAGGACCGGGTGACCATGGCGGTGAACTCTGCCGCGTTCGCTGTGGACGCAGAGTACTGGGTCATGGCGGAGTCGTGCTACGCACTCTGGCTGACGAGGCCAACGAACAAACAGAAGATCCCATCGCGGAAGGTGCTGTCGACGGCGCGGGTGGCGGTGGTCCTGCGGGACAGGGAGCTGCAAAATCCGAAGACCGTGATGCACGAGAGCGTCCACGTCCTGCGGTGGGAGGAGGAGTTTATCGTGCCGCCCCGGGTACCTGCGGTCTCCGTGTTCAATGCGCTGGTAACGGCGTGGCAGATGGGCTGCAGGGAGGTCAGGCTGATCGGCCTGGATCTGTCCAGGCCGGCGGGGAAGGCGTACACCAAGGGGGTCCCGCACACGCAGGAGGGAGCCAGCAACCCGTTCGACGATCAGATCCGGGCGCTGCGTCAGATATTCCCATTGGGCCTCCCGGGTATGAAGGTGATCAACGGGTCGCCATACTCCAGGCACTTGCTGCCGTTCTGCCCTATGGATTACAAGGAGATTTTCGATTGTCCGACGATCAAAAACTGTACATCAAACGCCTGAAGACTGACCAGGGAGAGCTGATCAAGTTCTACGATCGGATCTATCAGGCGGGGACGGTGCGCCATCACGCCAAGGGACTGATGGGGCCGTATGGATCGCATGGCGGGCGGAATCCGTGGTTCCTGAAGAAGATCGCTGAGATCCACCTACTGCCGGGGTCAAGCGTTCTGGATGCATCCTGCGGTCGTGGCCACCTTTTGAAGCAGCTTCTGGACCTGGGCTACCGGGCGCGGGGGACGGAGGTGGTGAAGAGCCAGTTCAAGGAGGGCGCGAGCCTGGCCGATCTGCCTGCGGATCTTGTGACCTACGACGACCTGGCCAGCTTCTTCCCGAAGCGGTCCTTCGATCTGGTGATCTCGAACGACGTGCTGGAGCACATGATCGACGAGGCGGCAGTGATCCGGGCCATCGAGAATCTGTGCGCGATCTCGAACGAGTGGATCATGATCTCGGTGGGCTGCAAGGGAGCGCCGAAATATCCGTCAGCGCTGGGGATTGTCTTCGACCTGCACCGGGTCAGGAGGAATCCGAAGTGGTGGACGGAGACCATGAAGAAGTATGTGGACGATCTGAAGGTCGACCCACGAGGCACTGGAGGGTGGTGGGGTTATGGAAGGGTCAAGAAGTAATGGCGCTGTACACGGAGAATGTAACGATCTTCGGGGGGCTGGGGTTCCTGGGCCGGGCTCTGACGAGGAGATTGCAGAACAAGGGGGCCTACGTTGTGGTGGCGGACAACCGGGCGATTGAGCCAGCGGGGGAGACCACGGCTGACATCAACGTGGACTGCAATGTCCGGTCACCGAATTCGATCTACAAGGTGTTGAAGGAGCATCGGCCCGGGGTGGTCTACTGGCTACCGGCAAAGCAGGGGTATGGGATCGACTTCAGCGAATTCGCCAGAACGAACGTGGTGGGGGCCTACTGCCTGCACGAGGTCCTGAGCAAGCGGCAGCCCCTGCGCCCGAGGAAGATCATCCTGGCAGGGAGCCAGGCGATTTACACGCCGGGGGCAAACGTCGGGGAGGGGGCTGACAAGTTTTCGGCCTCGGTCTATGGCATGACGAAGCTCCAGCAGGAGCAGTACTTCCTGTGGTTCTGTGATGGCCTGGGGATCCCGTTGCTGACGTTACGATATTCGATCCTTTTGGGGGCGGGTCAGTCCATACAGTCGACGGAGTCCGGGCTGCTGCGAAATTGGCTTCACTCGTGGAGGGGGGAGCAGGCCCCGTCGATCTTCGGGGACGGGAAGCACCGCCGGGACTTTGTTTCTGTGAATGACGCGGCGGACGTCTCGGCCACTGTGGCATTTACCGGGCTGAAGGGGGCGTACAATGTGGCGGGGTTCCAGCATACGATCATCGAGATGGGCCAGCTTTTCCAGAAGGTGACGGGGTGCAGGCAGCCGGAGATCCTGGACCGGGAGATCCGGCCTGGGGGGGAGTACACGTTGACGTCGTCACCTGCGGCGCTGAAGGATGAGATCGGATGGGAAGCGAAGACGCGACCCCGGGATCAGATCCGGGAGTTCATTGACAGTCTGGCTGTTGTGGGATAGAAGGGGACTCTACCGGACCGAGTCAGTAATCAACTTGCCATGTCGTGTGCCGCGTCGGCCACCCTCCATCCAGTGACTCGGATCCGGGGAAGGCTGGCGCGGTTTTATTGGAGCGGGCGATGCGCGCAGGCATCAAGACGGACAAGCGCGGCTATGTGATCGAGCGTGATCCGATGTGGGACCTGGTCGATGACCCGAAGGTGATCGTGGAGATCGGTTCCCATCGGGGCTACACGGCCTACAGGGCGCTGGTCAACACAGACGCTGACGTCTACTGCGTCGACCCGTGGGAGGACTACAAGGCCCCGGACTGCCCTGGTGGCTACGAGGACATGGACCTGACCTTCCAGCAGTGGAATGAGACAATGCAGCCGTATCTGGACAAGCGGGTCTGGGCGCTGCGCGGGACCAGCCTGGTGATCTCTCGCGAGTTCGATCTACCGATCGACCTGCTGTACATCGACGGGGATCACTCGGTCAATGGCTGCCTGCTTGACCTGCGGAAGTGGACTCCGAAGGTGCGGCCTGGTGGCGTGGTGGTGGGTGACAATTACGAGCTGTCGAATGTCCAGAAGGCGGTGGCGCGGTTCCGGCGGAATGTGAATGTGGGTTGGTGGTTGTACAAGAAGTGGAAGTTCCCGGCGTGCAAGCAATTCATGTTCAGGATCCCAAGATGAGCACACGAGGGTTACGAGTTCGCACAGCGTGCTGGACCAAGAAGGTCCATCTGACGGATGCCGATGAGTGGGAGTATTTATATGCCACCACGCTCTGTGGGGTAAAAGTACCGAACGATGGCAAGAAGGCAGAGGCCGTCAATGAGTCATTTGAGATGACCGTGGGGAAGGGGATCCGAGCAGCCACCTGCAGGAACTGCAAGCGGGCAATATGGATCCGGAAAGCTATGGGGAGAGCATGAAGGTGAGGCTGGAATTCAAAATCCAGGACTGCTGGATCGGAGCCTTCTGGCGGTGGAACCGCAATGAGTACGAGAAGATCTGGGAGTGGGATGTTTGGGTCTGTGTTGTTCCTTGCTTTCCAATCCATTTTTTCGGGTGGCATAAATGAAGACGAAGAAACCGAAGGTGGCGATTCTTACGAGCCTGGTGGATTTCTCCCCGGCCTATTCTCTCTGCGGGATCATCCTGGACCAAGCCAGGATGCTGAAGCGGGCGGGGTATGACTACGACCTCCTGGTCCTCAAGAACTTCAACCAGGAGCATGCCAAGGAGGTCGAGGCAGAGGGTCTGAGCATCAAGTATGTTCTGCCGCAGACGCGCCTGGTGGACTACGACGCGAAGAAGCCACCAGAGGAGACGCGGACCGATGGCCAGGGGAATGTGGTCAAGGGTTTCGAGGAGCAGGCCGCGTATCACCGCGAGGGAGACCCGAGCCTGGGCACGACTGGCTACAGGTATATTCTGTCAGAGTACGACACGATCATCACACATGATTTGATGTTCCTGTCCTGGCACCTGGTGCAGAACAAGGCGATCCGGGATTGCATCGAGATGTTCCCAGAGAAGAACTGGCTGCACTGGGTTCACTCCGGCCCGTCGTCTCCGCCGGATGGGACTTGCTACCCGACGACCTTGCGATATAGCGCCGCGCCCCATTCCACCTACGTCTATCTGAACTACTCGCACGTCAACGAATACGCGCTGATGATCAAGGCGACGAAGAAGACAGTCCGGACGGTCTACAACCCGAAGGATGTGCGCGAGGTCTGGGGCTTCGACACGCTGACGCACCACATGATCGACGAGTACAATCTTCTGGATCACCAGATCCTCCAGGTCTATCCGTTCTCGACGCCGAGGTGGAGGGACAAGGGAATCAAGCAGCTCTTACGGATCTTCGGGTTCTGGAAGAAGCAGAAGGTCAAGGCGAAGCTGGTCCTGGTCAATGCGCATTGCAACTCCAGCCGGGACAAACCAGAGGTGGAGGCCATCGAGAACTACGCGAAGATGTGCGGCCTGGAGCTGGACGAGGATGTGATCCTGACGGCGCGATTCGCGGACCAGGTCGGGGACAAGATGCTGCGGTACACGGTCCCGTTTCGTACGGTGCGCGAGCTGGTGATGATCTCCAACATGTTCATCTTCCCGTCGATCTCCGAGTGCTGCAGCCTGATCCAGGCGGAGGCTAGCATGGCGGGGAAGTTCATGGTGTTGAACCGGGACTTCCGGCCCATGCTGGAGTTTTGCACCGAGGGGGTTCTGAATTACGAGTTCACGCGGAACAATCCGGATGCGAACCCGGCCTATTATGAATGCGTGGCCAGGGAGATCTGGGCGAACCTGCAGCACGAGTCGACGGTGATGAACCGGACCAAGGCGATCACCCAGACGTATAATCGGGACTGGGTCTTCGAGAACCAACTGGAGCCGCTGTTGTATCTGGGCTTCTCCAAGCACGTAGAGCCGGGACCGAGGCGGGAGCCTGCTGCCCCTCCCGTGATCGAGATGGAGCTGGAGTCACCCAGTGGGAAGATCATCCCCATGCGGGTGGGTGGTGTTCGCAAGGGTCCCCTGGATGAGCAGACGATCCTGGACCACATTGAAGCGGTCACGGAAACAGAGGCCCCGATCGATACGGTGCTGGGGGTGGGAAGGGTGGGGGAGACTGGGGAGGTGATGGAAGAGGTTCCGGTGCCGCTGGGAATAGAGGCGGAGCTGGCGGGCAAGGTTGATGGTGGTTCCAGCTCTTACTCACTAACACCGCCCCCCACACACAAGAATGCCGTCCACATGCTGGAGGGGAGGTTAGTCCAGCGGGTAGATTACAATGACCCGTTCGAGGGGATGGAGTGCTCGATCTTCGGGCACTGTACGACGGAGCGGAAGCGACGGTGCTATGCTGAAGCCGGGCACTGTTTGATCCTGGACGAGATACAGCACGAAGCCAACAAGGAGGCAGCGAAGTGAACACCTTTGAAAGGATGATCGCGGATGCGGTGGTGGCCCACCTGGAGAAGATGGGTATCAAAACTCCACTGACTGACCCAGAGAGGGCTCTGTTGAAGGAACACCTGGAGAAAGTTGTCACCGAGGTGATGGGACAGATATCACCCGACATCGAACCGCCGGCGATCAAGGGATGAGCGATTTCAAGGAGGTCATCTATCACCGGCTGAAGTACTTCTTCTCCCCGCAGCTCGATCTGTACAGGAACATCCGGGCCGATCTGATTCGCAACCACGACCATACCTTGAACCATGTCGCGCACGTTCTGGATTACGGATGCGGCAACGGGGTCGGGACCATGCTGCTCCTGATGCCGAGCTACTGGGAAGTTTACGGCGTCGATGTCGATTCGGATGCTACTCAGTTTGGGATTGAGGTCTTCGGCCATCTGGTTTGCTTCGATGACCATGACTGGTCAGGAGAGGAGGAATTCGACGATCGCGCCGTCGGGAAGTACGACAGCATCGTCTGCGTCGAGACGATTGAGCACATCGAGGATGTGGACGCCAGGCATCGCCTGCTGACCCGGTTCCACGAGCACCTCCGACCGGGCGGGCGTCTGTACATCTCGACGCTGAACCACAATTCCCAATACCGGAAGAACGGGGGGCACGTCAAGAAGTTCAAGGTCAATGACTTCAAAGAACTGATGCGTGGGTTCTTCCCGTTCTGCGTCGTCACCGACTACAAGCTGCGCAAGCCGCTGGAAGACGATAGCAGCATTACACCGATGGTCATGCTGTGGAGGAAGCCGGATGGGTAGAGCCCCGATGGCGGAGCCGAGGAAGTACAGATGCCTGGAGTGCCAACAGATCCGGCAGTCTTACTTCAGGTCGGGGAACGTCTGCCTGGGCTGCGAGGAGGCCCCACTGCGGAGGATCATCCAGGGCCTGTGCGAATAGGTCAGGGGCT
>SDBT01020184.1_pt1 | contig 10425 bp, 16 predicted proteins | sample 2277101 | NCBI WGS metagenome assembly SDBT01 (sample SAMN10404973, study PRJNA504765) | marine sediment metagenome | isolation source: marine sediment core GS10_PC15, 103 cmbsf | place: Arctic Ocean: Southern Knipovich Ridge | collected 2010
TAAAATCGCCCCATTCCCACACGACTGCTGTTTAGGCGGGTGGGAATGATAGCACAAAGCACACGACATTTATGGAACATAATAAACACTAAATAATGGAGAATTAGAAATGAAATTAAAAGGGTCAAAAATGAAAAACAAATCTAAAAAACAATTCAAATGGGATTATTGGATGTATGGTATTATAAAAGACAAACATGGAGGATATGGATTACATGAAGTTTATAAGGACCGATCTGGTAAAATCCAGGCCCATACCAACGATCCAATTCGTTTTGGGGTGGAAACATATGATGGGATAACAGATGATGTAAAAGCAATGTTGATAATTAAAGGGGCGCTAAAAATGGCTATTAATGACATTGAGGATAAGCCAGTGTATAAAGAAAAAGGGGGCGAAAAATGAAAATAGAAGATGTTGTTTGTCAACGGATGCAATTCGCAACAACTAAAGAGTTCTCACAAAAAGAATGGCATTTTGCTAAAAAGCATGTTAAGTCAATATGGTCGAAGAGTTATTATGGTGGAAATGTATTTACTTCTATGTTTGAATTGTTAGGAACTGAAAATCAAGACATGTATGAACATCCTGAAACATGGTGGGATGCGTTTAAACAACGATTTTTCCCTCTATGGCTTTTACGATTTGGACCAGTTACTTTAACTAGAATTTATACTAAAAAAGTATATTTATGTCCTCATCCTCCTATAAAATTAAAGGATTCTGATTTATCTCCACATTTCCAATTTCTTAAATTAGGAGAAAAATAATGCTCACCACTGAGCCCACATTGACAGGGGCCATGTTCTCAGCCATTATAACTCTTGTAGCTTTTGCATTTAGTTTTGTGGTCGTTTTAGAAATGCTACGAAAAAATAAAAGGAGATATTCCATGTGTTCTGTAAAACAATGCGAGAATGATGCTTCATTCATGATGAGCCGTAAATTCCCTGAGTTTTGTGGGGAGATAAAAGTGGTGGGCTTTTGTGAGGCCCATATGGGGCGTTTGCACAAAGAACCATTGCAGCTAAAAAATGGGGGGAAGATAGGATGAAATACGCAGAGAGAGTTAAGGAAGTGTTACATTTAACCTCACCTGGGGGGTTGAAAATTTTTCCTAACGGTAGTGTTAAACCAACTGAATTATCTGGGATATGGTCACAACTTATCACATTCACAAATGAAGAATTAGAAAATGATTCGGACGCAGTTTTAAAGACAAAAGTTATTGGTCGTTTAAACAACATGAAGGCGGGTGTTAATGATATGATTGCAGACCGCTTAGAAGAATTGGAGATAAAATGAAAATCGTAGCATTATTAAATTCCATAATCTGTGCAGGGGGCTGATGGGTTTACGCCAAGCATCCACCGTTGGACTTACACAAGGGGTTCGTCACAGTGGCGTGGTGGATGTGTTTGGTGGGGGCGTTCGCTTGGATAGGCCTCATATTCATGCTGTAAAATCAATGAGTAGTTTGTCAAGGGGGTAAATAGGTCATACTATAGTTACCGGAATAAAGGATAATTATGGAACGTAGACATAAATGGCAACGACAAGATAAACGATATGATATATCAACTAAACAACTTGGTTGGTCAACTTGGCTTACATTACCTGAAAGTATTATTGGATTAGATATTGATTCTCATAAACAGGGTGGTCTTCAGGATGATTTAGAAACAGTGCAAATTGAGGATAAAGAGCAAACAGCGGCCTTTGATCGACTTGAAGATGAAATAGATGTCACAGACGCTTTATCCCATTTAACGGACATTGAAGTGGATGTGGTTAAATATCATAATGGCTTGATGGATGGTGAACCGTGGTCGTTTGAGAAAATTGGCCAGTATTTTGGATTTTCTGCAACCAAGGCGCGGAGCACTCATACTCGTGCCATAAAGCATCTTAAGAAATTTTTTAAACAAATTTAACCTGTCTAGATGGGTAACGCGGGCGCAACCATAAGTTGCCCCACTGATCGGCTACGGATTTTGTTTGTGGTGACTCAAGCAAGCGAGAACAACAAGGCGTGGTGCATTGCCGACAGATGAAACGCTAGATACCTGAAAGCTAAGCTTTATGAAAATTCACAAAAACAAAAATGGGCAAGATTGTAAGGCCCTTTACATTAAATTTTTAGAAATGGAGTATTGGCAAATACTTCAAGAAATTAAAACATTATCAGGAAGCACGTCAGATGCAGCGGCAATTCGTTGGTCTTTGAAACGTGCTACAAATCGAGTTTAGAGGAAATAAATGAAAAATATATTATTGAGTTTAATGTTGGTCTTAGGGTTTAGTGTGATTTGTTCTGCTGATCCGTTAGTTATTGAGGCGCCCATTCGTGGGATTGATCCTATGTATTGTGTTCTTGCGTCGTCTACTGTTTATACCCGTTTAACGCTTTCTACTGCCACATTAGCAGGGCGTCATGGGCTATATTTGTCTACCTTTCCGTTTCAAGAATTGTCCATAATTCCTTCTACTTCAAGTGATGTGCCCGCTCCTTCTGTAGATGGGCAAGGATCAATTGTATTAGATAGCACCGTGCGTGTGCCATATAATTTACGATTTGCTGATAATATTATACTTTTTGGTCAAGCACAAGCAGGAGTTGGAAATTTAAATGTCTGAATTTCTGAATATAAACAGAACCGATAATGACTAGAGTACTAGAGTTAGCAGCCAGACCAGTTATTTATAATGTCACTTTAACAACGAACAATACTGAAGTTTCACGAACGCTTCCTTCTGGGGTGCGAAAATTTACAATTCAGTGCCGAGATAGTTCTGTTGATGTTAAATTAGCATTTGTATCTGGTGAATCAGGATCTAATTTTATTACAATTTTAGGGAACTCCGCATATAATGAGGATTTTATTCATGCCCCTGCGGACTTTACTTTAACATTGTTTATGCAGTCAACTTCTACTGCGGCCCCTATAGTTGAAATTGTGGCATGGAGCATTAACCCTACTGGGGATGATCTTTAATGGGTTTAAAAGTGCGACTTTCTTCCCCTAAACCCAGACGAAATTTCTTTCGGTTTTTATGGGATAATATTTTTCGTGGGATTTATCATTTGAAAACTAAGTTTAAATATTTTGTTTTAATTGGTGGGCTTTTATCTTTAGCACAATCGAGTCAAGCTGCCATTCGCATTCGTGCAATGAATTTTGATGCTCCAAATAGTACAGCGGCTTTCTTTATTGTACAGATATCGAGTGGCATTCAACTTCCGGATGGAACAACGGTTTATATTCTTACAGATGGCACTGCTGATCAACATTTATTTACAGATGGATTTGGAAATTGGGGCTGGGTTACGGCTGGTGGGGGAGATAATTTAGGAAGTCATGCGGCCACTAAAACCCTTACTGCGAATTTTGGAATAAGTGGGACCACAGTGGTTTTGACTTATACAGCAATAGAGGCAGATGATCATGTTTTTAAAATGATTATTAATGCTGATGGGTTTCCTGATATAAAAGCTTTGGAAATAGATTACATTTCAGGGGCATTGGCTGCAAATTCGGATGAAGCTATTATGTTATTCAATATTGATGAATCTTTGTCTATTGGTGGGGACATTGTAGCTTTGGAAGTATTGTCAACCGAGGGGAATGCTAAGGTGATTGGGCTTGAGCTTGGACCAGTGGTTAATCCAATTATGCAGCTTTCAGGAACGTTTGATGATATGGATTCGGCTCTTGTTGTCGGAACAGATCGTTTGGCGGAATTTATCTCTACAGGATCAGACATTGAGATGTTCTCTGTTGATAATGATTCTGTGACCATCGGGAATACGGCAAAATTTACAGATATTGCATTTTTGCTCGCTACTGTAGCAAGTGGGGGCGGCATAGATCCGAAATTTGAATATTCCACAGGCATAGACACGTGGGCCACCTTTACACCTACAGACGGGACAGATGGCATGAAGAACACAGGTGTGATTCAATGGATTTTAGGTAATATTCCTTCATGGGCCACTGGGCTAGGGAGCGAATTTTTAATCAGTATAACGCGGGAAAGGAACACACTTACAACCCCGCCAGTTGAAGATAAAGTACAGATTTCGGTTACGGCTGAATTTGATTGGGATAAAAATGGGGATGTGCATATTAACAGTATTACCACTCAAGAGTATGGGATGTTTAAGGGATCTGCTTCTGTAGTTGGTGATTTTGGTGTAGGGGATGTTGCTAGTAATCAAGGTTTGTTTTATAATTCTAGCAATGACAGGTTTGGTATTTCTGTTGGAGCTGGGAGTCCAAATGCAAAACTTGAAATACAAGGTGCAGTTGATTTTGGGGGCGAAAATAAGTTGAATGCAATTTTTAAAGCTAATGTCGGTGGAGCTTTAGCTATTCGGATTCAAGCAAATACTGATGATAATGCACTTATACAATTAGCGGTGGGAAATGCAGTTGTAAAATCTACAATCAAACAAATTGGAGATCCTACAGATGCTTTAACTGGGGGAATAGCCTTTAAAGTAAAAGACAATACTAATCGGGCTGTTGTTATTTCATCTCATAGTGGACTATACATTTATAATTGGGCATTAGCAGAACCAACTGCTATTGCGAATGCATCTGTCTTGTATTCTACTGATAATGCGGGAGGCACGTCAGAATTATTTGTGAAAGATGAAGCTGGAAATATCACACAATTATCTTCACATAATTTTGATTTGTTTGATCCAGATCCTAGTGGAACTTTACCAATTTCCAAGTATTATTGTAATGAATTTACTGGTGAATGTGTAGGAATTGATCTTATTTCAGTAGTAACAGATTTAGAAATTCTTTTACGGAAAAAATATATTTATCACGCAACTATTGATAGGAAGGATTGGGATTTAGAACAAGAAAAACAGGCACAACTAAGAGAGCGACAAATTAGAGTATGGGATGCTACTACGGACGAACATAAAATTCTAAATCCAATTCGTCCTAAACGCTATGTCAAGCAAAATCCTCCTCAATGGTTAAATGATAGATTAAGATTCAAAGGATATAGATAAGAGGAACATTAAATGAAAAATATTGTTTTGAGTTTAGTTTTAAGTTTAATATTTGTTAGCTCAAGTAATGCAGGATTTTTAAAATTGCCTGATGAGATTTTTACTCTAAGTAATGATATATTTACAATTGGCCCACTGTCACCTAGTAGACCAACTGTTGTTGTCGATCTTACAAATTCACGAGTAAGAATAGGAAACGGAGGAAATCTTGAAGACAGTGCCGGATCATTATATGTTTGGGGAAGTGAGATTTTTTCAGGCACTGATCTTGTTGCTAGATTTCGAGGTGATGAAGTTGTAGCGGGCTCCTCTGTGTGGATTGAAGGCAGTACTGGAAAATATGCGGAATTACGATTTAATTTAGGTAATACGGTTAAAAAAGCTTCTATTCGATATGAAGGGGAGTCTCTTCAAATTTTTATTAATTCTGGTACTTTAAAAGCAATAGATATTAATGATGATGCAACTGTGACGTTTACTGGTGCTATTCAACTATCTAAGAAAACCGCAGTGCAACTAAGAACAATTATTCCAAAAGATGTTGGTGAAATTTATTTTAATATAAATGTCAATAAAGTATTCAGTTCTACTGGTACGAATGTTGGGGCGTTTGCAGCTTCAGATGATTACTTGGTGGGCCCATAATGAAAGCTAAACAAGATAAGAAACTCGATACATCATTAGAAAAAGAGCGAACAAAAGTTCTTAAACAGTTTTTTTCCTTGGATACTAAAGCAATGCAGCATTTACAAGATTCCGTGATCGCCCAAAGTATTTGTTCGTATTGTACTGCGGAAGGTAAAGCATCTAAAAAAGATGCTCAAAAGAAATGTCTTCAATGTCATGGTACTAATTTAGTCCCGAATGTTAGCCGTAGAGATTGGGCCACAGAGGAAATCTTTAGTCGTATTTCTCCAAAGCCAAAATCCATAGAAATGGCCCTGGATGATAAGCGAGATTATGAAGAATTTAAGAAAGGACTAGAAGGAAAATCGGATAAAGTTATTAATGATTTAGCGAAAGATTTAGGGGTGAATTTTGAAGAAGACAGATAAAGTTGAGGCGCTTGCTAAAGCTAAATCTTTTGTTTTGTTTGAATATTATAAACGTAATCCTTTACAGTGGTTAAAGAACTGTGTGTTCACTATTGATGAACATGCAGAAGGAGTGAAAGTCAAACATTTTCCCATGCGGCCTTATGTGGCCCCACTTGTTGAATTGTTTTTTGATGAGCCAATATTGTTAATCCCAAAAAGTAGACAAATGACTGCAACATGGTTATGTATTTCTTTATGCACTCATGAATTAATATTTAATGAATATTTTAAAACCTTTGTTATGTCTAAGAAAGAAGATGACGCAGTTGATTTAATTAATAGAATGAGGTTTATTTATACTCATTTGCCAATGTATATGCAAAATTTAAGCCCATTAAAAATAAAATTAAAAGATCAGCCCATGAACCAATTAGTATTCAAAAATGGATCAAGTGCGAAAGGACTGCCCCAGGGCGAAGATCAAGTGCGGCAATATACCGTGAGTCGATTATTTTGTGATGAGGCCGCGATACAAGACAAATTTGAAGGGATATATGGTAATGCTCAGCCCTCACTCATGGGGGGTGGCAAATTAGTGGCAATCAGTTCTGTTAATCCTGGTTTTTTTCAGAGGTTATGTGAAAAAGAATAATTTTCAATTGCCAATGCGACGGAATAAAAATGGACACATGATTGTGGATTTACATTATTCATTGGATCCGGCAAAGAATACTAAAGACTGGATTGATGTGGCCGAAAAACGTTATATTGGCGGGCGTAATAGTTTGAAGTGGCGACAAGAAATGGAAATGGACTGGGCGGCTGGGTCTGGAGAATTAGTCTTTCCACGATTTTCCGAACTTGAGCCCCAGATTGTAATGAACCCAAAAGAACCTTCTTCTTTGTCTCAATTATATGGTGGGTTTGACTGGGGAGATAATAATCCTTGCTCATTTCATGTGTATGAATTTACAATGGATGGGCATATTAATGTGATTTATGAATGGTATCAACGGAACATCCCAAGTGTGGAAGCTGCGGGTCAAGCAGTGCGAAGAATGTGTCCATATTACACTGATCTTCAATGGATTGCTGGTGATCCGATGATATGGACTGACAATCAATATACGCAAAATGGTAAAACAAGTTTGTATCAACTTTTGTCAACTGATCTTGCACCAGAGTTGCGGATTGATAAATTGATTGAGGCTCATAATCGCAATGACACTTTAATGGTTCAAAAAATGCACCTTCTTTTTGAAAAGAATAAATTTCATATTAGTCGAACTTGTTATAATATGATTAAAGAATTTCGGAATTTACGGTACAGAGAAGCAAGGGCGGATTTGAATAGTTCTGGACAGATTGTTAATAAAGATAATCATACTTGGGATGATTGTAAATATTTTTTACTCACACATCCTTCATCTAAAGGTCCAGTAGAAAAAGAAAAAATCGGCACCTATGGGTATTATAATAAAAAAGTAGACGAAGCACAAGAAATTGCCCAGAATACAGGAGCAGATTTTCAAGAAGTTTTTTCGGATATCTACGAGTCTGCACCCCCCAAAGGGATGAGTTATGTGGAAGAATAATCTATTGGTACTTAGTCTTCTTTTTTTAGGAGCTTGTGGTGCAAAATACACTAATAAGGATTTAGTGAGAATGTATTCGATGGGATACTCTAGTGGTGTATATGATTCAGATTTAAATTATTCTCATTGTATTGCCATGAGAGCAGTCGATAGTGCCGAACATGAAGCCCAAATAAAAGGGTTGAAGAAAATACACGATGATTTATACGAGGATTATTTAAATAAATTTAAGGATGATTACCCAGGAGATCCTATAAAAACTTCCCTTGAAATGGATGATAATCCTCTTATTAACTTAATAGTTCCTAGTGATGGAATAAATTTTATTCTCCCAGGATATCTAGGAGATGAATAATGGGAATTAAAGTGCAGTATGAAGTTGAATGTGATTTATGTCATGCAATGGCGAGACACACTTTTAATGTTTTTGATGGATATATATTCCCAGAAATTAGTAAACATACATATCCTGGATATTTTTGGAAATTTGAACCAGAAAATATGATTTTATGCCCAAATCATAAAGTAAATGAGATGTATACGATTGATGGATTAGATCATGTAGCATTACATGAACAACGCTTTGGATGGAGGCCGGAATAATGGCTGATAGCACTCAGAATAAATTAGTTATTGAAGATAAATTAGATGCTAAGAAACTTCGGGATCTTTGGAGTAGGCGCGTTGAGTCTGTTAAAAAATTTATAACGGATCGGTACACTAAAGAAACAGCTAAATATATGAAATTATATCGTAATGAATTAGCTGGTATGTTACCGGAAGCTCTTTTAAGTCAAGATGTTGGCGTAGACGTGAATGTAATTTTTCCTATTGTTAAACAACTTATTCCAAATTTGTATTTTCAAAATCCAAAAGTTTTTGTTACCTCTGAAGAAGATAAAATTATTCATGAACAAAAAGATGATAAAGGTAAGCCAGTTACAGATTTACAGGGCAAACCAGTGGTTGAAGAATTTGATGGGCATGAGGCAGCGAGTAAATTTCAGAGGACTTTAAATGATGACATACGCGATGGGGGCTTGAAACAAACAATCAAATCAAGTATTTTAGATGCCCATTTAGGATTTTATGGTGCAGTGAAAATTGGCTGGAACAATGAGCAAGGGGTTGGCAGCATGAATGGTGAAGCGCCCCCATCTTTTAGAACTGAAGTTTCTAAAGATAAGCCATTTGTTATCCGTCTTAAACCTTGGAATGTGTTACCTGATATGGCCGACTTTTACAATCCACAATGGATGGCTATTCGGTACACAGTGCCACCAATTTTTCTACAGCAAGATACGCGCTTACGACACACTGAGCAGATTAAAGGAAATGCTGATTTATCGCAAGAAGAAAAACGTAAATTTTGGCAACTAATGGAAAAAGAAGATTTAGTGCTAACTGAGTATTATGAGATATATGTGCGCCCCAGTGCGAATTATCCGAGAGGCAAATATTTTATTCTTTCTCCAGAAGTGTCAGATGATTTTCTTTTTAGTGGCGAGTGGCCATATGATTTTTTTGACCCCACTATTCAATTATTGTTCTTCAATAGAGATCCAGAAGGGGGGCTGCCCATCCCCGATGTGCGGTATTATTTTGGACAGCAAAAAGCTAAATCAAATCTTAGACGCACAGAATATGAATATGTGCAGCGAACCACTCCTGGTGTTGTAGTGAATATGAGTAATGTGAGTGATTCCACTAAATTAAGGAAACAACTGGAATCTAACCGTGTACCAAGAGTTATTGAAGCGTCAGGAAATGTGAATAATGTTATTGCTGCTGCAACATTTCCTAGTTTAAATCCTCAATTTGGTAATTTTAATAAAATTATTGATGACGATGTGGCCAGATTAAGTCAACAATTTAAAGGTGTGTTTGCTCCTGGTGGTGGGTCTAATGTCGAGTTTGCTAAAGTAGCCGAACTGTCAGCAGAAGGTGAGCAAATTTCGATGACTGAAAAAGCCGATGTGGTGCGTGATTTTGTAACCAAAATTGTCACAGTTATGGGAAAATTGCGAGAATCATTGGGCGAGAATAAAGAATTTCAAGCAAAATTTAAATATGAAGTGCAGCCTTTTTCTATGCAATTTGAAAATCCTACAGTCTTGCGTAGACAACTTACAGACATCCTTAATCTTCTTGGTTCTCCCCAAATTCAAAATGAATTACAGAAAGCAGGGAAGCGGGCCGACCTTGCTAAGAATATTGAAATGATCATTGGCACATTTCCAAACAGAGAATACGAATCATTGATTATTGATGAAGTGGAAACTTGCCCAGGGCAAGTGATATTGGCCATGAAAGAAAATCAAACTCTTGAACAAGGTCAGCAAGTTCCAGTAAATGAAACAGATATGCATGAAGTTCATATTCTTATTCATGGCTTATTGGGGGAGAAATCGTTAGAACATATGCAAGCCCATCAAGAGCGTATGCAACAAGGAAATGCGGGCAAATCAGGGGGCGGAAATGTAGATGGGCTTCCGGTTAATGGGGTCGCCACCTCTCAAGAACAGATCCGTGAACCCCTAAATCCCAGTGCCACTAATCAAACGGCTGCAATTAATCGGGAAACAGGAACTCGATAATGGCCCATTGTGATAATTGTAACTCAGATGTGGCAACTCGTATTCAGATAAAATATTGGTTTAATAAGGAAACTTCAATCCATGAAAAAACAGAACGTTGTAATCAATGTGCCAGTATTCCGGATACAACTCCAAGGGATGCTATGGGCAATAAGGTGGTGGG
>SDBT01020185.1_pt1 | contig 10425 bp, 10 predicted proteins | sample 2277101 | NCBI WGS metagenome assembly SDBT01 (sample SAMN10404973, study PRJNA504765) | marine sediment metagenome | isolation source: marine sediment core GS10_PC15, 103 cmbsf | place: Arctic Ocean: Southern Knipovich Ridge | collected 2010
AAGCCAGGTAATCCGGGTTATACTTGGCAATTTCCTCCCAGTCATATCGGAAGTGGCGTTTGATGCCGTCCCTTCTCTCCAGCTCGAGATTTGCCTGCTTCACCTCTTCCAGCAGGGTAGAATGGATTTAATATCACATACTGGTATAGCACCATGTATAGCTATATTTTCACCATCAACGCGTACCTGTATTGCCAGGGCTTCCAGCGCTAGGCGCTTATCCTCAAAACTGAGGGTTTTAAGGTTGTCCCTCACTACTTGGCAACTTTGCTTTATGCCGGCCACGTCAAAGTCAAACTCCTCGTTTGCCTTAATACGTTCTTCCAATTCCGCCTGTCGCTTTTTAAGTGATTTAACCTCGCTGTCCAGTGTGGCTATGTCGCGTCTGAGCCTGTCTTCATCCCCAACAATGTAAAATGTCTTGCACACCCTGTCCTTTTGCCTTTCACGGTTGGCTAGTTGATTTATGATGGTCTCGATCTCGTTTTCTATTAAAACCTGGCTGTTTAATTCTTCTTGCCGGGCACGTATCCCATCAAAAATAGTATCAGGCTGCGATAGTAAGGCTTCTATCCTCCGCCAGACTAGGGTCTCAATCTGATCGGCGTTATAGCCGGTGTTGTCGCATTTAACAGGCGTGATGATACTTCGCCGTCCCATGCAGTAATAATAACGCTGCCCGGTCCCGGCTCTAGCGTATCCCCAGTATTTCCTGCCGCAATATGAGCAAATAATATGACCGCGTAAGAGGTAAGTAATCTTGCCATTCCGCCTTGATTGCTCTTTGTTTCGTTTCAGGATCGCTTGCGCTTGGTTAAATAATTCGGCGGGGATTATTGCCGGCGTGGCGTTTGGTATCTCGACACCTTCAGAATAGGGCTTTGTCTCGATAACCGTCCTCTTGGTTTCTTTGTCGACCTTATGAGTTTGAATATACACGTAAGTCTTGCCCGTGTAGCTGATATTGGTCAGTATTTTATACACCGTTGAACGTATCCAGTACCCGTTACCTGACGGGGGACATATCCCCAAAGCTCTAAGCCGGTAAGTGATACCGTTTAATGTTTCACCCTCTATCAGCCAGTTGAATATGTCGCGAACTGTATTAGCCGTAGTTTCGTTAACATGCCTTTTTCCATCGCTGTAGGTATAACCGTAAAGCTGCCCCCTTTGCCCGCTGGGTAATTTACCAGCTTTCACACGCTCACGTATGCCTCGCATGGTTCGCTCTCTTATCTTTTCGGCTTCCAACTTGGCGGCGTAGCCCTTAATGTGGCTGATCAGCTTGCCCATGTCTGAGCTATCCAGTGTTTCAGTAACCAGGATAAGGTTAACACTGGCCTTCTCCATTTCCTCTTGTAGAATAATAAAGTGAACGGGGTCACGGCTGACACGGTCTAGGGTATAGGCGATTACCGCTTCAACTTCTTTTGCCCTCACCCACTGGCGCAATTCAATTAACTTGGGTCTATCAAGTGCCAATCCTGAGCAAGTTTCCAAGATGACGCAGTCCTGAGGCACTTCATAACCTAACTCTTTAGCCTTGGCTAAACAAGCCTCACGCTGGCTAATCAGGCTTGTGCCTTCTCTCTCTTGGTCCTCGGTGCTGACTCTGCAATAAATAGCTGCTGATTTCATTTTTGGCTCCTATTTCTGTAACTTTTTTCTGAACCCTTTGCAATCTAATTCTGTAGCTTAATTTTCGCTTGGTTTGATGTCGTACTCTTTATAATCTCTGGTCTTTCCCTTAGTTCTGTAATACCATTCCTTCCACTCTTCCGTCCAATCTTCCTTTTCCCCAGGAGCCTCATACCCCAAGAGGTTGTCATGATGTTCAGCACTATCCGTGAGGTGGCCTTCGCAAGCACATATACCCTCAACAACTTGGGAGCCATCTTCCTTCAGCACTAGGGCAAAACACGCTAATTGGAGTTTGTAAATACTCTGCTGCTCTTCGGCAAATACAGCCTTCCAACCCTCAGTCGGTATGATTGTCAGTGCTATAAACGGCATCAGAGTGACCATTTTACCTTCTAGTTCCATTTCTGGCCATTCCCGTTCCTCAGGGTTGTAGATAGTAAGTTTTTTAACTATCAGGTTTATTGCTCTTTTATCCTTTGCCATCTTCTCCTCCCTTAATTTCCTTGGATTTTTATTACAATCGCGGTCAATTGAAGTGCGATAGCTATCAATGTCAATAAAAACCCGGTGAGCCTAGACCGAAACTCCCATCTTACTCACTTGCGTTGATGCTGTATATCTAACCGCAAGTGGTTTAGGCATTTGGGTAGCCATTTCGCCCCAGCTACTTGATCTGCCAACCAGTTTACCAGAAGTGAAAATCCTATTGCCGCAAGGGATATGCTAAGCAGTAATGTAGCTGCTAATGTTAGGTAGTCCGAAGTCATTGACCTACCTTCCTTTGTGGACCAGATTGCTTAACCTTTGGCTTATTCCAATAAGGACTACGGCATTTTGCACATCTTTTAGGTGTTTTAAGTGAGCGTGGGTACCATTCGTATCCGCAGCGTAAGCACTTCTGTTTTTGTATAGCCATATTAATATTATACTCACTAATGAGAATAATTGTCAATACCTTTTGGCATTATTTTTTAGCTGTGGGTAGTTTAGCGACAGCACAGCGCTTACGGGCTGCCTGTTGACATCTCTGCCTATCTACCTGGGGCTGCTTCATATTGAGCGTAATATACGGCCTTCGCTTCCTGGGGGACTCATACCGCCGATAGCCACAGGCTATACAGAAGGTGTCACCATCGGCATCCATAAACAGCAGCCGGTGGCCGCACCTGGGGCAGTTGTGTCCGTTAGTACCTGCCATATTATTCATGCAGTAAAGTGCTTTGGCAATATTCACAAAAGATGGCAAGGGATGATGCCGTTTTACACGGTCCTGTTGGAGCCTTTTTCAATCTTCCTCATCCTCTTTACTTTTAGCCTTTGCCTTCGCCCGCTCCACATTCGCCTGTCCCATGTATTTCATCTCATCCTTACTAACCTTCATGCCGGAGATTGAAGGGAATACCATGCCGACATGAGCCTGTAATCCCTGTGCTCTGCCAGCCATGTTGATTGAAAGTCCACCATTCAAAAAGTTAGTCAAATCCTCCAACTCTTCTGTCATGGCAAACATCCGGAGCTGCGCAGAGTAAAGAATCAGGCTATTGCGCTGCTCTTCATCCCGAATATATGAGTTGGCCAGTGCAGAGTGAAAGTCCTCGTTAGCCTTCAACAGTGAGCCAGGAAAGCCACTTTCCCCGGTGGCACTCAATAGCCCCTGCCCTTCCGGTACCGTCCCCTCTTTATTGTCCTTAACTTTCTTTGACATTAGTGCCCTCCTTTTTTACGTTTTATACTTTTCTCTATCAAAATTAGTGAAGTCCAGCAAGTAGGCATCGCTGTCACTGTCCCACTCACCTTTAACCACTCCGGCCCGGGCGAGGTCATTCGCCAGATTATGTTTGTCAGCCTCATTCTCAAGCGGCACAATCTGGTAAAAGTCCCGCCTGGGGATAGTCTTATCATCACCCAGGAGAAGGCTATCTATAACCTGTAAAGCCACGTCTTTATACGTAGCTTCCTGTCTGTCCGAGTGGTCAATGTGGTATTTTGCCAGCTTCAGGTCAACTTTTTTCAGGCTCTCCCAAATATCGCCTGTATAATAAGTATCGTATGTATCCCATATAGGGATAGCGTTTAATCGCTTCTGATAGAATACAGGTCGCTCATCAAAAGGGAAGCCTGTCCACATACCCGATTTATCTTTAAAACGCCCGAATACCACACCACCGCGTTTCAACCCGGCTTCAGGGTAACGCCGGCTGGCATCCGAGGCATAATTCAACACGTCAGTCTGCCATTGGAGCTCACCATCAACCCAAAATTCATTTTGACTTTCATATATCAGGCTGGAATGGCTGTGCCTTATTTCCTGCAACCACAAGTTAAGCAGCCTGTTTTTCCAGGTGGCTGCCGCCATGCGATTTATAATAGTAGGCGCTTCCTGCATCGCAATTATGCAGTTGTCATACTCATTGTCAAATTCCAGCATCCGGGCAATATCAAGCGGCTCCGCTTCCAGCCGGTGAAATTTACCATACCGATCTTTTATCACCACGCCCAGAGGGAAGTTGGTCAGCAGGCGCTTCTTATACAGCCATGCCCCTTTAAGCGCCAGGTAGCTCATCCAGATGTTTTTACCAGCTCCCCGATGCCCACAACAGCCGATTACGTAACTATCTAACGCCAGGTCCATGATTGACACTGACCCAGAAACCTTACGTTTTCTGTAAAAACTGTTAATGTTTGGTGCGATTTCATCATTAAATATGCTTTCAGGTAGTGTTTTTAACTCTTTTTCTGGTTGTTTTAAGGTTTCTATCATCACATTATCCCCCTTTCGTATCTGAGGGGTCGCCTCATACCCCCCCCTTCCACCTCACACCCCCGGGTATTCGTACGGTGCCTCACACCCCCCTCCCCCCCTTTTTATATATCTTAAGGTTTCTATTCCTATCTCTTTTATGGATGGCCGCGGTTGCGCAACCGCCAAGGGTCAACACGCTGCAACCGCCGGCCCATTCCCCGCATAATATGCCGGTAATTGTCCATGTTTGGTATTCTTTCAACTGGAATAGGTGTCCGTCCAGCCCGTCCGCCAGCCTTGTATAATGCCTCACCGATCCGCCTGGCAACCTCTCGCCTATGTTTAACAGCAGGGGATCTATTCCTCTTGTGCTGCTGCCTAGCCCTGGCCTTCTTACTCATTTTGCCTTCACCTTGTCGCCGGTTGCCCATTACCTTCTCCCTCTGCGCCTTCCTAGAGGCCTGCGACTTATTGCCATTCCGCCTCTCATGGGCGTAAAATGCTGTTTACCCCTATTGATGCTTCTGGACCTAGTCCTAAACCTTACCTCTTTTCCCTCTGAGGTTGTGAAGCTAACTAGCTTGTGCTTCTTTGGTTCTTTAGACGGACGAGGAATACGCAGCCCTTTTGAAGTGATGCCCCCCTTCGGCCCAGGCATCTCAGTATATATCCGAGGGGGGAATATTCCCCTATCGGGGCCAGGCGGTGCAGGCTTCGGCTTCCGCTTAATCTCAATCTTAAACCGAGGCCTCACTTTACCCCTCGGTGGTAACAGTGGTGGCAGGCGCGTTAAGGGCCCTTGTTTTTTGTATTTGTACTTCGATGGGTCTTTCCCCATTCTTACGTCAAAATCCCACATCTCTTTTGGGGTCGCCTTCCTATCTCCCGTTGGTTTGGGAACAAGAGCAATAGGTGGCCCCCCTGGTGTGCCTGTTGGTGCTACTCGTTTAGGCTTAGGCTTAGGCTTCGACTTAGGGGCAGGACCTTCCCTGATGATGCCCCCTGGCGCCTTAAACGCTCTGGCAGTAGCCAAAGCCTCAATGCTGCCCGGCATAACACTCTTATCAGGGGCAGGACCTTCCTTGATGATGCCCACTGGCGGCTTATACGCTTTGGCAGCCTTTAGAGCTTCCTTCGACTTAGGTTTATGTCCTTCCCAATCAGGCATCTTTCTTTACCTCCTTTTTCACGCCTGAGTTACCATAACAGCCATAGTTAGGCCCGTGACACTAGGGTGCCTCTTGTTTTCTACCCCCGGCATAGGTGATAACTCGGTTTTCAAAAACGCACCCCGCGTTTTTGAACCACCTTGCCTCATTCCCATTATTTGCCCTGACAGCCCTTTAGCCGTAGTGAGCAAGGTATTAAACCAGTTACAGCAGTCTCTAGCTTGACCTGGGATTTGCCCTGGGTGCTTTTCTAACCTTATAGATTCACAGTATTGCTCCCACGAAAATTCAATGGGACATTTGTCCCGTTGATATTCTTTAGACTTCCTATCTCCCCCCCGGTGGCTTAACTTATCCCTAGCGATATAAAGTTCTAAGCAATCCCCCTCTAAAAGCCGGGGTTGGTTATTCTTAATCAGCGGCAAGTGTAAATTGTTAATCAAATAATAATGTATTGCTAGTCGTTTGTAGGTAAGTTGATTAACATTGTTGGACAGACTTGTGCCTGAATTATTGGACAAATAGCGGTAAACTGTGGCAATCGGCAAGCTAGGGTGTCTCACAATCCGCCGGCCACTGTTACTAATTCCTGTAACCTTTTGTGTAACCTTTTGTGTAACCTTCATCAGAAACCCCTCGCTGACACCCACGCTACGTGGCCACACCGGCAGCGCCAGGCTTCCAGAAACACCTTGCCGGACTCTGTTTTGACATCTCGATCAGGGAAGCGGGAGAAGGTTTTTATCCCCTTGCAGTCCCTGCAATAAATTGGCCGGTGACTCTCTCTTACTCTTACCGTAGTTTGCATTTTTTACTCCTTTACCCTTCGGCTTCGGCTACTAGGGTGAACACCCCCTCTAAAGCCATAAGTTAAAAAACCGCCACTGGTCCTTTTCTGCCACTGGTCCAGTAATTTTTGAAAGTCCCTTTTCTCTCCACATTTCTTGCAAACCCCCTTACCGCATTGGTCAATTAGCCAGTGGTGGCAACAATCTCCTGTTATAGCAATACCCCCTGCTCCGCTTTTTCCCTGCGCCACTTTGTTGTCCTGTGGACCTGCCCCTCTTTTCTAGGTCGCCCCCGGTGTTGCATAATTGGTTGTGGTGGTGTCAGTGGTACAATTCCCTTAGTGGGTATTTTTGCAACAGGTTTTTGTGCATCTGGTGGCCTCTGGCCAGCCCCTGACACCGGACCCAGGGAGACGGTTTGACCATCTGGAATTACCCCGTATTTTTCGCCAAGGTATATAAAAAATGCCGTGTCTTTCGTCCAGTGGTCCCCCCTGGTGTCATGATTGCTCATTACTTGCTCCCCAGCTCAGGGTGGTACCTTCCACAGAGCCAGCCTTTTTTGTCCAAAGAGCCCTCACGGTACCACCATTCCCTCAAGCCGCACACGTAACATACCCGCTGAGGCTGAGCCTCAGTCTTAGTCTTTATCGCCCCCAGGTGCCGAATACCAGCGTTATCAACCTTAGTCCTATTCACTGCAAACCATGACTTTGGCATTTTTACCACCTATCTTTTAATACTCAGCGGCTTCGGGTGACACTTGGAGCAGAGCCACTTATCATCATCTTTTAACCAGTAATCGCTACCACCACAACCACCACAGGGGTCATGCGGGTATTCAGGGATGTCGTCAGTAGTGTTAATAATGTTACTTTTGTTACTTTCGTTACCCATTTTCCCCAAAGTTTTTCCAGTAGGAGCCTCGTGTAAGAAACTTTGGTGATTTTCAATAACAGAAGTAACAGAAGTAACACTTTCCTCTTCTGACAACAATCTAATTCCTCGCCCTATTGCGACATGCTTGTTGCCCCTATCTGCAAAGGCTCCCTTTTCCTGTAATCGCGTTCGGAAGGTCATTTTGCCGATTGCATTTATATCGTTTTCCTCAGCCCATTGCTTATAATTAGCATAGAGAGCCTTCTGGTCTATGCTTTCGCTTTTCTTGAAGAGGCAGCGTTCAGTCAAAAAGTCGTAAAGGATATCCTGCTGGTCTCGGTATTCTGCCACCGCTTGCCTTACTGCTTCTGGTTCCGCTAGGTTGGTAGCCTGACACCACTCGGCACACCCCTTAACCAGCCACGCTAGAATGGCTACGCTGTGCTCCCTGGCAAGGTATGAGTCGTAGCCCTTTATGCGATCTGCTCCTGGTATCTCAACGGTAAACGGTATCTTCTTTAACCTGTACCAGATGCTATTCGTGGTGTCGGTAATCACTGGTTCATGGTTGCCGGAGAGCCACAACTTATGAGTAGGCTGAAAGTTATAACCCCTCTCAAATTTGTGCTCGCACCATAGGGGTTCGCCCCCGGTCATTCTCTTAACCAAGCTGACAGATAACCTTTGCCCGTCCTCTAACTCTGTGGCACAAACTAACCGCTTGTTTTTCAGACTGGCAATCGCTTCATCGGGTCCGCCACGCTTGTTTTTGTCGACCATAAAGGCTGAGGGGGGCACCTGGCTGGCATAATTACCCATTACCAACCGGCAGGTGTTCAGGAGAGTGCTTTTGCCGTTCCAGCCTCTACCATAGCAAAAGAAAAACACCATTTCAGACTGGTCGCCGGTGATTGAATACCCCATAGCTCGCTGAATATAGGTAATCAGATCATCATCATGGTTGAATATGCGGTCCAGGAAGGCAACCCATTCCTTGCTGCTGGCACTCGGATTGTAGTCAATCGGCAGGAGCTCGGTTATCATGTCAGCCCTGTCGTGTGGTTTCAGGGTGCCGGTTTTCAAGTCAATAGTGCCGTTATTGACATTCAGGAGCCAGAGGTTAGTGTCCAGTTCTGATAGATAGACGGCGATCCCCGGCTCGGACTCTGCGGAGCTGATCATAGCATCCAGCCTGACTTGCCTCTCGGTAGCCCTGGCATGGTTCACAATCTCTTTTCGAAGGTTGTTGTCAACTTCGTCTGCTGCTTCTCGGTAAATATCGCGGTCAGTCTTTTTAGCCAGTTTAGCTATCCTGATGCCCCCGATATCCCACTCCCAAACTTTGCCGCTCCAGATTAGCCATAGCTTGCGTTCAGGGCTATACCGGATAACATCACCCCACTGACTAGCCAATCTTTCGGCGTTGCCATAATCGGTCAGGTTGTAGTGCCGATGGTTATCGCCGTCAGGTTTTGGCTCATACTGGCTGATGCTTTTCGCTATCGTCAAGACTTCTTGCTCTGGTAGAGGCGGCGCACAGCGTCTAGCGTTTGTTTCAAGCAGGGTGGTTTCAATAGTCGCCTGGTCAGCTCCCTGCCGGCGCAACGCCCCGGCAAGGCTGGCCAGGCTGGCGTTGCGCTCCCCCTCTGGTATGGGTGTCCCCGGTTGCTGTGCCTTATCCCCTGGCTTGTTCCCGTCCAGAGCTGCCAGTATGCGCTTTGGTAGCTTTGTATAGGGGATTAGGTTCTCCCCCGGCATTGGTAGGTTTATAATCTTATACTCTCCGAGTTTGCTTTTACCAGTTACATTAATGAAGCCGCCAAAACCACGCGAATCAACCCCAGGTAGGAGTCCCGCCACTGTTTTGAAGGGGTGCCCGGTGGTGTCAATATACCAGTGCCCCCCGCCCCGGGGAGTTAGCACGTGGCATTGGCCGAGAGTAGCCTCTAGCTTTGCTCTGGTTTCGGGCGTGTCAGCGTCAATAACGGCAACGCTGGCGTTTGTAACTATCCCCCAAAGTTGCGGGTTTAGTTCGTCCTGCCAGCGCTCAAGCTGTGCTTCGTCAGCCGGCTTGTCTTGATAAGGCTTCCAGTTAACCAGCGGGGCCTTTTCTTTGTCGCCACCGCCGGAGGGAATTACCGAATAGCCCAGGGTTAGCAATTTGTAGGCTATGGAATAAGGGGTAGTGGCGGCGCCTTGTTGCCTTTTCATAACCGTAACCCCCCGTTTGGCAAGGTATTCCGGCGCCATCTCCGGCAGGGTTTGCAACGTTTTGGAGGGGGGAAGCCTTTATCGGCAAAGTATTTTTGCTCCCCGATTTCAAAGGTAAAACTAGCCCCACAATCTACACAAGTGAGGATTACGTCTTGGGGTTTGGTTTCTGTAGATTCTCTCATTGTCTTACTCACTCCCTTAATGGTTTATAAAATCAGGACTTCTGTCGCTCCTCATGTGGATTGTTATTGAATAATCGACGCCACAGCTGGCGATATTTTGTAGATTGAGAAATAGGGGAATTAAAAGACAGTCTAATGTCAGTAATAATCTGGGGGCTGGTTGGGCAGCCTTGACGTGAGGACTGTTTTGGCTTATTCTTTTGCTTAGTAGTGGGCATCTGAGCTCCTACTGAGAAGCCGTGTTAGACCTGTCGTGGGGCTGTGCGGCTTCTCTCCTTATACTGGCTTAGGTACTAACTCCTTTTTGTCAGTGCTTACCGGGTAGATGGTTAGTCTCCCGCAATTCTTACACCGGTATTGTGGTTTAAGCTGGCGCTTAATCCATACCCTGCTGCCATACTTGGTTAGATTTTCGCTACCACATTCGGGGCACTTCAACTCATTCACCGTCTTACCTCCTTAAAAGAGATAGGGGCAACCCAAATATTAATATCATATTTAGGCTACCCCTATCAATTAGAATCATAAAGTGTATTTATGCCTTTGTCAAGTCAGAAGTGTCGTTTTTTTGAAGCTAAAAGAGTAATTTTAGCCCCAAAAATTTTATGCACAAAATGTCGCTCCAAAGCCAGCACGGTAATAACCTACACTTGTCGCGCCAACTCCCCAGAATGGGTCTAAAACCTTTCCTTTTTAACCATACTCGAGGGATAATACCTATCTTTTACGTCCATATAGACATCATGATGTTCGGTCAGTGGTAGCGGATGGATTTGAAGTATATATTTGAAACACCGTCGTCATGAACT
>SDBT01020186.1_pt1 | contig 10425 bp, 12 predicted proteins | sample 2277101 | NCBI WGS metagenome assembly SDBT01 (sample SAMN10404973, study PRJNA504765) | marine sediment metagenome | isolation source: marine sediment core GS10_PC15, 103 cmbsf | place: Arctic Ocean: Southern Knipovich Ridge | collected 2010
GCATCTTTGATTGTGATAGCAAAATCTTGTTCAATCAGATGATTCCATGAAATACCAAATTCTTTTTTTATGCGCTCTGCATCTTTGTACGTAGTACGCAAGCCAATTGCAATATCTTGGGTAAAATGATTACCTGCAACTGGTAATACCATGGTATGCCGAATACTGCCATAACGATACAACGCTAGGTCAGAAGTTCCACCGCCAATGTCAAGGACCGCAATGCCAAGTTCTTTTTCATCATCACTGAGTACCGCATCTGCTGATGCAAGCTGTTCTAGTATGATATCATTAACTTTAATGCCCGCGCTTTCGCAACACTTTACTAAATTTTGTACCGAAGCAATTGCTCCTAGGATAATATGTGCCTGCACTTCTAAGCGTACACCAGACATATCAACGGGATCAGATAATCGATCTTGACCGTCTACAACAAAGTACTGCGGAAGCACATGCAAAATTTGGTACCCTTCAGCAATAGGAACTGCTTTTGCCGCATCCAGCGCCGATTCAATGTCCGACGGCCGTACCGATCTTTTTTTAATTGGTACTACACCATGGGAATTAACCGATTGAATATGGCCACCAGAAATGCCCACATATGCAGATTCAACTTCAAAACCGGCCATAAACTCTGCTTCTTCGAGTGCTGATTTAATTGATTTGACTGTTTTGGCTACATTAACAACTACTCCTTTTGAAAGACCATCAGATGGGGCTTTTCCTACCCCCAAAATCTCCAAATGGTTATCTGCCAATCGCTGTGCAATCAACACACAAATTTTTGTAGTCCCCACATCAATCGCGGTAACAATACGATCCTTAAATACACGTGCCATATCTCCCCCTCTTTTTTCATCTTTTTGAAACAATTATTTGTCGGTCAAACCGAACATCTGCTACCACTTCGTGATGCTTTGCCCACATACTATCGCTTATTAGTGTTTTCTTTGCATGTGTACACGCATCAACTGCCAAAGAGTTAATTGGTTGTGTATGCGTACAACAAATCACTAACTGCGGATCTTTTTTATTTTTCAACTCGATATGATTTCCATCAAACCATGCAACATCAAATGCCTCAAATACCTCAAATGGGGCACGATCAATCCAATTATGAATAACCGTTGGCAGTTGAATCTCACACAGCTCATGAATGTTGATATGTTTTAACCTATCAACAAGGATCGGATCATACTGCTCTTTTTCAAGCACCATGCCAGATGTGGTTGCCACAAACTGATGGTTAATTTTTGCTAATAGTGTACATGCACTGACATGCATATTAGCTCTATGTGGGATATAGCATAAGCGCACTGAGTCGATACATTTAAATTGCATACAAACATCATCGATCAATTTCTGCGACGAGATAGATCTATTTTTTTCAATATAGGTAATAATATGCCGCTGAGATTTCTGCGACAGTCGCTCATCAATGTGATAGGTGATCGATGCGTGTTGCGCGCCAGAAAAAACAATAGCCGCAACTTTGTAGGTTGCAACTGATCCAATAAGTCCCGTAATGCTTAGCAATGCTGCCACCGCACGAACGCTCCCTTTCATGTTTACCCCTTTTTATGCCCGTTGAGTAACGATAGTTACATCTTTTTCTACCGTTTCACTCTCGAATGAGTCAATAATTTAGGTAAACAGGGGTTTTTTGTGCGGTGCATAGAAATTATTTTAAATACGCTTGAGCTGAGTGCCAACTAAAAAAAGAAGGATACCAGCAGCAACTGAAGCATTGTATGAAATGTCTCCCGAACGCTGCGGCAACGTGATCTGTGTCCCCTCTTGCAAAGTTGAACGCGTTACACCAAAGCCTTCACCGCCGATAATTATACATGCAGGCTTTGTAAAAGTAGTATCTATAGCATTTTCACCTTTAAATGCCGCAATATACAAATGGTACCCTGCTTTTTTAAGCAGCTGTACCGCTTCTTGCACCGATGCTGCTTGATAGAGTTGTATATGCTCAACAAGACCCGCTGATGCTTTGTGCGCAGCTGCGCTCAGCGATGCTCCGCCTTTTTTGCATACAATAACCCCGTCAGTACCAGTACAATAGGCACTCCGCAATATTGCGCCAAAATTACGTACATCTTGCACACCATCAAGCAAAACCACAAACGGATTTTTTTTAGGATCAAAAAACGCCTTGCGATAGCCATACGTTTGCACCATAGCAACAAGCCCCTGATGATCGTCAGACCCTACTAACTGCGCAAGCTTAGCACGAACAACATACTGTATTTGCACTGGATACTTGGGCATCAAGCGCTGTATAAGCTTAAAGCTTTTGGGCTCTGGACGTGTTGTATAGAGCGCAAGCAGTTTGCGCTTTTTTGCTTTGAGCAGTTCTTTTATTGAATTGACCCCGTAGATATACTCTATGGGCTGTTTTTTTGTTTTATTTTTTGTCATATGCACCTCATAGAGCAGTATAACAGATTTAGAATATGACGATAGTTATTAAAAAGTATTCATTTAAAGCACTTTTCATTAGTCTATACATTGCGTAACGTTCAAACTTTCAGCTCCAAACCGAGGCTTCATGAAACCAAACATCCGTGCATGGGTTGAAATTGACACTGAACAACTCAAAAACAATATTAGCACTATTAAAAAAATGCTCCCAGAAGCGTCGGCTTTTACCCTCGTGGTAAAAGCAAATGCATATGGCCACGGCCTTAAGCTGGTTAGTCAATATTGCGAGCAAGAAAACTTGGTAGATTTTTTTTGTGTTGCACACTTAAGCGAAGCGCTCGAACTGCGTAATCTTGGTATCACTATTCCTGTCTTAGCTATGTGCTCAATTGATGCTCCTATTGAATACGCGATTATGCAAGAAATAGATCTGAGCGTATCAAATAGAGAGCAATTATGTACCATTAATGCTATTGCCAAATGTCTGCAAAAAAAAGCGCATATACACATCAAGATCGACACCGGCCTTGGGCGCTTTGGTTTTTTCCCCAACCAAATAAATGAACTTACACAATTACTCAAACAAGCAAAATATCTTATAGTCTGTGGCATATTTTCACACTTTGCGCAATCAGATGCGACCGACCAGACTTACACGAATCAACAGCGCATTATTTTTAAACAGTGCGTTAATGAGTTGATAAAAAGTGGCATCAATCCACAGTATATTCACCAACAAAATTCAGCAGGTATCGCCACACAACCAGATCCTCTGTATAACATGGTACGCGTTGGTGCACTTGCCTATGGAATGTGGTCATCAGAATATCAAAAACAACTTTTTGACACTACACAGCAAAGCGCAATTCAACAAATTTTATCATTCAAAACACACATAATAGAAATAAAAGAACTGCCTGCTGATACACCAGTCGGCTATAATGGTATTTTTGTAACACAACGCACAACTATTACCGCCAAGATTCCTGTAGGCTATGCTGATGGCTATTTTCGTCATTTTGGATTAGGCACAAAATCTGCGTATGTATATATTAGAAATCAACATGCACCAATTATCGGCCATGTTGCCATGAATGTAATCACTATTGATGTGACCGATATTACGGGTGTTCAATTACATGATGAAGTACTCCTCATGGGCAATAGTGATAGATTACGCACCAATGATTTATGTACTATTCTGGGTAGTGGAAACCCCCGAGAGGTAACCGTTTACATCAATTCAAATATTCCGCGAATCATCAAGTAAATGGTAAGAAGCAATACTTACATGTACAAATATGCTCACGAGAGTTTTGCATTTTCTGGAACTTCTCCTTTGTTGTCAGTGTAGATGCTTTTGAACCCCTGTTTGCATAGCTTAGATATCCATAAATTTGCGCCGATTTTGACCACTTTTCCTCTTGAAATGGCCTAATGTTCAATGGTGTGCATCGAAGAGCTTCTTCCATGCAGTCTGTTGAGCTATAACCATTTGTCTCCATATCCTTAATCATTTTTTCACGCCAAAATTGCATTATCGTCTTTACCGTACCCTTATCATCACATAGAATCTGCGGACTTGCACCCGCATCAAGTAACGCCTCTACAAGCTTTAGGCCTCCTTTTGGATTCTCAAATGCCTTTGTTGTTGCAATCGTCAAGGGAAAAAGATTTTCGCGCGTCATTGTATAACCATTGTAATCAAACCTCCGCAAGTTCCGCAAGGCTATAATCATGCTCGCCCCTCTTACATTAACTTGATAATCAAGAATCAGACTCACAAGACTACCCACTTGGAGCCCTGATAATTTTACCCCGGCGTTGCACTCCAATATCTCTCTAAATTCAAAATGAGCTCGCTTACTACGGGAATCCACAACATCACAAAGCTTTGTGTAAACATCTAACTGCTGATTTGTATCAGCAGCAGCACATTCAATATGATTAAAAAGAGTAAAAGAAAAAAATACAAAACTAAAAATAATTTTCATTTTAGAAAGATTCACTTGATACACTAAAGGGAAACTTTGAATCATACACACTTACAACACACTCATCATTTGTAAGACACGATATCTTGCTTTCTGGGCCTATTTCATTTTTTATTTTATGAGTCTTTTGAGGCACATAACTGCCCTCTCCTACTTTCCATATAGATACACTCCATCCGGCAGGGCTATTAGTCATTAAAGCAAAGCGGCTACCATTTTTACTGTAAGCCATATCTTGTACCCATCTTTGATTAAAACGAACCCTACATTTTAATGATTGCAAATCAAAAATAAATAAACCTTCATGCTCAGATGTGCCCCCACTACGTACTCGCTCCTTTATGGTACCCAAAATTGCCAATTCTCGTTTTTCTACATTTGGATTAAAAATCATCTTGCTGCATTGTACATTTTCGAATTTTGCAGTCTTTATCCAATCTACCCCTTTAATATTTCCTGTCTTCACCCTCTGTATCGTAATGCTTTTATCGGTACTGAATGCAAATAGGCTATTTGCCGGAAGAGTAGTACTCTTTACTATCGCATCTGCAGATTTGCAAACAAAAGAGATGGTAATAAAAAATAGAGTAATTATGTTCTTGGCGATTGCCATGCGATTCCTTTGTAGGTTGGATTTTTTGTGTAAATATATGCTTATCATGTCCTTTCAATACTATCTCCAACTTAATCCTTTTGGCCACAAATAATCAATAATTGTCTGTCTTTTGCGCTTCAGTAATTCCAATAGTACCAGAAATTGCGCTGCTTAGCAAAAAAATACAAATATTTTGATCGCTCTATTGCAAGACTGATAGTGGATAATACAAGCATATTAAACGTTCAGGTACATATTTTTTTAAAAATTGGGTATCATGGTACAGCCTAAGTGCGGTAAATTCAATTTTTTACATGAACAAAAGTAGGTGTATGTACATTTTAGAAGGCAATATTGGTGCGGGTAAATCAACTTTTTTGTCATTGCTTGCACAGGATGCCCCATCAATCTCCGTTGCTCTTGAACCGGTACATACATGGCAAAATCAAATATATGGGCAATCATTGCTTGCTCATTTTTATCAAGACCCCAAACGCTGGGCCTATACATTTGAAAACCTTACACTCATCTCTCGCGTGCAAAATCATTTGATTGAACAGCAAAGCAATCACCCATTGCGCATTGTAGAACGCTCTATTTACTCGGGTAACTACGTATTTGCACGCAACAGCTATGAAAGTTCATTTTTAACCCCCATTGAATGGCACATATATCAAGAATGGTTTACCTTTTTAACACAGGGCAAATGCTGCACACCACAAGGCTTTATCTATTTACGTGTATCACCAAAAATTGCATTCGAACGTATTAAAAAAAGAAATCGCCTTGCAGAAAAAAAATTAACGCTCGCATATGTACGCCAAGTGCATGAAAAGCATGAGGCATTTTTAACGCAAAAGTATGCAACCTGTCCTTCTATTGTTAATGTTCCTATTCTTACTATTGATGTAAATCAAGAATTCGAGCATAACAGTAAGAATCTTTCAGAACATGTACAACAAGTAAAAAAGTTTTTACACAAGACGAACCCCAACAATTATCAATCGAATGCTCATGAATATCAAAAATTTGTTTAAACGCCACGCACTTCTTGGTATTCTTTTTTTAACCCTCAGTATGCAAAGCTGTTTTTATGTAAATTCCAGGAGTGAACCAATCAATTGCTCTATATTGCTCTTTACAAATAACCAACCAACACAGGCATTACAATCATTGCTCACATTAACCGGCATCAGTGATATCCAACTTGACTTACAAAGCATAGTCGATGCTACACAAAAAGAATGGCTACGCCGCCCCGGACAAGAGCGCTGGCATATGCAAGAAAAATTTACAGATAAGCGAGATGATTTTTTACTGCTTTTTGATGAATTGCATATCTTAAATGAAATTAAACCAACACAAAAAAAATATACCTATGTACTTTTTCTGGGCGCCGCACTCTATCGCACGCGCACGCGCCTTGCCTATTTAATTCATTTATATAATCAGGGGCATTCGCTTTGATCATGTGATTGTTCTGGGCGGCTTGCGCCCCCTAGATCCGGCTATTGAAACCGAACATGATTTACTTAATCCTGATATTCTAGGGTTATCATTGCGCACCGATTGGCACGCACCTGCACAACTTCCTACAACAGAAAGTGAGATGATGCGCTTTGTGTTTGATCAGACCGATCTACCATTTGATCGTAATATCATTACTTTTATCGATACACCAATGCAAACAAAAGCAGACGGCTCTCTTACTCGACCAACCACGGCTGACACCGTACACTCATGGCTTGCACAAGATCCAGTGCCGGGGAGTTGTTTGGCTATCTCAAATCAACCATTTGTCTGCTACCAAGATACAGTCATACGTACCTATCTGAAAGATTTGCATTCAAAATTTTCTATTGAAACAGTGGGAGAAGGTGTTTCAGAATCTGAGAGAAATGATCTCAAAATTGCAGTCACTCTTGACGCTATTGCACGTTGGTTGTATCAGTTGAAAGTGCAAAAGTTTAAGTAAGCAATATATTTTATTTTTGCTCTTCCTTTGGTTGTCTAACTATTTTCTCAAGTGAGCTGAGGCGTCTTTTAAGCTTTGGCAGTTTTTCATTACTATCATAAACCCCTTTTACTAAGCCGGCCACTGTTTGCTGATCGGTTGCATCTCTTGACTCTAAACCATCCATCCTATTTTTGCTGGACTCTGACTGTTGTTTGAGTTCTTTAACTTCGGCTTCCAATATTAGGATTCTTTTGCTCGTCTCCTCGAGGCTCAACGATTCACCAACCTCACTTGCGCGTGGATCCATTGCAGACATAACACTCGACATACAAAAACATGCCATGACTAAAATTTTCATTACTTAAACTCCTACTGAATAGTTGTTTATTGTTTGTAACATTTCATCGATAAAAATAAGATATTTTTCAATACTACTAACTGTTTCAAGATCATTCAACACATGCGCTTGATCAAGACGAAAGGGCCCAATCGCGGTACGGGTAAGTGCGTGTGTAGTTGCGTGAGTGCCAACTTTTTGTGCAATATCATCAACTAAAGTGCGCATATATGTACCATGAGAAACGTGTGCTGCAATAGTGAAAAACGGCAAATCAAAATCAACCAATTCAAGACTATACAACTGCACCAATCGCCGCTTTTTTTCTGCAACGTCTTGCAATTGCTCTACTGACATTTTTTTTGACCGCGCAAGCGCAGACAATCGTTTGCCGTTGTGTTTGAGTGCACTATACAATGGCGGCATTTGTTCATATGTTGTGCCAAAAGAATCGATCGATGCTTGCAACTGCGCGCGCGTAATGCCACTCACATCATTCTGGTCTTGCAATACCTGCCCGGTATAATCCAGCGTATCAGTCAATTGCCCAAGCTTGCCTTTGGCGGTGTATCGTTTATCGAGCGTTATTAAATGTTTGATTTCACGCGTTGCAATACGTGCAATGCCAACGATCAACAAGCCTTCAGCAAACAAGTCAAGCGTTCCTGCATGGCCCACTTTTATTCTTTGATCACTGGTTTGCTTTAAGACATTCACTATGCGCGTTACACAATAGCGAGACGTTACCCCACTGGGTTTATTGATTAGCAGGAAACCTTCAATACCATTTTCATTCATCAGGAATTAACCTAATTTATAAATTCTGTGCTTACCCACTTTGATGGTCATACCCGGATTGCAATCAATTTGAGCTTTAAAATCAGTCACCGGTTTTTCATCGATGAGCACAGCATTTGCCTCAATAAGTCTTCGTGCTTCTGATGACGATGAGATTGCACCAAGCGCTCTGAGTAAGTCAACAATCCACGCAGGATTTGCCATATCTGCTGGAAGCACTACTTCTTGCGCCTGCGAATAATCTTTCTTTTGAAATAACGCCTCAAATGCTGCACGTGCCTTGTCAGCATCTTGTGGTGACCAAAACTTGGCGATGATTGTATGCGCCATATCTTTTTTGAGTGCCATAGGATGTAAGTTACCTGCAGCTACCCGTTCTTGCAAAGCACTTATTTCTTGATCGGTTTTGGCAATAAGCAACTGCAAATACCGCCACATCAAATCATCAGAAATAGACATCAGCTTACCAAACGCTTTATCAGCGGGTTCAGCTACACCAATCGCATTACCCAACGATTTAGACATTTTCCCCACACCATCAAGACCTTCGAGCAACGGCATAGTGATAATAACTTGTGGCTCTTGACCATACGCTTGTTGCAGATGACGTCCCATAAGAAGATTAAATGTTTGATCAGTACCACCTAACTCTACATCTACCTCGAGGGCAACTGAATCGTAACCTTGCAACAATGGATAGAGTAGCTCATGAAATGAAATTGATTCATGTGTTTTTATACGTTTTTGAAAGTCATCGCGCTCAGTCAATTGTGCAAGCGTTGTTTTTGCACACAGTTTGAGTATGTCACTGCTTGAAAGCTTATCTAGCCACTCAGAGTTGTAGACAATTTTGATTTTTTTAGGATCTAAAATACGGGATACCTGTTCAAAATAGGTCTTAGTATTGCGCTTGATATCATCTATGGTTAGCGGTGGGCGCGTTTTTGATTTGCCAGTGGGATCACCAATACGTGCAGTATAATCACCAATTAAAAAAACAACATTATGTCCAAGATCCTGAAACTCTTTAAGTTTTCCTAGCACTACCGTATGCCCTAAATGCAAATCCGGTGCGGTGGGATCCATGCCCAATTTAATGGTAAGTGGCTTGCCTGTTGCCAATTTTTTCTTGAGCTCTTGCTCGGGTATAACTTGCACAGCACCGTGCTTTAACTGATTTAAAACGGTATCAACATCTTTTTTCATAATTCATTCACTTTCCTATTACGCTTTAAAAAGCGTCGCACATTTGTTCCCCAAGCATACTGCAGTGCTCTCAAAGAGAGGGCCTATTATACTGCCGAGCATAGCAATAATAACCATTACTCCAAGCAATACCAGCAAATAATAGCGCTCAACATCAAATCGCGTCAAAAGAAAAGCCATGACATTCATGATAATGGTAGAGAGCAAGCTAATAATGGCAAAAAATATATTGAGATAAAAAAACACACTCAGCACATAACCAATAGACAAGGTAAATGACGGAATCAAAGAATGTATATTGATAGCATTGAGCGCTGCTGGAGTGGTACCAGTAAAGAGTAAATTCAAGGCAAGATGGTATACTAACATCTGCATAGGCTGATCAAATATAAAAGCGAGCATAGCCATAGCACCAGTTGCCATTAATAAATGCATAAAAACATCACTGCACACTGCTACCATGTACTTAAGCCGTGCATAGGGCCCAATAAAATTATCCCCATTGATCGGCACATGACGCCCCCAGCCAATAATAAATCTGCTAGAGATATAGCGAGAAAAAACCAAAAAGGTAAAACCTATCGGATCAAAATGATCTATTGGATTGAGCGATAAAAAACCGAGACGCTCAGCGGTATCATCTCCCAATTTTTCGGCAACATAGGCACGAAACCATCCGGCCGGCGTAATGGCAAGTACGTATGCCAACAATAGAGTAAGTATCCCTTGAATATCTCCAACATGATCTATAAACATAAAAACCCTTATCTTAACAATAATTACTATGTATATTAGCTTACCATTGGTCAGATATAGGTCAAATAAACACCAGTAGACAAGCATCCCACCACACGCTAGTATAGATCGTCAAAGTCTGACCCTAGTTAAGACTGTGAGTAGGTAAAATAAGCAAAGAATCAAGGGAAAGTATAATGAGTAATACAAGCAAAAAAGAAAAGTTATCTTTATGGTATATGCTACTACCAGCCGTTGCCCTTCCAATTATTACCGCATTAGTATATTGGCCATCCTTGCATTACAACTTTCAATTTGACGACATTGCCAACATTCAAAAACATTTTAATATTCGCCATTATAATTTTTCGGG
>SDBT01020188.1_pt1 | contig 10424 bp, 10 predicted proteins | sample 2277101 | NCBI WGS metagenome assembly SDBT01 (sample SAMN10404973, study PRJNA504765) | marine sediment metagenome | isolation source: marine sediment core GS10_PC15, 103 cmbsf | place: Arctic Ocean: Southern Knipovich Ridge | collected 2010
GCATTAGCATAACAAAGCCGCTAACGCACCATCAATAAATGCTGTGATTTGACTTTTTATATTAAAAAATGATATGTTATAGCAAATTTTCAATCTGTATCATAATCTACGTGTATGATATTGAATGGATAGGGTGGCGCCGGTGACGACGACCCTGAATCTGAGACGATCTGCACTTACACAACAGCTACTGTTGACGCAATTTACGCAACCAAAATGGGCGTTATTACCGACGACGATGTTGTACCCTAATTGAGCGAAAGTCGAGGGTGCCCAAGATTTAAGGCGTCCAAGGGCGAAGCCGTAATAAACTACTGCGAGTCCTTGGCAACGCAGAAGATGGGGTATCATCGGCTTTCCCGAAGGGTAAACAAAATGGAGTGATTTTTCGGCAAGTTATATTTCACTGGTGCAAGAGTTGTAAACAACCTGAATGTCGCTTAACAAAAGTAATAAATCAGATTTTTTTATATAAGTTCTCCATTTTATTTACGCTCATTTAGGGTTGTACTTGCCTCTGATCTGCCAAGTAACCCGGTATTAATAAAAAGCGACCTGGTTGAAATTATAATCGACTTTAATAGCCTGGATGATAACTGGCTTAAATAGAGTTACGGTCCTTGATAAATTTATATATCGATTAAATTCTGAGCGATCTTGGACGTTTAAGTAATCAATATATCAAGGATGTCCCCTAAGCAAAAAATCTTTACAATCGCTTCAATAGTAATGCTCTTCAAGCATGGAGGAAACAATGACCATTAAAATAGTTATTGGAATCACGATTACCATAGTTATTGGACTCATAGTCAAATTCGTATTCATCGATAGAAGCAAGCGAGACTCAAGTAGCACAACCAATATACAAATAGGATCTAAGGCTGGCGGCGATATAGTATGAAGAGACAAAAAAACGAATAAATAATTGATATGTCAAAAACTACCTCTACTCAAATAGGTATCAAAGCTGGTCGTGACAATATTGGCCGCGACAAGCACGAGAAGACGATTAACATTCATAAATATGGCTCACGGCGCACCCCTATTTCAATTTTAAATGATAAGTATTTACAAGAAATGCAAGGAGAAACAGAGATCTATGAATATATAAAGCTACTTATGCATTATGTTGATCCTTCCGAGGATGATGTTAGAGGTCTTGAGGATAAACTCAAGTCGGCGGTAAGAGATAGCAATTATATTGAAGACGCTAAAAAATATAAAGAATTATTCGCAAAAAGATTAATAAAAAGAGATTTGTCACCTTCCGCTCAAAAAATCTTCGCATATCTATTGGGCAAGCTTAAACAGAGTTTCCGGCATAAAATTCTACCATCAATAAAGAATGGATTAGATCAAGACATAATTGAGAAAATGATATTCTCTAATGTTATTGAACCAATATACGGTGAACTTGAAGAGAACGTGTTGGAGATAACATGGGATGAATTTATTGGAATGCTCTACTTCTTAACTGGCAATTGCCATTTAAGATGGGATTGGGAACAAGATGCTAATATATAACCCGACCTATGACGTTTATCACGGGGTATTTCGGGTTCTTCGGATTTTGGAGACCTTAGAGATAAAACCGTACCGAATAGAATTCATAAGGATTGCAGATTTCTATTTTCTATTTCCTCACTTGTTTTCAGAAATTAGGATGCCTAATAAATACCGCAAATTAAAGAAACAAATGGAAAATTCTAAAAATAATTATAACGAGGTGCCAAATCATAAAGGACTACTCAGAGAACTGTTAAAATGTCAGCTAATGGCAATCAAATCTGTAGCCGGTGCCGGATTGATAGACAAAGAAAATTTCCAAAAAGGTATTGTCATTAGATCCTCAAAAGAACTTCCAGAGAAACTGTTTGAGCTTATTGATTTGGATAAAGAACAAAGAGGCTATATTAATGATGTGATCCTTGCTCTGTCTGAGATCACGCTGCAAGGACCAAATGGATTAAAGGCAAGAACAAATTTAATGGAATTTAGATATGACATTATTTAAGCCTACATTATTTGTAAACAGAATGATCGCCGTTCATAGAGGGAAACATGTCTATGATGAGGTTTTTCGGCCTGGAATCAATATAATCAGGGGTCAAAACAGCTCAGGTAAATCAACGATTACAGATCTTCTGTTTTATTCCTTAGGCGGTGAGATATCGCAATGGAAAAATGAAGCATCCATGGTTGATTATATGGTTGCAGAAGTAACGCTTGGTGACACCAAGGTTACGCTTAAAAGGGATATTGACAAACAAAGACGGCCTTTGGAGATATATTGGGGTAGCTACGAATCAAGCCAAGACAGCGAAATGGCAGACTGGCAAAAATATCCTTTCCAAATTTCAGAATCCAAAGAGAGTTTCTCTCAAGTATTATTCAGAGCGATGGGGATGCCTGAAGTAAGGGGGGATAATTCAGTAAACATTACAATGCATCAAATCATGAGAATGATATATGTAGATCAAATGACACCGGTCAACAAAATTATAAGATTTGAACAATTCGACTCATCCCTCCACAGAGAAACAATCGGCAACTTGCTGTGTGGTATCTACAGTAATGCATTATATCAAAAACAGTTAGAGATTGAGAAAAAGAAAAAAGAATTTACATCGATTGAATCGAAACTTAAAAGTATTGTATTGATTTTAGGTAAAGCCGGCCAAGATATTAATATCGAAAAACTTGAAATACAGTTGGGAGATACTGAAGCTGAACGAAAACTAAAATACAGTGAATTAGAAGAGCTTAAAAAACAAAAAGATATAGGTGCATATAGAGAAGAAAAAAAAGAAACCGTAAATCAGATTCGAGAGGATCTGATAAATAATAAATCAATGTTATCTCAATTGATAGATAATCGAGAAAGACTTGAATTTGAGATAGTTGACTCGCGGCAGTTCCTTTCTGTTATAAAAGAAAGATTGGAAGCCTTAAAAGCATCGAAAACTACAAGGGATGCTTTAAATGATTTAACATTTGATTTTTGTCCAGTATGCCTGGCAGAAATTAACGACGAGGATCTCGAAACCAAATGCCCGTTATGCAAAACAGAAAAAGAAGATGCTACCGAGAAGAAGAATATCCTTCGAATGCGCCAAGAACTCGAAATGCAAATCCTTGAATCTGTGACGTTGATTAATAGTAGGGAGAGCGAACTCGACAAAATTAGTTTAGAAATACCTGGGCTAAACTCAAAGATCAACGAACTTAGCTTAAAATATGAATCAAGCAAACGCGATGTTTCGAGCCAATATGATAAAGATATTGAAGAGTTAATTCGTCGAATAGGTTACTTAGACCGGACATTAGAAAATCTCCATGAAAGGGCAAGACTTCTTGAGTTAATAGATGAGTTAGTTGAAAAAAAGGCTGATCTGAATAAAGATATATCAAGATTACAAGATGAGATAGAATCAATTATACAGGAGCTTTCAAGCAGAAAGGAAATTGCCTATAACGAGATTGCAAATCTTACGGCGGATCTACTTAAAATGGATTTAGACAGGGAAGCCGAATTTAAATTTGTTGATAAAGTGTCATTTAATTTTGGTGATGATGATATATCTGTCGATGGGAAAAGTAACTTTTCTGCAAGTTCAATGGTCTATTTAAAAAACAGCTTTCACTTCGCAATGTTTTGGGCTTCCCTAAAAAAGGACTTTTTAAATTATCCCAGGTTCATAATTTTCGATAATATTGAAGATAAAGGAATGGAATTAGAACGGAGCCATAATTTTCAGAGGAAAATTGTAGAATTATCCGAATCAAATGAAGTAGAACACCAAATAATTTTCGCAACCTCAATGATTGCAGATGAGCTTGAGGATGATAAATACACAGTCGGCAGGTTCTACACCAATGATAAAAAATCGTTAGAGTTTGGGTAGTTGCACATTTCCAATATCTGGGGTTGGGCACGTTCATTAGACATAATGAGGGCATAACTATGAAACTAAATATTCATCGATACAACTGTTCTGAAATTCTCGGCGAGTCGTTTGCGTAGACTAAAACCAAGGCAAACAGGGAAACCGAACCGGAAGGAAAGGGGCTGACAGTGGTATGTGAATGGACCCGATTTCTGAATATTACGCAACTTGAGCTTTATAGAGAACCGTATAAAATAATAGATGAGTAATTAAGCAAAAAATGAACGATAGATTTTCACAAGGAGGAATTGTATAAATGAGATGGAATACCTTTGAGAAATTCTTAGTCTATGGTGCAGTGATCGTAAATATATCACTTTGGTTCCTGATACCACGATTTTGGCCTGATGCCTTAAAAGTTGAAGGTGCTCAAAGTTATGTATTGAACATGTTGATATGGATTGTGTTAGCTAATTTTCAGATTTTAATAATCGTATATTGGGGATTGAATCGCAAAAAGCGCGAAGAGAGGTTCTGGGATGTTTTGGAAAAATTGGAAGCAAACCTTTCCACCATTCGGAAACACTATAATGAGATTCGTGCCCAACAAAATGACAGGAACTGTCTTTTTGGAGAATGTATAGAGGAATTTGTTATTAAACTCAGAGAAACTGTTAAAACAGCTGCAGTAAAAAGCCAGCTGGAAATCAATCAAAATCATTTCGACACAACCCGCATTCTTTTAAACTGTATGGGTGGGAGAAAGAGTGATATTTTTCGCGCAGTACATTTTTTGAAGGACAACATCTATATGTTTAATACGCCGCATGCTAAGACCTTTTTTATTAAATTGCATGAAAAGTTAATTGCGAAAAAAATAATAGAGGTTCAAAGAATAATTGTATTTGATGATCCAGAAGATTTAAATTCCCCACAATCGAAAAAATTAATACAGTTTCATCGCAATACGGATTGTTATTCCTGTAAGTTAATACGTCGAGAAGATTATGCGGGATATCTAAATGATTGCGGATTAGAACGCACTACACAAGATTTTGGCATTTACGGCAATAGATATATATATTTTGCAAAAGAGAGTCACTCGAACAAAATAGTAGGTTTATTCTCACAAGACAACTACATAATAAATAATCACATAAAATGTTTTGACGAGATATGGAAACATACAAATGGAAATGAATACTTGCATGACGACATAAGCAATGACGGGATTCTGATCACCAAGCTTTTCGAACAATAACATGATGAAATCTAACATAGATTTTAGTTTTTATTTGCCTAAATTAAATATAGAGTGACCAATTGGGGTCCATATCCTAAGCGAGGAAAATATGAATATTAGGATATAAATGTTTGCAAAAAGGAGGGTTTAAATGAGAATTGATCTAAAGTTCGACCAGGCAGAGTATCCTGATAAAAAATTGAACGATTCTATCACCGAAATACTCAATGATAACTATCTAATGGCTGTATCAACAATTAATAAAAACGAAAGTTATATAAATACAGCTTACTATTGTTTCAACGAAAAAATGGACTTATTTATGCTCACAGAGCCATTCAAGCAACATAGTAAGAACGTGGAATCCAATAAATCAGTTGCATTAGCCATTTATGATTCTCATCAACCTTGGGATGAACATAAAAGAGGGTTACAAGTTTTTGGGGATTGTGAAATAGCAAAAGGCCTAAAATTAATCCAAGGTACAACCTTGTACTTAAAACGATTCTCCGGACTTAGCAAATGGATTAAACATGCAGATGATTTTGCGAAAAATATCATTAACTCAAAAATCTATATCGTAAGGACTAAGTGGTTGAAGCTTTTTGATGAAATTAATTTTGTAGAGGACACATTTATACCACTTGTACCAAAACAATAAATTAAAACAATATATAACCAGGCCTTTCGCCCCTTTAATTTATAAAATTATGTCTATAATGATTTTTAAATGCCAATTACCAAAGTAAGAAAAGTTGCATCTAACTAAATATCTGATTTAATGTATTTTGATTAAGAATCGAATTTACAGTAGAAAAAAATGACAGAAATTTATACCTGGGATAAAATTCGTCAATGGGATTTAGTGTTACCCCCTTCACGTCCTTCTTTGTACCACCTTAACATCATTGCTGATGTAATAAATTCAGTTGAAAAAAATAGTCCTGTTGCAGTTTTGGGCTGTACACCTGAATTTCGAGATTTACTCTTTCGCATTGGGTATAAGGAAATTTATATATTTGATAAAAGCGTAGATATTTATTCTCAAATGACAAATCTAAGAGGTTTTTCCAACAAAGAGCATTTTATACACGGCGATTGGATGCAAACTTTACCTCAATTTAGCAATTTTTTCAGCATAATATTGTCAGATCTTACATCAGGGAACATCTCATATGAAAGGCGATCGGAATTTTATTCAAGAATACATAACTCCTTGTGTAAAACAGGTTTGTTTATTGATAAAATTCTTACGCATAAAGGACCTAAAAAAAGTTTAAAAGATTTAAAAAGAAAATATTCTCAACTGCCGATCAATCTTTTGTACGTTAATTATTTTTCATGCGAATTTTTGTTCTGTAGTGAACTTCTTGACAAAAAAAACCTAGTTGACACTGATTTTTTTTACGAATACTTAGCCAATGATTTCGAATCGCCAATATTAAAAAAATTCTTAACTGAATCTCCTAAAATTACACCCTATGGTACAATTTGGTTTTACGGTAAAGACTGGGCAATAATAAGCGAATATTATTTTCGCTACTTTACGCCATTAAAAATCTATGAAGAAGAAACGGGTAGTCCGTTCTGCGGCAATTTAAAGATAATTATTGGGAGGAAAGCACAGAATGCTAAATAAGATAGATGGGAAAGTTATAGGCTTAATTATTTTTAATATTATCTTTGCAATTATCATTCCCCTAATAGCCAATCATTTTAAATGGATTACTGGAACTGATTCTATTGTTTTCGGTGTATTAGTCGTGCTTTTGTTAACTTCTATTGAATTATTGCATACTGTTCATTTAATTCTTGATCGGGAGAGAACAGAAATAGAATTATGGCAAACAAAAAATAATTTTGATGTCAAATTATCAAACATTCGTGAAGCATATACGAAGATACTTAATTTTAGAAGAGATATACCTGATCTTTTTCAATCTTTTTTTGATGATAGGACTACTGAATTAGAAAAGATGATGCTTGAAACTGCAAATAGAGATGAGCTTCATCTTGAAAGAAGCCATGTTGTAAGCATTAATGTTCTTTTAGGTAGTTTTAAGGGCGATTCGGGTGACATATTCAGACCGGTTCATTTTTTTGAAGATAATGAATTCTTATTTGATATTTATGCAAAACAATATTTTTACAGCACTCACAAACTATTAAGAGAAAATAAAATAAGTAGTATAAAACGGTTAATGGTATACGAGGATGAAGAAGAATTAAAAGAAGTAAATAGCATTAAATTAATGAATTATCATGAAATTAAAGAAGGATATTCTTTCCGTGTAATGAGAAAGAAAGACTATTACTCGATGTTACGAGATCACAATTTGTCAGTTCCAAGGGATTTTGGGATTTACGGAGATAAATACGTATACGTTGCAGAAGTAAATTTAGCACACAATATAGTTGGCTATTGGGCAAGAGATCCTGATACAATATCGAAGATTATTCGGTTTTTTGAAGTCTGTTGGGACTCTCCTATCAGTCAACCTCCAAAAGATATAATAAAAGAAGAGTATAAAAATTTATCTATTGAAGATTTATTTATTTGATTTCTTTTATACGTACTTATTGCAAAACGAGCTTATACATTCTGCAGTTTAATTATTAAAACTATTTTTATGAAGGTTTAAAAAATGGCAGCAAAAGGTTATACAGAGGTAAGATACGGTGAAAGCCAAACTAATCCCCTTCGCAGACTCAGAGCTGCGATTCTTTTGAGTAGTTTTAAAGGTCTTGAGAAAGATATATATAGAGCTGTACATAATTTTAAGGATAACAAGTTCTTTTTTGCACAATATGCTAAAGAATTTTTTTATAAAACACATAGAATGATATTAGAGGGAAAAATAAGAGAAATTAGGAGGCTATTTGTTTGCACAGATGAAAGTGAATTATCATCAGATGATAGTTTGCGTATACTAAATTTTCACACCCTGAACAAAGGATATCACTATAAAATAATAAGAAAAAAAGATTATGAAATACTGTTAAACGAACAAAACATTAATCCAATGATCGATTTTGGTATATTTGGAGAAAAGCGTGTTTTTCGAGCGAGAACAGATAGACCTGATTTTGTTATAGGATCATGGTCAAGTCGAAAAAAAGAAATTAAAAAATATACTGATTTTTTTTCTCTATGTTGGCATTCAAAATTGTCTTTTTGCCTAAATAGACCCTTTGACTCTGATGCAATGGAACTTTCTGAATTGTTTAATTAATTATAATACTATAAAAAACCAACTTATTATGTAATTGGAGTGCTACCATGAATATTGATTTAAATAGCAAAAATGTTTTAATTACTGGTGGGACTGGATCTGTAGGGACCTCACTAATAGAAAAGTTTTCGCAAAGCAATGGGAAGGTTTATTTCCAATACAACCGAAATAATGAACTCTCCGCGTATTTAGAAAAAGAGTACGGTGCTGTTGGTTATGAAATAAACTTTAATAGTGAAGATCCTCTTCCAGATAAAGAGTTTGATATAATAGTAAACAATGCTGGAATAAACATCACAAAGACTTTTTCTCATGGAGTCGAAGATCAGGAATGGAATGAGACAATGAACACTAATTTATTTTATCCATTCAAGATTGTACGCAAATATTTACCCTATATGATTAAAAATAAATGGGGAAGAATAATCAACATATCCTCTATATACGGATTAAGATCGTCTGAAAAGAATTTGTCATATAATGTATCAAAACACGGTTTATCTGGACTTACGAAAACTATTGCAAAGGAATATGCAAGTTATGGTATTACTAGTAATGAAATATGCCCAGGACCAATAGAATCAGAAATGATGTTAAGAATTGCAAAAGAAAAGGAGATGTCTGAAGGAATCAAAGCGGAAGAATATCTTGATAGTGTCCGAGAATTGGTTCCTGCAAAATGTATGGCCAAACCTGAAGATATTGCTTATTTAGCACTCTTCTTATCTTCAGAGTATGCTGGGTACATAAGTGGTGTATCCATTCCCGTTGATGGTGCACTAATATCTTGAGAGGACTTATAGATGGCTAATTCAGGAAAATTCTTTCGATTGTCGAGGATGTTTGATAAAACTTCAAACAAAATTGTTTTGGTTCCTTTAGATGATTCTTTATTATCAGGACCTGAGGGAGGCCTACGAAATTTAAAATCGAAAGTAAATCAAGTAATATTAGGAAAGCCTAATGCTATTATGGGATTTCCAGGATTATTTAAAAATTTTTATAAAAATTTTGCTTCCACAAGCTGTGTACTTAATTTAACTGCAAGTACTACTAAAGGATTGCATACAAAGAAAGTTCTAATAAGTACCGTTGAGGAGGCTATAAGATTGGGAATGGATTGCGTGGGTATTCATGTTAATATTACCTCTCGATATGAGTCAGAAATGCTAAAAATATTTGGTGATATTTCACTTGAATGTGAACGATTAGGGATGCCACTTTTAGGTATTATGTATCCAAGAAGCGAAAAAGAGAAAATAGATGAAAATTATGAAGAATTAAAAAAAGAACCAAAAAAATATGCTGAATTAGTGAGACATGCCGTAAGGGTTGGAGTGGAGATAGGCGCAGATATTATTAAAACTCAATTTACTGGAAGTACTGAATCTTTTCAATCTGTTGTTGAGAGCTGTGCTGGAGTTCCCGTAGTTATTGCTGGTGGACCCAAAATAGCTGCAAAAAAAATGCTTAACAATGCCTATCAAGCAATAAAAGCTGGTGCATCTGGTGTAAGTTTCGGAAGAAATATTTTTCATAGAAATGATTCTCAAAAATACATTACTGCACTAAACAAAATTGTCCATGAGAATACTGATGTCGATGAGGTAATGAGATCTCTTAGTATTTCCCCTGAAGACCTAAGTTAATAATATTATGATTTTTATTATATGATTGAGCTAAACGGACGACTAATCAGATTTCACACAAGAGATGGACTTTTATTGAAAGGATATTTAGGCATTGCTCCAAAGAGCAGTGTGACTGTTATTCATATTCATGGTTCATGTGGCAATTTCTATGAAAACAATTTTATATCAGCAATGGCAGATATTTATACGAAAAATGGTATTAATTTTCTAACTTTTAATAATAGAGGACATGATTGTATAGCAGAAGCTTATCGAAAAGGTAAATTAGAATATATCGGAGGTTGTTACGAAATATTAGAGGAGTGTATTTATGATATTGAGGGGGCAATCAATTTTTCAAAGGAATTAGGGAGTGATATTCTACTACAGGGACATAGTTTTGGATGCATTAAAGCTTTTACAAAAAGAA
>SDBT01020189.1_pt1 | contig 10424 bp, 8 predicted proteins | sample 2277101 | NCBI WGS metagenome assembly SDBT01 (sample SAMN10404973, study PRJNA504765) | marine sediment metagenome | isolation source: marine sediment core GS10_PC15, 103 cmbsf | place: Arctic Ocean: Southern Knipovich Ridge | collected 2010
ATCGCTTATTTCAACGGCAGCTGCAGCCCTAAGCTCTCCCCCGACAAATATCTCCCTCAGCTCGATATCCTGGTCGACCATCGCCTTGGCTATATCTTTTGAATAGCCGTTTTTCTCAGCCAGCGCGGCCATCTGGGCCCTGACGGCGCTCACAACCTTTTCCGAGGCAGCCTGAGACCCTTCGGCGCCCACCGTTACAGGCGCCGCGGCACCCATCGAGGTCCCCGGGGCCATGTAAATACTGCTGCAGGAAAAAGAGATCAGGGCTCCCGCAGACCAGCTTACGCCTGTGCTTTCGGGGCTTATTGTCACATAGGCAACGGTTTTCGCAAAGTCCGCAGAACCTATAAGGGTCGTGATCTGCAGGGCGGAGTCCACCCTGCCTCCGAACGTGTCGATATCGAAAACTATGTACCCGGCCCCCTCGTTCTCCGCTTTTTCGATGCTTCTTCGTAAAAAGATAGTGAGCGAGCGGTTGATCTCGCCGTGCACGGGTATGAAATAGACCTTCTTTCCCCCGACCTGCTCTGTATCCGCGACAGCTGCCGTGATCACAAAAACCAGACAGATCACCATAGCAAGATGCTTATTTTTTACATTCGATGATATTTTCATCACCTTTTATTAAGTTCCATTATTTCCAGGAGGTTCCCTTTGGTCATTCTTCTATTTCCCTGTTCAATTTCCTTTACCACCCTAACAATCTCCCGGTTCACTGTAGTATCAATACCCAGCGCCATGCCGGCTTTTACGACCGCCCCGTTTATAAAATCAACCTCTGTTCTATTGCCTCTCTCGATATCCAGTATAATGCCGGCCTTAATATTCTGACGCGTGATGCCTATTAATTTTAAAAGGAGATACCGCGCGAATATTGGATATCCCCCTTTGTGGTCCCCGAATTTTTCGGGATTGATCGCCCTGCCGAACTTTTCAAGCTGAATTCCGAGTTTCTTTGAAACAGAGGCACCCTCTGTAACCACCCGGTAAAAAAGCTGCCTCGCTTCTCTGTGCCCCAAAAGCTCACCTAAACGAAGACCGGAACAGCCACCAAGCCCGGTAACCCCGCACACAATTAAGAGCTTTGACCACAATACCCCTGTAATGTTGCGGTTTATATCAATCAAAATTCCCGGATCAAAAATGTTTTTAAGACGTAAAAGATCTTCATCCGACCCTGTTGTAAGGTTTCCTATTGTGATGCCGCCTTGTGCTGTGACAATATATTCCCCTTTTTCATCTATTTGAGAATTATAGCCTACAGCCCCCGCTACTGTCTTTACATCCGGGAAATCTTTCACAATATCAAGTATTTCGATACCGTTCTGTAATGTCAATATAAGCCCATCATTTGACAGATGGTCTTTATTGAGCTCGAAAACATCCCTCAGCACCATACTCTTAACAGTGATAACAATTACATCGAATTCCCCCTCTTCATCACCGATACTGGAAACAGCCCTCACACTGGTATTTATATTCCCTTTTTTCCCATACAGTCTGATCCCTCTGTCGTTTATCCGTTTCACTGTATCTTTGTTGATATCTACACACAAAACATCCGACTCTTGTGAACCCAGTATACCTGCGACTACCCCTCCTATTCCTCCGCATCCTATCACAGCTATTCTCATAATATTTAAGATTAACGACAATCATTAAATTGTCAAGTTATATCACCGGGACATGCCGGACCCTCTGATTACCGGCTGTATCATTATTTTTCTTGACAACATCATATACCAGTATGTAATATAAGGTGTGTATTTATCTTCAAGGGGAGTGTTATGAATGTTTTTGATAAGTGCTTTAAGGAAGGCGGTTACCTGGGGATGTTCAGGGCAGCAAAAGACAAATACTACACCCGGCCCATTCTTTCCTTATACCCTGGCACAGAGATGGAGTTTAACGGAATAAAGACGATCATATGGTCTTTGAATAATTATCTCGGGCTTGCCGAAAATGACGAGATCAAAAAAATCGCATCTGAAGCCGCGGCCGAGTACGGGGCTTCAGCGCCCATGGGGTCTCGCATGCTCACCGGCAACACCGTACTTCATGAAAAGCTGGAACAAAAACTTGCGGCTTTTGAAGAAAAAGAATCAGCAATTCTTTTCAACTACGGGTATCTCGGTGTGCTCGGGACCCTTTCCGCAATAGTACACAGGAGCGACACGATAATAATTGATAAGCTGTCTCACGCGTGCATGATAGACGGCACTTTTCTAGCCGGAGGAAAATATCGTTTCTATAAACACAACGACATGAACGACCTGGAGAAACAGCTCAAAACCGCCAATAAATTAGGCAAGGGAGGGACACTTATTGTAACGGAAGGTGTATTCGGCATGAGAGGTGATCTTGCAAACCTTCCCGCGTTATGTGATTTAAAAGACCAGTACGGGGCCCGTCTTTTTGTCGATGACGCGCACGGCTGCGGGGTCATGGGCCCGAATGGCAAGGGAACACCCGAGCATTTCGGTTTGATGGACAGAGTAGATCTTTACTTCAGCACTTTCGCGAAATCTTTTGCCGCTATCGGCGGCTTTACAACCGGCGACACTGAGGTGATAAGGTATATCAGGTATAACGCGCGGACACAAATATTCGCAAAAAGCCTTCCGATGATCTATGTCAAGGCTGTCGACGCTACCATGGACATAATTCAGAAAAACCCGGGGTTCAGGACCAGGCTATGGGAAGTAGCGAAGAAGCTGCAGAACGGGCTGAGAGAAGCAGGGTTCCACCTGGGGGACATTGCTTCTCCTATCACGCCTGTTTATGTGCCTGGCGAACCCGAGGTAGCAATGACGATCATCAAATATCTTCGTGAACAGAAGGGGATTTTCGTTTCCGGTGTGATGTACCCGGTTGTGCCGAAAGGTATAATACTTTTACGCATGATCCCGACAGCAGCTCATACTGACGAGCAGATCGAAAAAACGCTCTCCGCCTTTAGGGACCTGAGAGACGATTTTAAACTGCATCTTGAAAAAATAAAACTCTAAATCTGATGCCTTCTAAGATTTGAGGCCCGGCCGCAACAGGGGCATAAATACATCTGGCGGGAGCGTTTACACTCTCACCGGTTTCCCCTCCCGGGCTGATCCAAACAGAGCTTCCAGCACATAGACATTTTTCAACGAGTACTCAATATCATAAAGAAGAGGTTTTTTTTCAAGAACAGCCTCTGCAAAGTGCTCAAACTCCAGCCGGTATTCATCTACCCCCTGATACTGCTTTGTTTCCTGTTTCTCATTTTTCTGTAGAACAATTTGGGTTTGCTTTCCAAAGGACACAAATGCACCGGGCACCTCAATCAGCCCTTTGTCGCCTATCACCCGGTAATAATATCTCGGCTCTTCATCCATGCTTACGTGAAAGGATGTTATCTTTCCTTTCGGAAACCTCAACTGCCCCGAGAATGTCATGTCGACATTTGTCCTTGTAAGATTGAACATACCGTAAACTTCGACAGGTTCGCTGCCGGTCATCAACCTTGAGACGTCAACACAGTAGCAGCCGACATCATACAGAACGCCCCCCCCAAGCTCCCTGCTCATCAGATAGCTTGACGGGTCGTCAAGAACATAGCTGAAAGACGATTCCACGGTCTTAATTTCTCCGATCGAACCGTTACGGCACATTTCGAGTACATCCCTGTTCCTCGGGTGAAACCTGTACATAAATCCCTCCATAAGAACAAGGTCCTTCTCACGTGCCGCTTTTATCATCTGACGCACTTCTTCGCCCGTCAATGCGAGCGGCTTTTCACACATCACATGCTTTCCCGCTTTGAGGGCTCGAATAGTCCATTCGCGGTGCATGGAGTTGGGAAGCGGGATGTACACTGCATCAATATCCCTGTTTTTCAGCATCTCTTCGTATGACCCGAAATAATTCTCGATACCGAGCTTTACAGCCCATTTTTCTGCTCCTGAAATCTCCCTGGACGAAATCGCGTGGACCTTTACCTTTTTTGATTTACGCAGGCTTTCAATGACCCTGCTCACCGCTATATCCGCTGTCCCCATTACTCCGAGGCGTAATATATCGCCACCCATTGCTCACCCCCTTCAGAACTCACAAAATAATCCAACTTGTTCTCTGTGTCAAGACCGGAACAGTACTATCTCAAGAATAATATATTTTGACCATAATATTTATATTATATTAACTGTGACTGAAACACCCGTTTTCTTTTCTTGCTGATATCTTTATATCTACTGCTAATTGAAGGAAATGGAGACAAAGGAGAAAAGTATGGAGGAAAATACAATTGCGGTAATCGGCGGCGGGAACATGGGATCGGCTATAATCGGGGGCATCATAGCGCAGGGAAATAATCCAGCCGATATTCTTTTGATAGAACCTTTAATACCTGTAAGGGAAAAACTCGAACATGATTTTAATATATCCACATCTGAAAAGATCCAGTCTTCCATAAAAAATTGCAGTGTCATGATAATAGCGGTCAAACCCGGGGTCGTAAAAGAAATACTTAAAAACCTGTCCCCCTTCCTGGCTAAAGATCATCTTCTTATATCTATTGCCGCAGGCATTTCTATCGCTTATATTGAAAAACAGTTTACAAAAGACGTTTCAGTGGTAAGGTCGATGCCGAATATCGCCGCACGGGTCGGCAAAGCGGCAGTAGCCCTCTGCCGCAATAACATTGTTTCAAAGGCTCAGCTCGAGACAGCGCATACAATTATGAAATGCATAGGAACTGTTATCGAAGTGGATGAAAAACAGATGGATGCCGTAACCGGTCTTTCAGGGAGCGGGCCTGCCTTTATTTTTCACATGATAGAGGCCCTCGCAGAGGGCGGGGTACTGATGGGTATTCCAAGGGAAAAAGCGCTCGAGCTTGCGGTACTGACCGCACACGGATCAGCATCCTATCTGAAAGAGCTGAAAATGCACCCGGCGCTGGCAAAAGAGTTTGTAACAACACCGGGAGGGACTACAATTGAGGGGCTGCTGACGCTCGAAGAGGGAGGCTTCAAAAGCCTTGTGATGAATGCGGTGAAGAGTGCTTCTGAAAAATCCCGTGTCATAGGGTTAAAACTAAATGAATAACCATTGCCACTATTTTTTCGATTACAAATTTTTAAAGGCCGGGCTTCTTGCCCGAGGGGATGATCTCATTCTCATAGACATTACGCGCGGCAGGGACGAGTTCAGAGATACCATGATAAAGGAACACGCTCTATGCTGCGAAGATGCCGGGCCCTTTGCTGATGTAATACGGGAGCTGACAGAATATTTAAATGGAGAAAGGGCCTATTTCACGACGCCGTATTCTCTTGAGGGCAGCTCATTCCAGCTAAAGGTCTGGAAACAAACTGCACGCATCCCTCATGGCAGCGTTAAAACCTACAGGGATATCGCCCTGGAGATCGGGCACCCAAAGGCCGTGCGGGCGGTCGGATCTGCGGTGGGGCGCAACAGCATACCCATTATCATCCCATGTCACAGGGTCATCAAAACAGGCGGCCAGGCGGGGCAATTCGGGGGCGGCACGGAATTAAAAAAACGGCTGCTCACCCACGAGGGAATAAAGGTCCGGAACAACCGGATCGTCTGAAAGTTTACGACAAAAGATATACCGGTATTCCCTGCCCCTAATTGAACCATCTTCATAAATATATCCCGGTCCCCTGTTATATAGCCATCATCTCGCGGATATTTTTCACAATTTTAGCCGCGTCGGGAAGGTTTTCCCGCTCGAGCGGCGCTGACATGGGAGGCGGGACCTCGTAAGCGGATATAAGCTTGACCGGGCCCTTTAAACTTTCAAATGCGTGTTCCTGGATCTTATTTATTATGTGTTCGCCGAAACTCCCCCTTCCGGGAGCCTGAACAACAACAACAGCCCGGCCTGTCTTATTAACAGAGCCGACTATCATATCCACATCCAGAGGGACAAGGGTCCTGGGGTCCACTATTTCAACATCCACACTATCCTCCTTTTCAAGGATACCGGCAGCCTCGATGCAGGCTTTCAGCTGGTGGGAGTACGATACTAAAGTTATGTCCTTACCTTCCCTTCGTACGATGCCTTTTCCGAACGGAATCGTGTACTCTTCCTCGGGAACCACACCCTTTTCAACGTAAAGGTGCTGATGCTCGATAAAAAACACCGGGTTATCATCCCTTATGGCAGTTTTAAGAAGCCCCTTTACATCGTAAGCAGTATATGGTATGACGACCTTCAACCCCGGAAATTGAGCCGGAAACGCTTCCAGGCTCTGGCTGTGCTGCCCCGCGTAACCCTTTCCCCCACCGATGGTGGTGCGGATGACAAGAGGTATCTTTGCCTTCCCGCCGAACATATATTTCGTTTTCGCGACCTGGTTGCCAAGTTGATCGCCGGTCATAAGTATAAAATCGATGTACATTATCTCTGCAACAGGCCTCAAGCCGGTCATCGCGGAACCGAGCGCTGTCCCGATGATGGCGGATTCCGATATCGGCGAGTTGAAGACCCTGTTCCTGCCAAAAATGTCGTAAAGCCCTACCGTCGCCTGAAACGCGCCTCCATATTCGGCAACATCTTCCCCGTAAAGTATGACGCGGTCGTCTCTTTCCATTTCTTCCATCAGACCTTCTATAACAGCGTGGCGGTACAGGATCCTGCCCCCGGAATCTCTTCTGAACTTTTTCGGTTCTTTGAAAGTTTTTAGGGTCCTGTGCTTATCTCCCAGCCCTTCGCTCGTTGTGCTGGAAAACAGACCCTCGGAAATACTCCCGGGTGCAGGGTCGCTTGCATTGGCCGCTTTTATGGTCACCTCTTCGACCATATTTTTGACTTTATTGGCAAGATCATCAATAGAGCTTTCTGTCATTACTTTGTTATCCAGAAGCTCTTTTTTGTAAAGAAGGAGAGGGTCGAATTTAAGCCACTCCTCTTCTTCCTCTGCAGTCCGATAAGTCATTCTTTTATCACTCAGTGAATGGCCTGCGTACCTGTATGTCTTAAACTCGAGCAGGACCGGACCGGACCCCTTTCTGCATATCCCGGCCGCTTCTAAAACGGCATTTCTTACGGCAAGCACATGCATTCCGCTCTCGGTTCGCGCGTGCATGTTCTGTTCGTTAAACCCGACGCCCCGTCTTGAAAGGTATTTTACACCCGCGACCTCCCCTGACTGCTGACCGGACATACCGTACTGGTTGTTCTCAAAGATAAATATTACAGGGAACCCGGCTCCGAACTGAGGCATTGCAGTAAAGTTCATGGATTCGTGGCAGATCCCGTTATTGGCAGCACCGTCACCCACCATGCACGCGACCACTTTATTACTTTTTAAAAAATGAGAGCACAAACCTGCGCCTGCCGCGATTGCCATGCTTCCGCCTACGATGGCGTTGGCCCCGAGGTGTCCCGAGTGAAAGTCCGCGATGTGCATGCTTCCCCCTCTTCCCCTGCAATACCCCTCCTCCTTGCCAAAAAGTTCCGCCATAGTTTTAAAAAGGTGCAGACTGACTGCCTGTTCTAAAAGAGAATCATCCGACTCACCCGATCCGGGTGCATCCAAAAATGAAACAAGCTCATCCCTGGTCATGGAATATATTCTGAACAGGACCTTCGCTATTGAATGCCCGTGTCCCCTGTGGGTCGAGGTTATGTAATCATCCGCGTGCAGGGCTGACATCGTGCCGGTGGCTACTGCCTCCTGACCTATCGATAGATGGGTGGCGCCAATAAACTGAAAGCCGTCAAAGGGAGTGAACTTTTTACTTTTCAGCTTTATAATCATTTCCTCGAATTCCCGGATATAAAGCATCGACTCGAAAAGCCGGACCGCCTCTTTTTCTGAAACTGTCCTGTCCAGCTCTTTTTTAAGCGTTGTGTTGTGCTGGAAAAGCGGAATCCCTTTGAATGCAATTTCACCTTTTTTGAACTCAGGTAACACAGTGATTTCTCTCATTTTTACCGATCCTTTTTATATAATATTTCTCTTAACCCCCGGTCTTTATACACTTTTGTCCAAGATATTAACAAAAAAGATAGTTGTCAAGACAGTGTACCGATGGCCCGTCAAATAGACTCCCCAAGGCAGCGGGACCGGCATCGCAGGTTTTTTTTAGTTTACTTTTTGCATATCTTTTATTACTTTAACACCATTACCATGGGCGATGGGAAATTTAATCCGAGGATCATTGTTTTTTCAACACCGAATTGCGGGTGGTGCAGAAAACTGAAAAACTATCTGAGGGAAAAAGGATTTAGATACAGAGATGTTGATATATCGAAGGATGCGAAGGCCGCGGATGATCTGGTACGGAAAACCGGACAGACGGGTGTTCCTGTAACTTTGATAAACAGCAGATCGATAGTCGGGTTTAACAAAAAAGAAATTGCCAGGGCTTTAAAGATTATTAATTAGCATGTGGAGTCACAAGTTAATAGGTTATACTGTTTTTAAAGCGGTTTCTCTCTGCATAAATATTCCAAAAAGTAAAATACTATATCAAATAGGAGAAAGAACATGAAATTAAAGGTAATCGACGAAAGATTATTGATCGAACCCGAAGAGACAGAAGAAGAGCAAAAGACAGCCGGCGGGTTATATATTCCCGACACCGCGAAAGAAAAACCTCAAAGAGGAATTGTTGTAGCGGTTGGAACCGATGAAGATCTGCAAAAAGTGATCAAACCGGGTGACAAAATTGTATTTGGAAAATATACCGGTGATGAAATCGAGTTCGAAGGAAAGAAATATTTGGTGGTTCAAAGATCTGATATTCTGGCTATCATTACAAACTGACACACCGGGGCAGCTCTCAGGATATCCTGAGAGCTGCCCCGATTATTATTTTGTTGTCAGGGTAAACGCGCCGTCCCAATCTCTTGCTGGCGGTTTTTTCTTAAAGTGTCTGCATCTTTTTATATACATATTGCTTATTTCGTCTTCATTTATCTTTAGTACCTTTTTGAACTCTTTTATGGCAAGGTCCCACTCCATATTCTTATACAGCCTCATACCTTCGTCATAGAGAGATAAAAATTCCTCTGAGTAGACGATCACATCCTTTTCACCCACCAGCTCGAAGATCGAAACCGGCTTTTTCTTTCCTTTCACCCGCACTGAATCAAGCTCTCTGGTAACAAAATTGTCCTTGATCTCATTTTGCGTAAATTCACTGATTATTATTTTATTTGCCGTCTGGTATAATTTATTTATCCCTTCCAGCCTCGCGCCCAGATTGACCGCGTCACCGATAACGGTGTAGTCAAATATCTGTTCCGAACCCAGGTTGCCGACGATCATATCCCCCGTATTTATCCCGATGCCTATGTTAAAGCCTTCTCTTCCTTCCTGGGCCCATTTTTCCTTTAACCGATCCAGCGATCTGCCCATCTCGAGGGCGGTACTGCAAGCCCTGACGGCATGGTCCTCCATGTAATATGGGGCGCCGAACACCGCCATTATCTCATCACCGACAAACTTGTCAAGCATTCCCCCAAACTTCAGGATAACATCAACCATTTCAGTGAGGTACTCCCCGAGGGCGCTAACGACCTCTTCAGGAGTGTACTTCTCTGAATAAGTGGTAAATGCCCTGATGTCTGAAAAAACAACGGTAAGGTAACGTCTCTGCCCTCCGAAGGAAAGCCCGTCTGCGTCCTTTAAAACCGAGTCCACTACATTTTCCGCCAGATAATGTTTAAAAACCGACCTGATGTGCAGTTTCTCCTTTTCCTCGCTGAAGTACTGGTAGACATTGCACCCGACAAACGCGAGCCCGATAGCTCCCATGGGGGCTATGAAGTTCATAAGTATATTCGCGGCTGTAAAAAGCATGATGTTTACAAAAAAATATACTACCCCGATTGCAACCGCTGAGGAAACACCGATCCAGGGTTTTGATTTTTTAATCAGATACGCGATTGCCAGGGCAAACAGAAAGGCCAGGACATAGACAACAAAGTAATTGACTTCGCTGATAAAGTTCTGATCAATGACAGATTGTATAAAATTAGCGTGTATCTCAACACCGGGCGTCAATGTTTCCCCTCCGGCAATATAAAAAGGAGTAGAAAAAAGGTCGTGGAGCTCACTTACGGTTGCTCCGACAAGAACAATTTTATCTTTTAACGTGTCTCGCTCGAGGAGCAGATAAAATCCGTCATCATCTACTACCTGTTCAAAAGAGATTGTTTTGAATGAATAGGCAGGCCCGTAGTAGTTTATAAAGGTTGACGGAAGGGTGTCATATTTCTTTATTAAATGAGAGCCTCCCAGAACATAATCCCCGTTTCGCGTCTCCTCGAACCAGTCTGTGTATTCACCCTCCAATTCAAGGTGTTTGATGAGAGTAGCTAACCCCAGCGAGAAATAACGATTCTCATTGTAATCCCGGAATAATATGTATCGGCGTACGAATCCATCGGTATCAGATTTCGTGTCCGC
>SDBT01020190.1_pt1 | contig 10424 bp, 7 predicted proteins | sample 2277101 | NCBI WGS metagenome assembly SDBT01 (sample SAMN10404973, study PRJNA504765) | marine sediment metagenome | isolation source: marine sediment core GS10_PC15, 103 cmbsf | place: Arctic Ocean: Southern Knipovich Ridge | collected 2010
CAAACCCAATCAAACCCAATCTCCGTACCAGAAAGCCAAAAGCCACTAATTTCTCAGGAACATATTTCCCGGCAGGTGTTTAATCAGGCCTTTCAGGCGAAGTGAGACAAGGGCGGCGTTGACGTTGCCGGGTGACAAATCGGATTCTGCGATTATGTGCTCTATGTGAATCGGGTCGGAACTGAGGCAATCGTAAACCAGCCTTTCAGGCCGGCTGAGATTCAGATAACTTGCGTCAAATAAAGGGGTTTCAACCTCAGAGATTGTCTGCCCGGTCACCATAGCCACGTGATTTTCCAATTGCTTTCCAACCGGGCCAAGCGCCTCTATTACGTCTTCGAGAGAATCTATGAGCTTTGCTCCCTGTTTTATCAGGTAGTGTGTGCCTTTGCTCAGCGGCGAATCGATTTTGCCGGGAACGGCCATAACTTCACGATTGTTTTCCAGGGCGGCCTCTGCGGTAATCAAAGCGCCTGAGTGGTAGCCGGCCTCGATGACGATTGTGGCAAGTGAAAGGCCGGCGATTATCCTGTTGCGAGGCGGGAAATTCTCCGAAAGCGGTTCATACCCCAGCGGTAGTTCACTGACGCAGGCGCCGGATTCGGCTATCAGGCCGAAGAGCTTTTTATTTTCCGGCGGGAAGATATTAGCCAGGCCGCAACCCTGGACAGCGATAGTGCGGCCGCCGGCGGAGATGGCCGCCTGATGGGCGAAGGTATCTATTCCGCGAGCCATTCCGGAGCAGATTGTAAAGCCGGCAGAAGATAACAAATGGGCGAATCGTGAGGTCTGTTCCTGGCCGTAGAGACTGCAACGACGGGAGCCGACAATAGCAATGCCGAGATTATCAGCCTTTATCAGCGTTCCTTTGACGTACAGCACCGGCGGGGGGTCGTAGATTCTTTTCAGTACGGGCGGGTAGCGGTCGTCATCGAAATTCATTATCCAGACGCCGAGTTTGTCGGCCAATTCGAGTTCAGCGACGGCGTCGAATTTGCCGCGGGAGCGGGCGATAAGTTCGGCTTTTTTTGGGCCTAAGCCTTCGATTTTGGTCAGTTGGGCTACTGATGCACCGAGGGCATTATCGACTGAGCCCAGACGCTTTAGCAGGCGGGCAAAAGTTCTCGGACCAACGCCGTTGGCCCGGATAAGGCTAAGCCATTTGTCAATATCAACGGAATTTTGCTGGTTTTGTGTCACGATATATGTAATTCCGAGAAAGAATCGCACGGTGAATCTATCGAAATAAGCCGGTAGCGTCAACGGAAAACAGGAAAAATGACTATTTTAGCGCCAGTTTCCGGCTGGATAATGTCAATTATATGCTTTACAGGAACAATATTTTTTGGTACAATTAGTGCTGTCTATCTTAACTTATGCCCCGTTTGCCGGAGGGTGAACGCATATTTCGAACCGATTTAGTGAGGAGAAGTGTCATGTCTAAAAAATTAGTTTGTCTTGCTGCTGTTATTTTTCTATTTGGTATGGTGGCCAATGTATGGGCGGTTGACGCTGTGATTTTCGATACGAACGTACCGCCGGCCATAGATGGGGATGTTGACACTATATGGGCAGGTGCCAATGCCTATCCGTACGACTACTACACCCACAGCCCAAACCCACCAGGCCCGCCTCCGGCGTCGACTGATATTTCGGGGACGTGGAGGGCGTTGTGGGATTCGAACTGTATCTATTACCTGATAGATGTGAATGACGATGTCCTTGTACACGATTCACTACCCACCAAGTGGTGGCATGATGACTGTCCCGAAATCTACATAGACGCGGATAACAGCAAAGGTACGGAATACGACAAGATAGACGACTTCAAGTATTCGTTCCGCTGGAACGACCTGGTCGTGCATCCGGGCAGCAGATGCCCCGTCCCCCCCCCAGATCCTACGCTCGGTATCACCTTTGCGATGGTAGTAAGAACAGGCGGTTATCGACTGGAAGTCAAGATACCGTGGACTACGCTGAAAGCGACTCCTTATGACGGCAAGCTTATCGGTGCGGGTATGGCGATCAACGACGATGATGATGGGGGAAATCGCGAGATACAGGTGATATCGCTTACTAACGCGACCAACATGTCGTCCAACCCAAGCGTTTTTCCAACGGCTGAACTGATGGAAAGGGCCAAGGCCCGTGACCCCGATCCGGCTGACCAGGCCCAGGGTGTTGCGATTGATGCGGTCCTTAGCTGGACGCCGGGAGATTTTGCCGCTGATGTTAACGGCCATCACGTGTATTTCGGAACTGATTTTGACGACGTCAACGATGGAATTAACGATGCCAACATGGGAGTGCAAAGTCCGACCAGTTACGTCCCGGAGTCACTGCTTGAATTTAACACTATGTATTATTGGCGGATTGACGAAGTTAATGACCCTTGTATATGGCGAGGAAGGATATGGAGCTTTAAGACTGAGGCAGGTGGCGCCCGTAATCCGAACCCGGCTGACGGCGCTATTGATGTGACACCGAATGTGGTTCTTAGCTGGGGACCGGGGGAATTCACCGCTGATATAAACGGCCACGAAATTTATCTTGGTCTTGATTTTAATGATGTCAATGATGCTACAGTAGAATTTGACCCGGCTGGCGTATACATGGGCGCACGGGACCGGGATCCCAATAGTTACGACCCATGTGGTCTGGATTGCGGCAGGACCTACTACTGGCGAATCGACGAGGTCAATGACCCGTGTGTATGGCCCGGTGATGTCTGGAGCTTTACCGTGCGTTGTGACCAGGTTGTCCGGGGCTTTATCGATAGCAATGACATCGGGGCTTTTGCCGAACGATGGCTGGCAGATAATTGTCTGCAAAGCGTCAATCCAAGTGAAGGTGCCTTGTGCTGCGGAGCTGATGACGACCAGAGCGGCAGTGTTGATTTCAGTGACTTTTCTCGGCTGGCACAGGACTGGCTGGCGTGGCAGCGATTAGGTGATTTGTGGATTCCGGCTGAACGGGTGCCGGAATGGAATCCCGGTGTAGAGGGCGGTATGCCTGATACCAGCGGCTGGCCGGTGTATTGTGATGCTACCCATGTGCCGTATAATGCCGATGGTAACGATTCTGGTCCTACTGCTAGTGATGTGACAGCTATTAACAATGCTATTAACGCGGCGGCGGCTGCCGGCGGCAACCAGGTTGTATATCTGCCTGCAGGGACATTCCGATTCAACAGTGGGCAGGCTATTTATATGAAATCCAACGTTGTTCTTCGCGGCGCCGGCTGGGATGATACCATCATCCAGGGAGATTCCGGCGCAGGCAGCCACCTGGCAGGCTTACATTTCTTAGGCGGCACAGGATCAGCGACCAGTATCACCAGCAACCCGATTCCCAGAGGAACTGCAACCATTACCGTCTCCAATGCCGCCAGTTTCAGTGTCGGAGACTGGGTATACATGTCCCAGGACAATGACCCGGCGTATATGCAGGTAGATGTATCTTCACATCCCGGCATGACAGCCATTTTCAAGGTTGCCGCCAAGAATGGCAATACGATTACAATGGACAGGCCCCTTCGACATGCCTTTAACCCTTCAGAGTTTCCGAAGATAAGGGAAATATACCCTGTAAAAAATGCCGGAATTGAAAAGTTCAAAATCGAGATGGACTGGGGCAGTTCGAATAATAGTGCATGTGTTGCAATAACCAACACCGTAAACTGCTGGGCAAATGAGGTCTTCTTCAAGCAGGGCGGAAAACACCACATATTCTTCACCTATTCGGCGCGTAATACCGTTTTCAAGTGCATGTTCATGGGGCTTTTGCGCTGGGAAAGAGACGACGAGGAATCGGGCAACTACGCGATGGAGTTTGCTCAAGGGGCACATGATAACCTGGCAACAAATACCGTTGCGATAAACAATAAATCTAATATGTGTTTTTCACGCGGGGCCAGCGGAAACGTCTATTCGTATAACCACCATATTGGCACCATAATACGCAAGGGCGTTCAGTTCCACGGCAAATATCCTCACTCGAACCTTGTTGAGGGCAACGAGACATACAACGGGATCATGACTATGGACGATAACTGGGGCCAGCAGGGCCCGCGAAACACTATTTTCAGGAATCGTTGTACCGGTACCGCTAAGATAAGTTCAAGCATAGGCGGCGAAGATATGCCGCCCGACGCCAACTGGCCGACTGGATTGGACCTGAACCTTATGTTAAATTCGGCCTACGGTTTCTATGGTAGCTGCAGCTCTACTGGTGAATGCAGTTACGTCGGGGGCAACACCCATGACTATGATTTTAAGCATACAGGTTTGTGGGCAGAGTATAATTTTGCCAGAGATACAACGCTGGATGTTGGAGCTTTGGTGTGGGGCTGGGTCTGGCAGACACCGGAGCCGACCAGCGTTCGTATTGAAAGCGATTATCAGGGTGACAGCGCTCCCGGACACTGGGCGGGACTGAACTTTCCTGCTTCGCTGTACCTGACGGAGGCGCCTGACTGGTGGCCGGGCGGTAAAGACTGGCCGTGCATCGGTGCAGATATAGATGACCACGGCGGTACGATGACAAAGCTGCCGGCGCAAGAATGGTATGATGCTCTGTCAGTTAAACCGTATTAGAATTAACACTATGACCGGCCAGCTAAAAGCCGGACGATGATAAAATGCCGGGCAAAACCGTAAGGTTTTGCCCGGCTTTGTTATGTCAATCCTATGCTTTACATAACAGGCAGGTTTGAGTATAACAGCGAAAAACAAAATTATAGTTTGGGAGGCACAGCTATGAAAAAGAACTTTGGTATTGTTACTTGTATGGTTTTGATAGTAACACTGTGTGGTTGTGGTATAGTTTCGCAGGTCAGGCAGGGCCGGGACTTAGGTGATTTGAAGATACCGCCGGAACGTATTCCGCAGTGGTACCCCGGAGTGGAGGGCGGGATTCCGGACACGAGCGGTTGGCCTGTATTTTGCAAGGTTACAGACCCACCTTACAACGCCAGGCCTAACGATAAGAAAAGTGATGCTGCGGCAATTAACACCGCGATTAATGCAGCGGCTGCTGCAGGGGGCAACTGCGTGGTGTATCTGCCTGCGGGGCTGTACAGGTTCGACAAGGGCCAGGCTATTTATATGAAATCAAACGTCGTTCTTCGCGGCGCCGGCTGGGATGATACCATCATCAAGGGCAAGGGCAGCAAAAACCAGGCAGCGATAGATTTCTCAGGCAGTCGCGGCGGGTATATCAATATTACCAGCAGTTCGATTCCCAAAGGAACCACGACCATTACACTTGCTGATGCTTCCAGTATAGGCGTCGGCGACTGGCTCTTTATGGAGCAGGACAATGACCCGTCGTATATGCAGTGGGATGTAATACCTGCCATGACCGCCATCTTCAAGGTGGTTGCCAAGAACGGCAACACTATTACAATGGACAGACCCCTGCGACACGCTTTCGGCAGTTCATTTAATCCGGTGGTTTTTAAAATAGCGCCGATAGAAAATGCCGGGATTGAAAATTTCAGAATCCAGACGGACCGTGACAGCGATGTGAAGACCCACCTTGTTGTAATGAGAGAGACTGTAAACTGCTGGGCAAGGGAGGTCTACTTCAAGGATGGCGGCAAACACCACATATTCCTCAATTATGCGGTGCGCAATACCATTTTCAAGTGTATGTTCAAGGGACTTTTAGTGTGGGAAATAAATCGCACACCCTGGGCAAACTACTCGATTGGATTTGCTGAGGGCGCACATGATAACCTTATAACAAATACCGTTGCGATAGATAACAAATCTAACGCATGTTTTGCGCGCGGGGCCAGCGGAAATGTCTATTCTTATAACTATCATATTGGCACCGTCGTGCGCAAGGGAGTTCAGTTCCACGGCAAATACCCGTATGATAATCTTGTTGAGGGCAATGACACTTACAACGGGATTATGACAATGGATGATAACTGGGGCCAGCAGGGTCCTCGAAACACCATTTTCAGAAATCGTTGCAGGGGTATCGGCAGGATACTTTCGTCCACAGGCGGCCCGGAAGCCCCGCCCAACTGCACCGCTGGAGTTGATTTGAACCTTATTTTGAATTCGGCGCACAGTTTCTTTGGCGGTTGCGTTGGTCCTGCTGTATGTAATTATCCCAGGGGTAACACCCGCGACTATGATTTTAAGTCTACAGGCCTGTGGGCAGAATACAACTTTGCCACCGATACCAAGCCGGATGTCGGCGGGGTGTGGGGCTGGGTCTGGCAGACACCGGAGCCGACCAGCGTTCGCATCGAGAGCGACCACCAGGGCGATAGCGCCCCCGCCCAGTGGGCGGGGCTGAAGTTTCCGGCGTCGCTGTACCTGACCAATAAGCCTGACTGGTGGCCTGCCGGAAAACCCTGGCCATGCATCGGTGCAGACATTGACGACCACGGCGGTGCGATGACAAAACTGCCGGCGCAGGACTGGTACGAGGCGCTGCCGAAAAAACCGTGGCCGGGAATAGGCGCCGACGTTGATGATTTTTCAGGTAAGCTGGTGAAACTGCCCGCACAACAATGGTACGAAGGGAAGTAAACTTATGGTTCTTGAAAAGTATTCGATTGGTATTGGAGACAGGTTCGGCAGGCAAGGCAGGGCCCAGCTTGCGGCAGTGATGAAGGCAAAAGAGGCAGGCATTGAGATTGTGCCTGTATGGAATAAATCACACAGAGAACATACAATCATCGGTACGCTGCCGGCAGATGTGCGCAAAGAGGCCGACGATGCGGTCAGGTTACTTGCCTGGGATGGTTCGTATTATGTTGATGCCGACCACATCGGATTGAAAAACGTGGATTTGTTTATAGAGGCCAGTGACTTTTTTACGCTAGATATCGCAGAGTCTATCGGTCAGGCCGGTAACGATGATGAAATCCGGGCGTTTGTCGATAAAAACAAAAAGTATGCAGGCTCTGTGTCAATTCCAGGCATTGACGAGGTATTTGAAGTCACAGAGGAAAATATCAAGAGCATTGGCAGCAAGTATTTGAAAGCTGTTAAAGAGGCCGGCGAAATCTACCGCCATATTGAGGCTGCTAAAGGGGCGGACAATTTTATCACCGAAGTTTCAATGGATGAGACGGACCAGCCGCAAAGTCCTGTTGAAATGCTCTTTATTTTGGCGGCTGTTGCCGAGGAGCGGATACCTGCACAGACGATTGCGCCTAAATTCAGCGGGCGGTTTAATAAGGGCGTTGATTATGTCGGTGACATAGATGGTTTCGCAAAGGAATTCGAGCAGGATGTCGCTGTAGTAAAGTTTGCTGTCAAGGAATTCGGTCTGCCTGATAATTTGAAGCTGAGTGTACATTCCGGCAGTGACAAGTTTTCGATTTATGGGCCTATGAATAAGGTATTGAAGAAATTCGATGCCGGCCTGCATATCAAGACCGCAGGGACGACATGGCTGGAAGAGCTTATCGGGCTGGCGGCGGCAGGCGGTGACGGACTTGAGATTGCAAGGGAAGTGTATGGCGGGGCGGTTGAGCGATTCGACGAGCTTTGCGGGCCTTATGCGACAGTTATCGATATTGACAAGGATGCGCTTCCAACGCCGCAGGTGGTTAACGGCTGGAGCGGGACTGAATACGCTGATGCATTGCGACATGACCAGTCGTGTCCGAAGTATGACCCGAATTTCAGGCAGCTTCTGCATGTGGGGTATAAGGTCGCAGCCCAAATGGGCCAGCGGTATTTAGAGGCACTGGAAAAGTATGAAGATGTAATCGCAGCGAATGTGACAGCAAATATTTACCAACGGCATATTAGAAGTGTTTTTATGTGATATGCATGTCGGCTGATTGTGCTAAAAGGTGATTTTGAATTCTTTTAGTTGAGGGTTTAGGGGGATTTCTGTTATTTTGGTTTCTCTGAGGCTGCCTTCGTAGACACGCTCGATATCGAGGATGCAATCATCAATTTCCCGGGCAGGGCCCTGAGCTATCATTTCGACGGTGCCGTCGTGTACGTTGCGGACCTGGCCTGTGAGGTCATAACGGTTGGCATAATTCAGAACGGTGAAGCGAAAGCCGACGCCCTGAACACGGCCTGAAAAAATTATGTGTTTGGCTATCCTGGTCATTACAAAGCCTAATGATAACCTCAAATAGTCTCTGATGCAAGGCGGCAGGCAATTGTAAAATAAATTATGGTTCACGCCGGGCTGTAAGTCGAGTATAATTTGTTGAATTTATAACTATATCTGGTTGATTATGCAAAGAAAGACGGACAGACAAGTTGAAAGAGATTTCCAGCTTTATCAGCTTACAAGGCTTGCGGCGGGCAGCTTTTCACTTCAAGAGGTCCTTGACAGGCTGGCAGAAGCGGCGGTCAAGATTGCCGGTGTCAAGGCCTGCTCGATTCGGCTGCTTGATGAAGGTGCCGGCGAACTTGCAATGCGAAGCACGTACGGATTGAGCCAGGAATATCGCGATAAGGGGCCGGTCTCAAGAAATGACCCGGTGATTAAAGCGGCCTTTGAAGGTCAGGCGGTGGTCCTGGATGATATGCGGGTCGATGGGCGCGTTAAATATAAAGAAGCGACAATAAAAGAAGGGCTCGTCAGCCAACTTACCGTGGCGATGCAATTCAGAGGCAAAGCGATTGGAGTTCTTCGACTCTATAGTCCCAGGCAAAAACGGTTTGACGAGGAGAATGTCAATCTTGCCCGGGCGGTTGGCTCGCAGTGCGCGGTGGCGATAACAAATGCAAGACTCTATACAGAGGCCCTTGAAGGGCAGCGCATCGCTGAGCAGATGCGACTGGCAGGTATTATTCAGCGTAGAATGATTCCGGAAAAAGCTCCGCTGATAGACCGGCTGGATATTGCGGCGTCTTATACTCCCTGTTTTGATATTGGTGGCGACTTCTACGATTTTCTTCAAATAAATGATAGCTGCCTTGCTATCGCGATTGCGGATGTTATGGGCAAAGGGATACCGGCAGCGCTTATGATGAGCCTGTTTCGCGGGGCAGTGCGGGCATATGCAGGGGCCGAACAGGGTAAGGGAAGTGTTGGAAAGATTGTCAGCCAACTGAACAGGACGGCGTGCGGGGAGTGCAGGGACGGAGAGTTTATTACTTTGCTGTATGCTGTTGTTGATGTTAAAGATATGACGGTGACGTATTGCAGTTGCGGGCATGAGCCGATGGTGCTTATAAGGGACGGACAGATTAAAGAACTGAGTAAAGGCGGTCTTGTGCTTGGGATAGAGCGGCGGGCTGAATACGAGACTGAAACTGTAAAGCTAAAAGATGGTGACTGCCTGATGCTCTATACGGACGGGCTGATTGACGCGGCTAATTTTGAGGGGCAGTACTGGGGCCATGAGCGAATGCTCGAGACGGCAAAAAAATTCAGCACCGAACGAGCGAGCCGGATGGTCGGTGACATTCTTCGATACAGAAGACGTTTTGTGGGGCTTGTCAGACAGGCGGACGATACCAGTATCGTTGTTGTCAAGGTAAGTAAGGCGTAATTTAAGAAACAGGATATTCTTTAAATGGCGGATTTGGTTATTACTATTGATGGTCCTGCCGGCAGCGGCAAAAGCACGGTGGCCCGGCGATTGGCCAGGAAAATCGGAGCGAAATTTCTCGATACCGGAGCGATGTACCGGGCCGTTACATTGGCTGCGATGCAGGCGGACGTTGATATGAATGACCAGGACAAGCTGCTCGGTGTTCTGGACAATAAGGAATTCGGGTTTACAGCTAAAGAAGGCAAAATGGAGGTTCGCATCGATGGTGTTGATGTCACTGAGCAGATACGTCAGCCTGAAGTGACCGCAAATGCACGGCATATTGCCTCGGCTACGAGGATACGAGAGAAGCTGGTGGACATGCAAAGAGAATTTGCGGCAGATGAGGAAAAAATCGTGACCGAGGGAAGAGACCAGGGGACAGTGGCGTTCAGCGATGCCGATTTTAAGTTTTTTCTGACGGCTGATGCGAGCGAGAGGGCAAGAAGAAGACAGGCCCAGTTGCAGGCAAAAGGAGTGTGTCAGAGTCTTGAGCAGATACAAAAGGCCATCGAAGAAAGAGACAAAAGTGACAGAGGGCGGGCGGTTGGTCCATTAAGGCCTGCTGATGATGCTATAGTTGTTGATACTACGGAGCTGGGGATAGAAGAGGTTGTTGGTAAACTGCTGGATTTCGTAGGAAAAAATGCTTAAAAAAAAATTAAAAACGCTGTGGTACTGGTTTGCGGTTACGTGCTGCAGGTATTTTTGCCGGGTGTTTTTTCGGATGCATGTTTACGGGATAGAAAACGTCCCTGCCGAGGGGGCTTTTTTGTTAATCAGTAATCACCAGAGTTTTCTCGACCCGGTATTTTGTGGTATTTTTCTGAAAAGGGCGTTATATTTTCTTGCTCGTGATACGCTTTTTAGAAATAAGTTTTTCGGTCCGCTG
>SDBT01020191.1_pt1 | contig 10424 bp, 6 predicted proteins | sample 2277101 | NCBI WGS metagenome assembly SDBT01 (sample SAMN10404973, study PRJNA504765) | marine sediment metagenome | isolation source: marine sediment core GS10_PC15, 103 cmbsf | place: Arctic Ocean: Southern Knipovich Ridge | collected 2010
TCCTTAATACCTTCTTCCATCTTAGTTTCAGCTTTGTAGCCAATAAGAGCTCCTGCTTTCTGAATAGAGGCGCGTCGGCGAACAATTTTATCCCAATTTCGCCTTTCTTTATGAATAATTCCTGCTTTATTGCCAGTAAGTTTATTTATTAAATTAGCAATATCAATAATTTTAGTTTCTGTTTCGGAGGCAAAATTCATAGCCTGACCAACTGCCTCTTCTATAACACCTATTCTTATTAAACCCCTAACAACATCACCAACATAGGTATAATCTCGAGTCTCCTCGCCGGTACCCAAAATAGGCAGCGGTTCTCCCTTTATTGCCCAGTAGGCAAATTTAGGAATAACATTTCTATACTTCCCCGGAACTTCGCCTGGTCCATAAACATTAAAAAATCTTGGAGTAACAACAGAAAGACCATAATGGTTGTAAAAAAAGTTACAATAAAGTTCCCCTAAAAGCTTAGTAATCATATAGGGCGTATCGAGATAAATAGAAATAAAGTCTTCTTTCAGGGGCAGAGGAGCCTTGGAACCATAAACCGAACACCCGGAAGAAGAAAAAATAAACCTTTTTATTTTATTCATATGGGAGTACTCAAGAACCTTAAGGATTCCCAAACCACTCACCTTCAGGTCACTTTCTGGATGGTCAATTGAGTTTTGGTTAGCAAAAAGAGCGGAAAAATGATAAACATAATCTGGCCCTTGGAAAAAGGCCTGTTTTAAAGTTTCTTCGTCTAAAACACTGCCCTTAATAAATACTACTCTTTCGTCTTTAGGTATATTCCATTGGTAGCTGGCTGATAAGTCATCGAGTACTACAATTTTTTTTGGTTGGGCTTTAAGCAGTGCCCGAGATAAATTACTACCAATACAACCAGCTCCTCCGGTAATTAAAATAGTTTTATCTTTATAGTTTTTTAATAATTCTTCGGTTGATTTGTCTTTTAGGCTCATAATTTTTTAAATAATTTTTCGTATAATCCTATTGAAAAGTTTCTAGATAGATACTTTTCGGCATATAATCTGCCATTTTTAGCTAAAGATTTGCGCAACTTACTATCATTATATAATTTTAATACAGCCTTAGCAAGGGCTTCGGCGTCCTCGGGTTCAATACAAATGCCGCAATTTGCTTTCCTAATAATTTGAGGAGCATCGCCTTCTAAAGGAAGGCTGGCCACCAAAGGACGTCCTGCAGCCATAATACTTAAGATTTTAGAGGGAACAACTGGAGTTTTAACACTCTTTTTTAGAGTAACTAAGGAAATGTCAGAAGCAGCTAAAACTTGAGGATAGACCTCTTTAGGCTGCATCGGTATGAATTTAACATTTCTAAATTTTTTGATCTCTGCCTTTAATTTTTCTTTTTCTGGTCCTTCACCAACCAGTATAAATAAAATTTCACTCTTTTCTTCTAAAAGCTTGGCAGCTTTGACTATTATATCTACTCCTTGAGAGAAGCCCATCACTCCTGCAAAGGAAACAATAAATCTATTGGCTAAACCATATTTTTTAGCAAAATCATTAAGTCTTTGGCCTGGCTGTATAAAATCTGTATCTACCCAGTTGGGAATTACCTTTACCTTATTTGGATTTTTACACTTTAGCCCAACTGCTTTTTTATTTCCTTCTGAATGGACCGTAATCATAGAAGCTTTTTGGTAAACGAATTTTTCCAAGTTTTCAAAAATTTTAATCAAAAATTTGCCCTTGAGAATCCCTAAATCAATAGCGTTTTGAGGGAAAAGGTCCTGGACATTAACAATAAAAGGAATATTTTTAACTTTTGCCAAGAGCCAACCGGTAGTTCCTAAAGTGAGGGGTGGGGAGTAAAGCAAAATTAAATCCGGTCGGGCGATAAAAAGACCTCGAAGAAAAAAGACGAAAGCTGCCCAAAAATGTTCGATACCCCTCAAAAAGGCAATTGTTCGAGCAAGAGGAATATGGGCTCCGCTCATCCTGATTACTTCTAACTGCCCCATTTTTTCTTTCATTAAAAATTTACCCCTATATGCTGGTGGTCTTTTCTTTAGATTATAGGCTGGAAAACCTGTTAAAACCTGAACAGCGTGTTTTCTTTCTGCTAAAGATTTAGCTAGGTCATAAAAAAGATGGCTGGCCGCTCCAACTTCTGGTGGAAAATAATAAGTTAAAAGAAGAATTTTCATATGATCTGTTGTGGTTTACCTGTCTTTAAAGACTCTACAATCTTAAAGGTAGTAATGGTTGTAGCTATATATTCTTCAAAACTAACTGGAATATCTGTTCCTTCTTTCAACGCCTTAAAGAAAATTTGAAGTTCATCTTTATGGCCTTTATCTGTACCACGAGTTTTTTTAATTTTAGGCTTTCTTTTTCCATAAACTTCGGCTCTTTTAAAATTTTCAATTACTCCTACCTGGCCAGCGCCAAAAATTTCAACTCTTTCTCTAGGAAATGACTTAGAGCCCGAAGCAGTATAACAAATGGTGGCTATAGAACCGTCTTGATATTTAAGATTAACAACGATGTTGTCACTCGGTATCAAATGACTCCCTTCTGAAGAAACACTGTAAGCACTGACTTGGCTCGGCAAAGACCCGGTGAAATACTGAATAAGATCTATAAAATGACAGACTTCTCCAATAATACTTCCCCCTCCTATTTTTAAATCATGAACCCAAATTTTCTCGGGAACAAAGCCAGTATTTACCCGACAATTTATTACCAAAGGTCCCATTTTTTTAAAGTTTTCTTTAATAAAAACAGCATGAGGTGAAAATCTTCGGTTAAATCCTATCATTAAACGATTTTTTGATTTCTGGTAAACCTCTCTAATACTTTCAAGCCCTTTTTGGCTAATACAAAGCGGTTTTTCACAAAAAACATCCTTGCCAGCCTTTAAGCTTTCAACTATAAATTTCTCGTGAAGATGATGGCGAGTAAGAACGATAACAGCTTTGATGGTTTTATCTTCAAGAATCTCTTTATAATTAGTTGTTGCGTAGCTAAAGCCAAATTTTTCTCCGATTTGTTTAGCGCTAATTCCTTTGGCTGTGGCTATGGCTTTTAAATTAATATCTTTAAAGTCTTTCAAAATAGGAAGCATTGTTCCTTTAGCAAAGAGGCCGGCTCCAATCAACCCAATATTTATTCTGCCGGCTAAAGCTTTAGAACTTTTCTTAGGAAAAGAGATTTTTTGCGTGAGCTTAGTTGCTGGATAATCCAAAAGAACTCCGATATAACTTTCTTTTCCTTCCAAAATCATTTCATAAGCATCAAGAGCATTTTCAATTTTAAAATGATGAGTAGTTAAAGATTTGAGGTTAATTGATTTTGCCTTAATTGCTTCCAAAAAAGCTTCCATATTTCTTTTTTTAGTCCAACGGACATAAGAAATAGGATAATCAATGCCTTCTTTTTCATACTTTTCATCATAAATGCCCGGCCCCGAAGAACGAGAAACAACTAGTTCTAGTTCTTTTTCATAAAACATTTTACGAGGAAGATTAAAATTTATCATCCCTGGAGCAACAATTTTAGCTCTCTGGCGCGCAATTTCTGCTGCCTGTTCAATGGGTTCATTTGACTTTGTTGAAGCAAAAATTATCACCGAATCTGCTCCCCGTCCTTTAGTAAAGTGTGTGGCTGCCTCAACAAGATCAGTAGGGGTAGTAACATTATCTGCCCCGAGGATTTTTGCTAGTTTATTCTTTGAGAGACTGATATCTACTCCTAAAACATTTGAGCCCGATGCTTTTAAGAGTTGAACGGCCAGCTGACCCAAAAGGCCTAATCCAATAACGACAACGTTCTCTCCTAATTTGGCTTCACTTATCCTAACAGCATGAAGGGCGATTGCTCCCAGAGCAACAAAAGAAGCTTCTTCAAAACTTACCCCTTCGGGTATTTTTGCACACTGATTTTTGGGTACAAAAATCATATCAGCGTGAGAAGCAATCCCTGCCCCAATACAAGCCACCCGGTCTCCCACCTGGAATTCATCCACCGCTTTACCTACTTCAATTACAACGCCAGCCGAAGAATAGCCCAAAGGAACCGTTTCTTCTAAACGAGCCATTGTCTGACGATAAGTCTCAAGCAGGCCATCGGTTTTAATTTTAGTTATAACTTTCCTTACCAAATCCGGCCTTTCTTTTGCTTTTCCAACCAAGGACTTCTTAGCTAAACTTATCATTAGTTTTTCTGTGCCGGCGCTAATTAAAGAATTCTCGTTTTTAACCAAGACACCCCCAGCACCACATAAGGGTATGGGCACCTCAGCCAATTCCAACTTTCCACTTTTGTAATTTTGGAGCATTTGTTTCATATTTGTTTTATTTTATTTTGTTCTTCTTGCCAATTATAAAATAATATACCTTATGAATTAATATTCCTAATTTTGAATAATACAATAAATAGGTTAGTAATCCGCCATTAAAAACCCTGCGAGTAAATCTATCTTTTAAGGAAAGGTTGATGTTATATTTTTTTGTGTAAAATTTATCAAGCGATGTGTTCATATCTATGGAAGAAAAGCTAGGTACCTTTCCCTTAGCTGCCGCGTAGGCTAAATAATCAACATCCTTTAGTCTAACACCCAAAATCTTACAGCCTACCTTTTCAAAAGCGAAAATATTATCTGAAGCAATAAGAGTGTTAAGGGGAAAAGAAGTGCCCGCCATTGGTCCCTTATTGGTCAAGGCATAAGAGGGGTCTGAAATCAAAATTTTTGGAGCCAGGACCTCATTAATTTTTAAAACCGCTTCTTTAAATAGAGGATGATAGCGCATACGAAAAGGATCTAAAATACAACCCCACTGATTCTTCAGACCAAAACTAAATTTAGTCATACTATGCACCTTGAGCACAGGAACAGAGATAAAAACATCTATATCTTCCAGTAAAAACTTGGGTAAAGGAATATTATAGGTCTTCTGTTTCTTATAAGCAAAGGGTGGGAGATTCACTTTGAGCTGAACAAACTTTGTCTTTGAATCATAAAGATTCATTATCTTTATGCCGTATTTTTTCTTAAGCTCATATGAGTTATGACTCAAAAAAGCTTCCTCGGCCTTCCAGGCATAATATCCTCCATCTGTCTCTCCTATTGTTATATCACTTGAGCGAGTCTTTAAAACCTTAATTAGTGCCTCCAAAAATAACGGCGAAGTGGTCACTCCTGGTTTATAGGTTGGATAAGTAAAGTTGGGCTTAATAAAAACCCTGGAATTCTTTTGTACAATCTTTTCCCAGTCTATCCATTTTAAGGATTCTAAAATCTTTTCTTCAAGATTAGAATCAATTTTTGATATAAAAACTTTAGACATATTAATCTCTGCGAAAAAGATTAAAAAATAAAGTTAATACTTCCTTAAATCTCGGTTTTATCATTTTCATAAATTGAGTGAAATGTAAATTACCAACGTAACACAAGAAATAACCAAGAAGCTGAAAGAATACTAATTCTCGCCGACTCAACCCCTCTAGCTCAACCACTGCCCCTGTTTGTTTATCGTAATCAGACCAATTGTAAGAAATTTGCTTATAACCACCTTCGCCTCGCTCAACCATTCCAGCAACCTCTGTTTTTGGAAAAGGAATCATAATAGCGATTGAAGTAAGGTCAGTATTCAACTTTCTGGCAAAATTGATGGTATCCCAGGCTGTTTTTTTAGTTTCGTGGGGCAGACCTAAAATAAAGTAAGTACTTGTCTCTAATCCTAGTCCTTTTGATATTTTAACAGCTTTTTTAACTTGTTTCAAGGTAATTCCTTTCTTGCTCATTTCTAATATCTTCGGGTTTCCACTTTCAACACCAAGACCAACATGAAAACACCCAGCTTTTTTTAATTTTTCTAAAAGTTCGTAATCCACCACATCTACCCTGCTAATCATAGCCCACTTCACAAAACTGGCCATATTCTCTCCAATAAGCATATCGGCTATTTCCAGCGCTCTCCTCTTATTTACTCCAAACGTTTCATCCCTAAAAGTAATCTTTTTAGCTTTATACTTGTGAACAAGCTCTTTGAACTCTTCTACTACATTCTCTGGAGACCTTATCCGAACCCTGTTCCCATAAGGTCTGGTGCAGAATATACACTTAAAAGGACAACCCCGAGAAGTAATGATCGGATAATGTTTTGCTGGTGGAAATAAATCCCAGGCCGGGAAAGGAAGCTTGTCTAGTTCTAAATTCCATTCCCGCTGCTGGTTAATACAGATCTTGCCTTGATTCCGAAACCCCAAACCTTTTATTTTATCAAGGCCTTGATTGTGCTTTAATGCATCAACTAGCTGATAAAGGGTAATTTCTCCCTCACCAAAAACCAAGAAATCAAAGGATGGAAATTCTTTAAGGGTTTGGTTTGGCAATACCGTTGCATGAACACCACCGATAACAGTGTGAATAAAAGGGTATCTTTTTTTAATCTCCTCGGCAAGATGAGCTACATGGATAATCTCTTGAGTATAAGCGGTCAACCCAACAATGTCCGGTTTAATGCTGCCAATTCGCTCAAGAGTATCTGAAACACTCAACCTTTCTAATTTTGCATCAAGAATTTCTACAGGGTAATCTTTACTGCGCAGATATGAGGCTAGATAACCAAGCCCACCATGAGGACAGTCAGGAGCATCTTCCAGCCCAACAACCTTTGGGGGAGGGGGATTTAGTAATAAAGTTTTCATGTCAATTTTATCCATTTTAAGGCTTTTTTAACATCACCTAAGATTAATTTAGGATCTCGAATATAGACAAACCTTCTGGCCCAGCCGCGCCTAAATATATTTCCAATCTTGGTGTTATGTTTATGAAATCCAGCCATCAATAAAGTAACTAGCTCGTCAAACTTTTCCTTTTCAATATTAACAACTCTCTTAGATGAATCAACAAAAAAGTAATCTTTAGGGTTAGTGTCAAAAAAATGTTTTAGTTCTACGTCAGCACAAAGCAGTCCCATCTTTACTCCTTGACGAAAAAGTTCTGTTTTTGGAAAAGGATTGTAAACACCCAAACCAGCATAGTAAGGATTTAATTCTTTCATAAATTTATATGTCTTTAATATATCTTCTTCTGTTTCAGTGGGGAGTCCCATCATAAAATAACCACTCCAAAACATACCTGCCTTATTTAAAATTTGAGTTGCTTTTTTCATTTGGGCAAAGGTTACACCTTTTTTGGTTTCTTCCAAAACTCTTTGGCTGCCCGTCTCAATTCCCAGTTTAATTACATTACAACCAGCTTTTTTCATTATTTTAACCAAATCTTTATCAATAAGACTGGCTCTGGTAGTACAGCCCCAATTAATTTTAAGTTTTTCCGAAATTAGTCGCTGGCAAATTTCAAACACCCATTTTCTATTTCCAGTAAAGGTGTCGTCTTTTAATTCAAATTGACTGGTTCCGTATTTACTTTTTACTTCTTTGATTTCGGCTATAATATTTTCAGGAGTTCGATGTCTTACTCGCCTTTGCCAAAAATGACAGCAATAAGTGCAGTTAAAAGGACACCCTCGAGAGCCCATTATAACGCCCATGTCTTCCGAGGTATAGTTTCGAGGAGTAAGAAGCGCATCGCGAGCAGGAAAGGGAATAGAGTCTAAATCTTTAATAAACTCTCGGGGAGAATTATGGACAATTTTACTATCTACTCTATAAGAAATCCCTTTAATATCATTAAGTTTTTTATTGTCCTTTACAGCCTCTACTAGCTCTAAAAATGTTTCTTCACCTTCCCCTTTAACTATAATGTCAATGTTTTGGCTTTTTAGTGTTTGGTCGGGAAGAAGTGTCGGATGAGGACCGCCAACAACTACCAGACATTTCAGATTCCACTTTTTAACAATTTCAGCCACCTTCAAAACCGATCCAAACTTAGGCGTCATGGCCGTAATCCCAACTAAGTCGGGCCTATAAGTATCCAGTACTTCTTTGATTTGCCCCCAAACTTTATGTTTATCATTGTTAAGCCCCTGGCGATAAGATTCCAGCCTTTTATACTCTTGGCTAAAATCAACATCATCTTCTTTATTTAAAGCATCCACATCAAAAATATCCACTTTATAGCTTGCTTTTCTTAAGACAGCGGCCAAATAACCCAATCCTATGGGATAATAAAAGTTAACAAAACCAGTAAAGCTTTTAAATGGTGGATCAATTAGTAAAATTTTCATTGGTTTTAAGTTTAAGCTTTTCATAGATTAACCAAAGTCCATAAGCGGCAAAAATACAAACAAAGGGTTGGATAGGATAGCGATCCGTCAGACCACTATCTACATGGCCTGCTGTAGAGTGAAGTAAGGCATAAAAGAAAATAAATATGATAAGTAAATTACTCTTCGCCCACCTTTTTTTTAAGGCCGAAAATAACCCCCAAAAAGCCAAGGGAAAAATAACAAGCCAAGTTAAACTCTTATATACCTTAGCTGCTTTTTCCATTGGTGCCGTATAGGGACTCCAAAAGGTTATAAACCTCTTAGCAGAGTCCAGTAGATATTCTTTAGGCTGGTCCTTAATAAATCCAAGGGCTCTGGTGAATAAAGAATTATATGAGCGATAATAATATTCGGTTTCTGAGTAATTTTTGGGGTCGTTTTGGGAAAAAAAACCATAAGATTCATCGGTAAAAGGAGTAAATTTACCAAAAACTAAATAATTACGCAAACACCAAGGAAATAAAACCAAACCAATAATTAAGATTGTTAAAAACGCAACACCAAGCGCTTTTTTTCTATCTATCTTCCAAGACGAAAATATTTGCCAAAGGAAAAGTAGGGGAATAAAAGGAATAAGGGTTATTCTGGTCAAACAAGCTAAACCAAAAGTTACTGCTGCTAGAAAAGTTAAAAGTAGATTCTTATGTAAATTTCCCTTAAAAAAGAGCCAAAATCCAAAAACAAGTAAAAAGATAAACAAAGTTTCGGTTCTGATTTTGTAAGTCCAGAAAATAAGGTCGGGATAAAAAGCCACGGCTATCCCAGCCAGCGCTGCCACCTTTTTGTTAAAAATCTGTCTTGCTAAAAGGTAGATAAAAAGAACGGTCAGAGCTCCAAGAATTATTTGGCCAATAAAGTAAGAAAGGGTATTTGCTCCACCAAGCCAATAAGATAAAGCTAAAAATAAAGGGTATAAGGGTGGGGTGGTTTTGTGAAGATAATAAGTTTCGTCTATTTTTTTAAGATCAACCCAAGATTGAAAATCCTCATATTCCACCCGATTAGTATTCATGCTATTAACACCCTTACCTGCCAAAAAAGCCCTGGCTATACCATCATACCAGATTGAATCGGATTCTATACTTTCTTTAAATTCATCCCCCCAAAGCAATAAGGGTTTATCAAAAAACACCTTCTCTGAAGCAAAATTGACTCCAATCCTCAAAAACACAGCTAATAAAATTATGGTTAATATAATTACTTTTTCATTCCTAAACCAGTTTTTTTTGTTTTGGTTATTTAATTTCATTTTAGAATATGCCTTTTTATATCATTAGGTCCTTTAATACAAAGAGTGTTGTGACAGTTTTTACACTCTGGAATAAAGTTTTCTTTATATTTATGACTACAAGTCCTTCTAATCATCACATAAGTGTCATTGTTCCAAGATTTATACAAATGCTCCTTTAAGAGATTGCCGAAGTAATATTGACCTGATTTTACTTTTTCTTTAAAACAAACTTCTCCTCCGCTGCAGGGATAAACATCTCCCTCCCAATCAACAACAGCTATCTTCCAAGGTAGAAGACAGGGCTTTTCTTTGAACTTTTGAGAAAACATTGGTTCATGTTCAAAATAAAGACCCAGCGATTTTGCCAGTTTTTTTGACTGCCGAATAGTCTTATCATAAAGCTCTTGGTAGTAGAAAAGGCAGTCTTTTGGATTGAGTTTTCCGTTTTTAATTCTTTCCGGATAATAACGGCAAAAGCCAACAGTAAATTCATTAGCTTTCAACTCGGCTACTTTTTTTATTAACCCTGGAACTTGGCTGATGTTATAGCGAGAAAGACAGGCATAAAAAAGAATATACATCTTTTTACGGCAACTTTTCAAATAATTATTCAGCAGCTCAATACCTTTAAAAATTTCCTCTGATCCCTTCCTTTGTATAATCTTATTATTCATCTCGGTCAATCCATGAACTGATATTTCCAGCCGAGAAATATTTAATCGGGCGATCTCTTTAGCATATTTTTTAACGAGTAATCCGTTAGTCCTCAAACAAACATCAACCCAAGGAAAAGCGGTGTTCACATATTTGATAATTGGAAAGAGGTCCGGGCAAAGCAAGGGCTCTCCACCACCGCAGAGGTGAAAAACTTTAGCCGAATCCATAGGAATGTGAGAAATCATGGTTTTAAATTTTTCAAGAGTAATCTCTGCTGGCGGTTCGTGGTCGGATTTTTGGTTGCAAAAGAAACAGCGAGCATTACAATAA
>SDBT01020192.1_pt1 | contig 10424 bp, 9 predicted proteins | sample 2277101 | NCBI WGS metagenome assembly SDBT01 (sample SAMN10404973, study PRJNA504765) | marine sediment metagenome | isolation source: marine sediment core GS10_PC15, 103 cmbsf | place: Arctic Ocean: Southern Knipovich Ridge | collected 2010
GAAACTCCGTTTCGTAACAAAAGCATTATAACGTTTTCATAATCTACTGATAAATATAATTTTACAAAACAGAGCTTTTAAAACAATTCACATTCCTAAACAGGAGTTTAGGAACGAGCGGAATTTATCATATGTTATCTGAGTTCACCCCGTAAGATAAATTAATTATCAAATCAATTTAACTTAGATACATAATTATCTAACGGGGTAAATCTGCGTCTATTTCTTTGCGAAGATAACTATCTTAAACATATTCATATACTTGATACACTCGAAAAAATCCTTTACAAAGAAAAGCAAGATTTATGATTTGTCCAAATTTTTGAAAGGAGGAGTTCATGGCACTGAACTCGGAAGCCAAGATGGCGATCATGGTAGAGTTTAAACTCCATGATTCTGACACCGGATCACCAGAGGTCCAAGTTGCTTTGCTTACACAAAGAATCAAAGACATTACCGAACATCTCAAGGTTCACACAAAAGATTTTCATTCCAGAAGAGGTCTGCTGAAGCTGATTGGTCAGAGACGAAGATTGCTTGATTACATTCAGCGAAAAGACATCAAGCGTTACAGGAAGTTAATTAAAGAACTTGGATTGAGAAAATAGATTATATTGCGAGGGCTGTCTTCGCAATATTTTCGTTTTGGATGGGATCTTGAGCAATATGCTAAACTCAATTCAACCTGGTTTTAGTCTATTGCTTTTTATTCCCAACCAAAATTTATATCGTAATTAGAGGAATTAACTTTTGAAAAATTTAACAAATTATTCTAAAAAAAGGGGAATAAATGCACAATTTTGACATTAAGAGAAAAACAATTGAAATTGCCGGCAGAGAGCTAACAATCGAAACCGGCAGAATGGCTAAACAGGCAAATGGTGCAGTTTTTGTGACTTATGGTGAAACAAGTATCCTGGTTACTGCAACTGCAGCTAAAGAGCCGAGGGAAGGAATAGATTTCTTTCCATTAACCGTAGATTTCATAGAAAAGATGTATGCTTCCGGTAAAATCCCGGGCGGATTTTTCAAACGAGAAGCAAGACCAACAACAGATGCCACTTTGAACGCTCGTCTGATCGACCGAACCCTCCGACCACTTTTCCCAAAAGGATTCAGAAATTCTGTTCATGTGGTGATTACAGTTTTATCTTATGATGGTAAAAATCCTCCGGGAAATCTGGGTATTTTGGCTGCTTCTGCTGCTCTATCAATTTCTGATATTCCATTTAGCGGACCAATCTCAGGAGTGAAAGTTGGAATTATCAATGATGAGATTGTGATAAATCCCGATGCTGAACAGCTAAAACAAACCCAACTCGATTTGGACGTTGCCGGAACAGAAAGCTCCATTGTTATGATCGAAGCAGGAGCAAATGAAGTTACTGAAGAAAAGATGATGGAAGCAATCTATCAGGGACATGAAACAATTAAAAAGCTCGTTGAATTCCAGAAAGAACTCATTTCCGAAGCTGGAAAAGAAAAGATGGAAGTAACTCTCGATATCATACCTGAAGACATTTTATCTAAGATTGAAAATGAATATGGAAAATCGATTGAACAAGCTGCAAATATTCAGGGGAAACTTGAACGCTATGAAGCAGTGGAAAAGCTTAAAGAAGAAATCCTGTCAAAGTTTTCGGAGGAAATTGGAGAAGAAGCTTTTGAGGAATTAGAAAGATTTTATAAAAATGCTTTTGAAGAAGTTTTCACAAAATTCGTGCGTCAGGCAATTCTCTTCAATAATCATCGTGTGGATGGCAGAGGAATGGATGATATTCGCGAGATAACCTGTGAAATCGATGTTCTGCCTCGAGTGCACGGTTCTGCACTTTTCACTCGCGGAGAAACACAATCGTTGGGTACAGTAACTTTGGGTACAGGCAGAGACGAACAGATTATTGATGGCTTGGAAGAAGAGTATAAAAAACCATATTTCCTGCATTACAATTTTCCCCCGTTCAGCGTGGGAGAAGCTGGTTTTATGCGTGGTCCCGGTCGTCGCGAACTTGGTCATGGAGCACTTGCAGAACGAGCTCTGCTGCCGATGATACCTTCTAAAGATGATTTCCCTTACACTGTTCGTATCGTTTCTGAAATCCTGGAATCCAATGGTTCTTCCTCGATGGCTACAGTTTGCAGCGGCACACTTGCTATGATGGCTGGGGGCATTCCCATCAAAAAACCAGTTGCCGGAATCGCTAATGGTTTGATTATGGAAGGTGATAAATTCGTTGTTCTTTCAGATATTATGGGATTGGAAGACCATCTGGGTGATATGGATTTCAAAGTTACCGGAACAAGAGATGGCATAACTGCAATGCAGATGGACATCAAAATTGAAGGCATAACAAAAGAAATAATGAAAATTGCTCTGGAAAAAGCAAAAACAGCACGCTTCTTTATTTTAGATAAAATCATCGAAGCAATTCCGGAACCCAGAAAAGAACTCGCTGAAACAGCTCCCAGAATAGAATCATTCAAAGTAAATCCGAGTAAGATCGGTGAAATTATCGGTCCTAGCGGAAAAATGATAAAACATATCATTGAAATTTCCGGAGCGGAAATCGAAATCAAGGATGATGGAACTATTTTCATATCTTCACCCGATAAGCAATCCATAGAAAAAGCCAGAAAATTCATAAACGATATTTGCGCAGAACCAGTAATGAATCAAATTTATGAAGGAACAGTTACGCGCATCGAACCTTTTGGAGCTTTTGTAAAATTCATGAGCGGAACAAAAGACGGACTCGTTCACATCTCTCAGCTTCATACTTCCAGGATAAATAAAGTTGAGGATATTGTGAAGATCGGAGATATTGTGAAGGTAAAATTTATTGGATTAGATCGCGGTAAGATCAAGGTTTCTATGAAAGGAGTGGATGGTAATCCTACGCCAAAACCAGGTTCTGCACAAACACAAAGCAGCTACAAAAAATATGATAATCGCGACAGAAGAGATAATCGTCATAACAGGTATGAGAAAAAAAGATATTAGGGAGTAAAAACAAATGAATCTCATCGAAAAAATCCAAAACAAAACAGCAGTAATCGGAGTTGTCGGTTTAGGTTACGTTGGCTTGCCAATGGCTGTTACAGTAGCCAGAAAGGGGTTCAAAGTAATTGGCGTGGACGTGAGTGAATATGCTGTTACTCACGTAAATGCGGGTGATAATTACATTGGCGATGTAGATGACGCTGAATTGAAGAAGCTGGTGACTGATGGAATGTTAAAAGCTACTTTCGATTATGGAGAGATGAAAAATGCAGATGTGATTATGATTGCTGTTCCCACACCATTGGATAAATATCAGCAACCGGATTCATCTTATGTACGTGCTTCTGTAATTTCTTTATCAGAAAACATCTCGGAAGATACACTTGTTATCCTGGAAAGCACTACCTACCCGGGAACTACACAAGAAATACTTGTACCTGCTTTCGAAGAAAAGGGATTTGAAGTTGGAAAGAACATATTTATCGCTTTTTCTCCTGAGCGAGTTGACCCGGGTAATAAAGATTATCAGACGAATAATACTCCCAAAGTTGTTGGTGGTGTCACAGAAAATTGCAATAAGATTTCAAAAGTTTTCTATGAAAATATCATAGATGCAGAAATCTATTTGGTTTCATCTCCGGCAATTGCTGAAATGGAAAAAATTTATGAGAACACTTTCCGAAATATAAATATCGCCCTGGCAAATGAGATGACCATCTTATGCGAAAAAATGGATTTGGACATCTGGGAAGTGATCGAAGCAGCGAAAACCAAACCATACGGATTTATGGCATTTTACCCCGGACCTGGCATTGGTGGTCACTGTATTCCTCTCGATCCATTCTATCTGACCTGGAAGGCAAGAGAATATAACTATCACACACGTTTGATAGAACTTGCCGGTGAGATTAATAACTCAATGCCCGAATTCGTTGTGAACAAATTAGGCAAACTTCTCAATAACAAAGGACTTGCTTTATCCAAATCAAAAATTCTGCTTTTGGGTGCTGCTTATAAAAAGGATATTGAGGATATGCGCGAATCTCCCATTCAGGATGTGATAGTCATCCTGGAAAAAAATGGAGCTGATTTTGATTATAATGATCCGCATATCCCGGAATTTCTTAATGAACTAAATGGAAAAAATTATAACTCCGTCGGTTTAGAAAACATCGAAGATTATGATGCTGTATTAATTATCACAAATCATACATTTTATGATTATGATGATATCATCAAAAGAGCGAAATTGATTCTTGATACCAGATATGCCACAAATGGAATAATTGCAGATAATTTAGTTAGATTATAACCAATAATGGCAACGCATAAACCTGTTGAAGTTCAAGAATTATTTGGTGGATTAACTAAATATACAGAAAATGAAACCTAATATGCTTGAATTTCCTGCAATGTTATTGTCTTATTTAGTTAAATATTTTTTTATATTAACAGATTTTACTTTAATGAAAGTAACACAGGAAGAAAAACTTGACAAGATAAGGACTTGTTTTATTGTAAAATAGATTTTTTTCAAAAATTGTATTTCATTAAGCTATACTTAAGAATAAAGAAGAAGTTTTTTAAAATTTTGAACAGAAATGGGAAAAATGAATTTAAATTTCGGAGAAATTTTACTTATTTTTACAACTTCAAAAAAAAGAACATAATAATGCCTAACAAAACGTATATTAAACAGGCGGAAATTATTAATTCTAAAACTTATATAGGATACCATATAAGGGGTGTATCATGACATTCAAATTACCTGTGATAATTCCTTCTGCTATTGACAGAAGTGGTTTTACGAAAGATTATTTTACAGAAGGTCACATTAACCAACTTCCTCTGGTTCACAAAACACTGATAAGATATTTGATAGATGACCTATTGAAAAAGAATGTTAAAGAGAAAATCGATTCAATCTTTTTAGTAATAGATACAGATCAAGAGGAAAATTATAAAAAAATTCTTCCTGAAATAGATGAAGGACGAATCAGTTGCCAATATCAATTCGCAGATGAAGAAAAAGGCATTATAAGCGTTGTGGAAAAAGTAATTAAAGAAAAGAAAAAAGAAATTGGTAAAGGACCTTTTCTTGTATTTCTTGGTGATACCCTATTGGAGGATAAATTTTTAAAGAAAATAGTAGATAAAGCTGAAGATTTATGGAAAACAAAAAGAAATGAACCTTGGTTAGTAGTTGGATTAGTCAAAGATACAAAGAGGATTATAGAAAAAAAGGAGTCTTACAATAATCCCGAAAATGATTTTACAAGAAATGTTGAGGGATATTTAATTGTGAATGAAGAATCTTTAAAAAAAAGTTCTGACATTACCCAAAACGATATTTTAGATGCCATAAATAGTCCTTCATATCCCGAATTATATTTGGAGAAAGGTACGATACCCTTAATTGAAACAGGAGTTTTAATTTTTTCTCAGGAAGCTTGGCAGAAGTTAAAAGTATTAAAACATAGAGATCCCCATGGCTTTTATTCAACAATAAATATTATCAGACGTGGATTGATCGAAAATGAAAATATTGAAATGCATGGGATTGTTGCTGAAAGCGAAGAGATGTGGTTAGATATAAATTACCCCTGGGATTATCTTAAAGCAAATAATTATATGGCAAATTGTTTAGCGGGTTGTGAACGTTTTCCTAATCCAAATTTACATGGAACAGTTTATAAGGTATTCAAACCAGAAGAATTAAGAAACAAGTTCAAATATAAACCTATCTTTGAAGATGGATGTCTCAGTAAACCTATTCTTTTTAAATACACTAATAAAGATGATGACATCGGTGCTTGGGGTGTACATGAGAATGCAATAATAGAAGATCCCGTAATTGTCCCTGATCCAGAAAAGTATAAAATCTTTATTGGAGAAGGTGCTCATATAAAAGGATGTTGTGTACTCAAGAAAAATTGTAGGATACGAGATTATGCTCAGGTTGTATCCTCAGTTATTGGTGAAAATGTGTTCATAGATTCTTTTTCAATAGTTGACCATTCGATAATAATGAAGGATACTAATATATTTTGTCATTCCATGATAGCATACAGCATAATTGGAAAAAAGGTTACAATCGGTGGTAATACATTTACTGCCTGTCAAAGATTGAGCATAAATTCAAAATCTAGTGAAAAACAAAAAATTGTTGGTGTTTATTATACTGATAATCATCGTATCAGATATACTGATCGTTTTAGTGCAATAATTGGAGACAATACTCAGATAGGCATGAACGTATCTATACAACCAGGCAAGAAAATAGGGAAAAAATGCATAATTTATCCGGGTTCAGAAATAAGGAAAAATTATTCTTCAGAAAGCACTATTAGAACTTTAAGAGAAACCGAGGAGATAGAGGAAACGAAGTATGTTTAAAGAAAAATCAGATTTAAGAAGAGATATAAGAAATTGTCCGGAAGAACTTTCGAATCTTAAGATTTTTATAAATTTTAGGAAGCTTATTGATAATGCAAAAGAAATCAGAGAAAAGTTGACTGAGAGTAATTCTTCAGAAGATAGCATTCAAAAGAATAAAATGATTAGAGCTTCTTTTTTAAAAATTTCATTATTAGTAACATATATGGCATATTATAATCATCAGAGACATAGAGGAGAATCAGACGACGCCCACAAAGAAGCTAAGAATAAAACAATGGATATAATTGGAGATACAATTAGGGAGATAGCTTTAAATACTGAAAAAGTTGAGACACTCCATAAAATATATAAAGAAGGATCAAATAAACCAAAAGATAACATTTTCTGGAGCCAAGGTCTGCCCATAAAAGAATTGAATGAAACAATTGGCAAATTGAAAGATAATGAAATTACTTATGACCAGAAAAAATGGGCTGATTATACGAGAGCAATAATTTCTCAGTCACTATGCATATCTGAAAGCAATGTTCGTCCTTTTATTACCGCAAATATTATTTCAAATTTATGCTTTAGACGGTTAATTTTTGGGCTCATTTTACAAGCTATGTTTATTAATGTGTTTAAGAATGACTTTATGCCAATGGGAATTAATTCTGAAGATTCTATTATCGGAAGTTCAGGTATTCGCAGATACTTAGATGGTTTCCTGAGACTAACTATCCCTAATCAAGGTGAAAAAGTATTCTTACTTAAATTAGTTAATCTTTCAATAGGAGACACAGGTATTATTTGCTCAACTGGTATATCCCTGAAAGATATTAAGAAAAGAGTAAAGGACGAAGTTAACTCGATTGTTTTTATCCCAGGTTATCCGACTTCTGAATCATTAGAAAGAGAAATATACTGGAGAAATGAATCACGAATAAATCTTAACTTACTTTACTTAAATGATTTTTTTGAAATGTTCAAATTATGGAAGAAGAAAGATGTTAGAAGATTTCTAATTGAGAAATTAAAATAATATTATAAATTATAAGGAAAAAAAAATGCAAGATCCCATTATAAAATTAAATAATAGAAATTCTAATCGCGAAAAACCCTTTTCAAATAATTTAAATAGAAAGCGGGAAAGATATTCAGAAGTAACTTTTACAAATGGCAAATACACAGATCCTCTGATAAATGTTTTTAAACCGAATGACGAAAAAAAGGTAAAAGATGATTTTATTTTGGAAAATGAACTATCTATAAAGAAAAAGCTTATACAATTAGCAGAAGAGAATAAATGGGAAAAAGTATTACTACGTATTGAAGTAGCTGACCTTGAGCAGATATCATTAGACAATTTAAAATCTATAGTTTTAACAATCTCTGAATTAGCTGCTGAAAAATCAGAATTCTATTATGCCTTAGAGTATTTAGCACTTTGGAAAAGAAAAAGGGGAGTAAAAGAAGATGAGGATATAGACTCTTGGCGAAAAACAATTGAGACTGCTTGTGATTTTAATAAAATTGACAACAAAGAATTTTATACTGATGAGATGAAAATTATATCGGATTTTATTGATGCTGCAACACAAAATAAACCATTTGAATTTAGACAATATGCCAGAGAACATAATATATCATTAGGCAATTTATTTAGAATCGTTTTAAAAATTCAGAAGCTCCTTAATCTTATTTCAGAACAAGACTATTGGAAAATAAGAAAATTACGCGATAAAGTTAACTTAAAAGGTTATTTGTATTCTTTTGCGATAAATAAGCTAAGAAAGACAGGTGTTATTAAAAAAATAAGTGAGGAAGTTAATGGTATTAAAGTAAAAAGAAAATTTTTATCCAACATTTATAAAAAAATAAAAAGAAACAACAATAGTAACTCGGTTATTAAGTAGTTTAGGTAAACATGAAAAAGCATTTTATTTGTCTTTTCCTAGAATAAAAAGGAAAAAGGTGTATATCACTTTAAGAAAATGAGACCAGAAACACCACCTCTTTGCGAAATAATTACTGAATATCCATTACCAATATTTGATAATATATGTGAACCTATCCATTATTACATTAAATTTCGTCCGGTTCAAGGATCTTTAACAATCAATCGTTCAATGGATTGGGAAACTAAAGGAAATCGCAAGAAATTTTATATGTTAGAGCCAGACATTATAAAAATAGAAATTAAAAAACCAGAAGAAAAAATATTTAGTGAAAAAGAAAAAAGCAAAGATGCAAGCAATTACATGAACCAAGTTATAAAAAAAATTTCTATGTTAAGACCCGTAATTGAAGATGCAGAAGATAAATATGATAAACTTTGCAGAATTAAAAGAAAAGATAAAATGTTTGTTGATGCGCAAAAGATTTTACCACAATTTCGTGTAATTATCCAAGAGGTAAAAAATTTTGAAATTGAATACAATAGGGATCATACGAATGATAGTGTATTATCTCGTCGTAGAGCTCACAAAGTAGATTTAGCATATATTTTATTAGAGATAGAAAATATATTTGGTTTTTGAAAAAAGAATTAATTATAAAGGAATCTAGTATGCAAGATTTGATTAAAGAAGCAAGTGAAGTTTATAATCAATTGAAGGAAATAATAAGTAAACATAATGTTAAGGAAAGAAAATTCCAAGAAATAGGGGGACTTTTAGCATCTCTACGAGTATGTATAGAAGAAATAACTGATTTAGAAAACCGACTTTCAAGAGATTCTACTAACTTTATTTATAAATCTCAACTTACATCACGTAGAACAGATTTAGCCCGTTGCTTACTTGAGGCTAAATATATCGAGACATCCTTAGAAATTCGGCTTAATGAACTTTTGCAGCAGGATGAAAAACAAAGATCTTTTGTAGATGAACTTCTTGAGTTCGAGAAAACTATTAAGGCGAGATGTATTGAAATATTTTGGAAAAAAAGAACAGAGTGTATATTTACTGATAATCCAGAGCAAAAAGCCCAGGATCTTTTTGTTGCCTACTTTGCAGCTAAGCTAAAGATACATGCTGTAATCAAAGAATTCAAAAGTGGTATAGGTTTCATAGATGTTGCAGTTGATTATAAAAATAAAAGATATCTTGTTGAAATTAAGATGTTAGGAGGAAAAAAACCTGGAACTCATTATGACAAAAAACACGTTAAAGATGGAGTACCCCAGCTCTTTAAATATTTAGAGACAGAGGAGTTATCTGAAGGATTTTTGATAATTCTTGATGGAAGATCTCCACAAAATAAAGAACCTTTTAACGGAGATAAATTACAGCAAAATGGAATAACAATTTTTGTTATCATAATTGATATAAATCCACCAAAACCAAGCTCCTTGCAATTTTAACTAATAAGGTCGTCCTTTATGCAGAGGTTACTAATTAGTGTTAGAGGGAAAAACGAAGCTATAGAGGCTTGTAAAGGTGGTGCTCATATTATGGATGCTGAATATCCAGGCTCAGCCTTAGGTAATCCATATCCATTATATGTATTATCTATTAAAGAGAACATTCCTAAAAATATACCCGTATCAACAAATATCGGAGAGAAACAGCATGTCTGGAGTACTGCTTCTCAAGCAGCTCTGGGTATATCTTTAGCAGGTGCTGATATAATAAAAGTGGGTTTGGCAGATCTAAATTTCAAAAAAGCTGTTTATGTAATGAAGAATGTGGTTCGTAATGTGCATAAATGGTTCCCTTCAAAAATTCTGATACCAGCATTCTTTGCAGATACTGATAAATGTGAGATTTTCGACCCAATCAAAGAAGGTCCGGAATTGGCAGAAATAGTAAAAGCTGATGGAGTATTAATCGACACATTTGATAAAATGATTGGAAAAAAACTATTAGATTATTTTAGTTTAAAGGATATAAAAAGATTCGTAAATGCTTGTCATAAATTGAATTTAGAAGCTTGGATAGCCGGTTCTGCTACAAAAGAGCAACTTCCGGGCTTATGGTCGACCGGTGTAGATGTAATTTGCATACGAGCTGCTGCTTGTAAAAAACCAATATATGGTAAATCG
>SDBT01020193.1_pt1 | contig 10424 bp, 8 predicted proteins | sample 2277101 | NCBI WGS metagenome assembly SDBT01 (sample SAMN10404973, study PRJNA504765) | marine sediment metagenome | isolation source: marine sediment core GS10_PC15, 103 cmbsf | place: Arctic Ocean: Southern Knipovich Ridge | collected 2010
TGCAAAACCAATGGTGATATGGACGGCGTCTCCTTTGGGAAACAATAAAGCAGCGGACCCTATGTTGCCCATAGAATCATTAGCTGGTGCACTAAAAGGGGCAGATGCATGGGTTGAATATAATAAACAACCAATACTTGATTCAACTCCATATCGAATTGCTATGAAAGATAACATAAAATTACGGCATATGAATCTTCCTGGTTTAAATTCTGCAGGAATGGTACGTTGTATAGGCAGAGTAGATTATATAGTCTTAAAAGAATTCCTTCAAGGAATAGCAGGCGCCACCAAAAAAGCAAAGCATGTGCGCATGACAACTCCTGCCGGTGGGGATGTGGAATTTGATAATGTTTCTGGACGGCCTTCTCCTCCAATTGGTGATGGATATGCTGACAAGCCCGGTAGTCATTTTATGGCTGGTCAGGTTGCATGGCTACCAGAGCGTAAATCAATAAATGGGACGATTGTTTTTGATGGAGCAATAAATCTTCCATGTGGAATTCTCAATGAACCTGTTATCTTAACTTTAGAATCAGGAAAAATTGTTAAGATTGAAGGTGGATCAGAAGCGAGAGAATTTGAAGGATGGTTAGATAGTTTTAATCATCCACAAATGAGAGGGATAGCCCATGCAACTTATGGTTTTTTACCAGGAGCTATAATCTCAGGAGATCTTGCAGAAGATGAAAGAATTTGGGGAAGTACTTGTTGGGGAATTGGTTCTATAATATCCGGTTTTTTACCCCCTAATGGAGTTCCGGCACCTTCACATACAGATGGATTATGTTTAAATACTTCTACCTGGTTAGATGGTAAATTATTTATTGACAAAGGAAAAATACTAGATCCGAAATTAAAAGAATTAGCAAAGAAACTTGGAAAGTAGTAAAAAATAAAGAAATAAAAAAATCAATTTTTTCAAGAGGAGGGTAAATATAATATGTATCTTTATCAATATGAATTAGGAAAAGCTTCAAAAATTCTTACTGAAGAATTATTTAAATTAAAGCCTGATGAAACTTTTATTATAACTGCAAATACTGAAAGTGATCCTAGGGTTGTTGATGCTACTGCAAGTGCTGCTTTTGCTATAGGTGCAAAACCAATGGTGATATGGATGGCATCTCCATTGGGAAATAGTAAGGCAGCAGATCCTATGTTACCCATAGAATCCTTAGCTGGTGCATTAAAAGGGGCAGATGCATGGGTTGAATACAATAAACAGTCAATAGTTGATTCAACTCCATACCGAATTGCCATGAGAAATAACATAAAATTACGGCACATGAGTCTTACCGGTTTAATTAGTGATGCGATGGTGCGGTGTATAGGTAGAGTTGATTTTAAAGTCTTACGAGAATTTCTTCAAGGAGTAGAAGGTGCTACCAAGAAAGCAAAGCATATACGTATGACTACACCCGCTGGTGGGGATGTGGAATTTGATAATGTTTCCGGACGTCCTTTTGCTCCAATCGGTGATGGATATGCTGACGAACCTGGCACTCATTTTATGGCTGGTCAGGTTGCATGGCTACCAGAGCGTAAATCAATTAATGGAACGATTGTTTTTGATGGGGCAATAAACTTTCCATGTGGGATACTCAATGAACCTGTTATCTTAATTTTAGAATCAGGAAAAATTGTTAAGATTGGAGGGGGATCACAAGCAAGAGAATTTGAAGAATGGTTAGATAGCTTTAATCATCCACAGATGAGAGAGATAGCTCATGCAACATATGGTTTTCTGCCAGGAGCTATACTTTCAGGAGGAGTTGCGGAAGATGAAAGAATTTGGGGAAGTACTTGTTGGGGAATTGGTTCTATAATGCCTGATTTATTACCGCCTAATGGAATTCTAGCACCTTCACATACAGATGGATTATGTTTAAATACTTCTACTTGGTTAGATGGTAAATTATTTATTGACAAAGGGGAAATATTAGATCCGAAATTAAAAGAATTAGCAAAGAAACTTGGAAAATATTAAATAAAATTAAAAAATAAACTGTAATGTTGTTAAGCAATATTTACACTTTCTAGTCTTTTCAAAAGAGAATAATATTATTTTTACATAAAAAATCAAAATCGAACTTGAAAATTATCTTATTGTTATATAGGAGGTGATAAAATAGCTTAATTTGTTTATCTTGTTATATAGGAGGTGATAAAATAGCTTAATTTGTTTATCTTGTTATATAGGAGGTGATAAAATAGCTTAATTTGTTTATTAATTTTAGTAAGAAATTTCAATTATTAATGGAGGTATGAAATGAAAAGATACAGTAAGCTTTTAATAAACGTATTATGTTTAGTTACAATATTGTTAATTTTTACAATATTTGCTTTCAGTGAAAGCATTGTTCGATTTAGCTCGGTTTGGCCAATTCATATAGATCCTACTACTAGTATGGATTCTGCAAGTGTAACTGCTTATGTCAACTTATATGATCCCCTGGTTTTCCCTGATAAATTTGGGAACCCTCTACCTCATGTAGCTGAAAAATGGGAAAAATCATCTAATGGGCTAACCTATACTTTTTATCTAAGACCAGGTATTAATTTTCACAATGGTAGCGAATTAACAGCTGAAGATGTAAAATTTTCAATGGATCGTCTAATTGAAATTGGAGAAGGTTGTGCATTTTTGTTTCTTGATAAAATAAAAAATACTGAAGTTATTGATAAATACACTGTTGCATTTCATCTGGAAAAAACCTTTGGTCCCTTCGTTGCCGTGTTAGAACAATTATTTATTATAAATAAGGATTTAGTTGTAAAAAACATTAAAAAGCCTGGCATGTATGGCGAAATGGGAGATTATGGTAAAGAGTATATATCTCTGAATGATGTTGGATCTGGGCCATATATGATAAAAGATTATAAACCAAAAGAATATATGTTAATGCAGAAGAATCCTAACTATTGGATAGATATTAAGTCAGCGCCAGAGGAATTTAAAATGATTGGTTCCACCGAGCCAGCGTTAGTAAAAACATTAATGTCGCGAAAGGAACTTGAAGCAACAGACATGTGGCATTCAGAGGAAGTTTTGAGTAGCCTGGATAAAATTGAAGGGGTGGAGGTTGCTAAATGGTGGCCCTCTGTTTTAGATTATTATATGAGTATAAATACAAAAAAAGCTCCTACGGATGATATACACGTGAGAAAGGCAATGGCTTGGGCATTTGATTATGCACAAGCTATGGAATTGGTTCCTGGCTCAGTTCAAGCAAAAGGACCAACTCTAATGTATCTTAAGGGCTCAGATCCCAATGCTTTTCAATATAAACGTGATTTAGAAAAGGCAAAAGCCGAAATAAAAAAATCTAAATATTATGGGCAATTAGAGAATTACCCTGTTGATTCCGTTTGGAATGATGAAATTAAAGAAAAAGTATCTATGCTATTTATGGCAAATATGGCGGATATTGGTATAAAGGTAAATAATATAAAATTAACATGGTCTAAATTATGTGATGTTAGTGCAAGTCAAGAAGCAACCCCCCATGTTACTCATATTTTTGATACTCCTAGATATCCTGAGGCTGGTTCCATGCTGGAAGCTAGATATCATTCTAAGACAAGTAAAACTTGGGAGAATAATGAATGGCTTCTTGATGAAAAGCTTGATGAAATGATAGAAGATGCTGTTTCTACTAGTGATGAAAAAGGTAGGATAGATAAATATGTAAAAATATCGAAATATATAATGGATCTATGTCCTACTATCTTTGTGATAGAAATGCCTGAAGCACGTGCCTACCAAACATATATGGATTGGCCGGCTGCAAGAGGAGAGGCAATACTGGTTCCTGGTTATGAAAATGCCATCCGTTTCATAACACTGCAAGAAGATAGATAAAGTCACCATGATTTTAAAAGTCTAAACAAAAAAATTAATCTATCAAGGAAGTCCCCATCTGTGAAGGCGGGGACTTCCTTTAAACATCTGCCTTTTTCTTATGTAAGAATAAAGGAAGAATTAGTCCGAAGGTAGGTAACATGAAGAAAAGGAAGAAGTAGAGCAAGCATAGCTTTATCTTGAATGGATTACATCTGCAAGGTGTGGAATCAATAAATTAGTTGATAAATTTTATGCATATAAAAAGTTTAACAAAAAATGTGTATTAGAGGAAAAAGAAAGGGAAAAAAATAAAGAACTTTTGAATCCTCCCTCTATTTCCTTTAGTTATATATTTACTGAGGAGTAAGTTTAAAAATGAATATTAATAAAAATTTAGTATACATATGTAAGAAAATCCTGCACTCAATTTTTGTTTTAATAAGCCTTTCCATATTAATATTCGTTATTTCTCGTTTAATTCCAGGAGATCCAGTAAGAATGGCATTTGGGGTAATGACTCCTGATGAAGTTATTCAAAGAGTAAGAATTGAGATGCATTTTGATGAACCAATTTATACACAATACTTTTATTGGATTAAAGGTATACTCCATGGTAATTTTGGAATTTCTCTTTATACTCGCCAGCCCGTTATTAAGGATATTATTGAAGTGCTTCCAGCAACTTTAGAGCTTGCAATTTATACAGTATTGCTTCAGGTATTTTTTGGAATTTTAATAGGTGTATTTTCAGCTTATTTTAAAAATAGTTTTACAGATTATTTATCAAGGTTGCTAGCTTATATGGGTGTAGTTACTCCCCCTTTTATTTTTGCCATTTTAGGAATGTTTATTTTTTCTTATAAATTAGACATTCTTCCGACTATGGGCAGACTTACTCCGGGGATGATGTTCCCTACAAAAATAACCGGTTTAATTACAATAGATTCATTAATACAGGGAAAATATTTTATATTTTTTGATGCATTGAAGCATCTAATATTACCTGCAATAAGCTTGGCCTTGGTAGGGATAGCCAATACTTCTAGAATTGTTCGATCAGGAATATTAGATAATATTAATAAAGATTACATTCTTGCTGCAAAATCTTATGGTTTTCCCGATCATACTATAATGTTCCAAGATCTTTTGAAACCATCTATTATTCCGGCGGTATCACTAACGGGTTTGCAATTTGCTGTAATTATGACAAATGCTTTATTGGTAGAAGCAATTTTTAATTGGCCAGGCTTTGCTCGTTATGGGATGAATGCTATCTTAGAGAAGGATCTTAATGCTATAACTGCAGTGGTAGTAGTTTTTGGTTTTATTATTTTGGTAACTAATGTATTTGTTGATATAATTATTAATTATCTTGACCCACGGATTAGCATGAGAGAGGATGTGGCAAAGTAACATGAAAAAAACACATTATCATAGGTTTACTTTTATTAATAAGTTAGAAAATTTAAATAGAATAAGGTATGAATTTTCCAAAAATAAACTTTCAATGTTAGGGCTAATAATGGTTTTGATTGTTTTATTCTTAGCGATTTTTGCGCCTCTAGTTTCTACCCATCCAGAAGCAGTAACTAGGTATGTAAATTTTAAAGATGCAAATCGTCCTCCTAGCTCTGAATACTTTTTTGGAACTGATATATTTGGACGTGACGTTTTTACACGTACTATTTATGGCTTTAGATTTTCATTAATGTTAGCTTTTACAGTACTCTTCGTTTCACTGCCCTTTGGTGTGGTTTTAGGCATTATTGCTGGCTACTTTCATGGTAAATGGGTTAGCACTTTTATAATGAGGTTTACGGATGTTTTTCTGGCAGTACCACCTTTGCTTCTTGCAATGGCTATAGCAGCAATGCTTACTCCCAGTATTGTAAATGCAATGATCGCTCTTTGTTTGGTCTGGTGGACATGGCAGTGTAGATTAGTATATGGTCTTGTTTCTTCTATAAAGGGAGAATATTATGTTTTATCAGCAGAGTTGTGCCATGCAAGCAAATTACATATTATTCTTAAAGAAATTTTACCAAATTGTATTTCTGTAATTATTACTAAAGCAACCCTTGATTTAGGAGCTATAATTTTAATAGGAGCTAGTTTGAGTTTCGTAGGTCTTGGAGCTCAACCTCCAACTGCTGATTTAGGTACTATGGTAGCGGAAGGAGCTAAATATTTACCTGATTTTTGGTGGATGGCACTATTTCCAGCATTAGGGATTGTGTTAATTGTGTTAGGATTCAATCTTTTAGGAGATGGGATTCGTGATATATTTGCTGTTAAGGAGGTGTAATTATTGAAATTACCATTACTAGAGATTAAAGATCTACATTTACAATTTAAAACATATGACGGTTTACTTAAAGTTTTAGATGGAATAAATTTAAAAATATTTCCCGGAGAAAAAGTCGGTTTAATAGGAGAAGCAGGGTGTGGTAAAACTACTATGGTAAAATCTGTTTTAAGGATTATACCTATGCCTCCTGCAATCATATCCAAAGGGGAAATTTTTTATAAAAATAAAGATATTTTAAAAATGACGCGCAGAGAATTAAATAATTTTAGGCGAAAAAATATTTCTATGGTATTCCAATATCCATCAAGTTCTCTAAATCCGGTTTTTTCAATCGGCCATCAATTGCGAAAAGTGTTAAAATTTGCAAGAAATTCTAATAAATTGAAAAGATTAAATAAAAAAGAAATTCATAAGAGGGGAATTAAATTATTCAATGAAGTTATGCTTCCTGATCCAGAGAGAATACTAAAAAGCTATCCAATTCAGCTTTCTGGTGGTATGTGCCAAAGGGTATGTATATCTAATGCAATAGCAAGCAATCCTGAGTTACTTATTGCAGATGAGCCCGGAACAGCGCTTGACGTTACGATTAAAGATCAAATCTTAACTTTATTAGAAAAAATAGTTAAAGAAAAAAATTCTTCAATTATGCTAATTAGTCATTCCCTGGGTTCAGTGAAAAATATTACTGATAGACTTTATGTTATGTATGCAGGCTCTATTGTTGAGGTTAATAATACAAAGAAGCTTTTTACTGAACCGTTACATCCCTATACAAAAGCGTTAATTGAATCTGTCCCCAAACTTACAGGGGAAAAAATGTCAACTGGTATTCCAGGGCACATCCCTAATTATTTAAATCCTCCTACAGGTTGTCGTTTTTATCCCAGGTGCAAACATAAGTTATCGTTATGTGAAAACAAAAAACCACCTCTTTTTAATATTGATGAAAATCATCAAGTCTCGTGTTGGCTTTTTAATAGGAGGGAAAAATGAAGAACACAATACTAAGCATTAAAAATTTAAAAAAGTATTTTTTTACAAAATTTGGGATAGTAAGAGCTGTTGATGGAATTAATCTTCATGTTGAAGAAGGTAAAACCTTAGGATTAGTTGGTGAATCAGGTTCTGGAAAAAGCACTGTTGCGTATAATGTTGTTGGAATGTATCGGCCAACTGATGGAAAAATTATTTATGGCGGAAAAGATATAAGTCTTGAAAGCAGTAAACGTTCTAAAAAATTAAAAAAAGAAATACAAATTGTATTTCAAGATCATAATAGTACTTTAAATCCACGAAGAAATATAGAACAAATTCTTAAATTACCGATTTTAATTCATGGTAATTTTAATAAAAAAGAAGATAATGTATTGCTTGATAGAATTGAAGAGTTACTTAAAATGGTTGAATTACCAACGGATTATATTTATAAATATCCTCAAGAAATTGGGGGGGGAGAAAGGCAATTAATTTCAATCGCAAGAGCATTAGCGACAAATCCTTCTCTAGTTTTATTAGACGAACCAACTTCTGCTTTGGACGTTTCAATTCAGGCAAAAATTATAAAAACATTAATTGGGCTGCAGAAAAAGCACAACCTTAGCTATCTTTTTATTACCCATGATTTGAGTTTGATGAGGAATGTAGCTACGTCTGTTGCGATCATGTATCTTGGCAAAATATGTGAAATTGCGCCAACATCGATTTTTTTTAACAATCCACTCCATCCTTATACACAAATGCTGTTATCTTCAATACCGGTTATTTTTGATGATGAAGAAAAGCTAAAACCAAAAAAAATAAAATCATTTGGAGAAATACCAAGTCCAGTAAACGTTCCTAAAGGATGTAGTTTTAACTCACGTTGTCCATTCAAAAAAGAAGTATGTACCAAGGAGAAGCCACAAATGCGAGAAATAGAAAAAGATCATTTTGTTAGCTGTTTTTTCGTCTAATTTGTAAAAATACACATAAAATATTGTCAAATAAAATTTAATATAATATATAATATTATTTTAATAATTTGAAGGATAAAGACACTAGGAGTTTATCCATGGAAGAACGAATAAATGTAATATATTAAAATCTATCCATGGAAATAAAATTATCAGGATATATTGCATGTAGCACAAATATTATATCGTGTAGTTAATAAAATATCACTGCCTTACTCTAAATTCTGGTATGTTGAGATACAGAGAAGTCTACCTGGGTGCACGAGATCATTGAACATGACGTTCAAGTAGATAATTAATATACTGTGTTGATGCTATTATCTCAAGATTCCTAGTGAGCGCAGCGACAAGGTGTAAAAAATGTCAAATTACTAACAAACCAAGAAAGAATCTTTATTTTTAGCTATCTAGTGTAGATTATAGTAAAAAATTGTTTAATTTAAATATGTTTTATTTGTCTGATTTTTTAGACGAAAAGAGAATTTCTGAATATCCCAAGCAGTAATAGATTAAGAATTTAGGTCAAGTGAATTTTAAACTTTTTTAAAGTGTCGCTTGCATACCTATAGATAGTTATCTAAATATTAATCAACTATTGCTGCTGACCGTAAATTTATCAAAGATCAACCGTTTTTTGTTAAAAAAAACTAACCATGAAGATTTAGTATGCAGATGTTTATGCAAAAATCGGGAGTTTTTTATTTTTAAAACATATGATGAGCAATTAAAAAAATAAAGCAGGGAAGGAGTATTTGTGGAAGTCGATTTAATTAATATTTTGTTTCAGATGGTTAAAATAGACAGTGAATCCGGAGAGGAACAAAAGTTTTTGCAGTTTCTCAATAATCTGTTTGAGAAGAAACTGAATGCGCATTGTGAATTTGATGATTATGGAAACTTAATTGCTCATGTATTTGGTAAAAATAGTCAAAGACAATCTACCATTCTTTTTTGCTGTCATGGTGATACGGTCAAGCCGGGAAAGGTAATTCAGCCAATTCTTTCAAATGGAATCATTCGTTCAAAAGGAAATACTATTTTAGGGGCTGATGACAAAGCCGCTATTGCTGAAATATTGGTAGCTATTAGGAATGCCTCTCAACACCCTCCAATAGATATTGTTATTACCCGCCGAGAAGAGGAAGGTTTGCTAGGTTCCAAGAATTTGGATAAAAAATTTTTAAAAGCAAAAGCAGGGTATGTCCTTGATTATAAAACATTACAAGATATTATTGTTGGTGGACCCTCTTTAATGGAGATTAATGTAAAGATTATTGGCAAAGCTTCTCATGCTGTGGAGCCACAGAATGGTATTTCTGCTATTGAAGTAGCTGCCCCTGCGATTTGCAGTTTAAAAACTGGGTGGATAGATAAGGAAACTACAGTAAATATTGGTATAATTTAGGGAGGGGAGGTGATTAATGCAGTTCCAGATCGGACCACTATTCAAATTGAGTGCCGTAGCCAGAATCACGGAAAATGTGTAATCCAGAGTAATGTTATAAAAGATACCTTAAAAAGGGTTGCCTGTGCTCGGAAAGCCAGGGCAGAAGTCAATATGAATTTAGGATTGAATGCTTATCACATACCAGAAGATGCAAAAGTAGTAAAAATAGCTAAGAGAGCCATTCATAATATAGGAATGAAACCAAGAGTAAAAATTATCTGCGGGGGAAATGATGCTTCTAATTTAAACAGGATGGGAATTCAGACTGCTGTCTTGGGTACAGGTAGTAAACTGCCCCATAGTAAAGATGAACATATTGAGATCAAGGATATGTTAAAAGCTGTAAAAATACTTCAGGAAATCTTTCAGGTCTGGAAATAGCAAATATAAGAGAGAAGGAGAATTGATTTTCTAATTTATCGATTCCTTGTTTTTGGCTATTTTTTAAAATAGGCGCTTAAAATGGCTTATTTTAGATGGGGGTGAAAAGCCTTATTCTATAAGAGTTTTAGTGAGATTGTAGAGTTTAAAATTCAAAGAAGGGATTTAAAAACTCCTTACAAATTAACTGTTTTATTTTAAAAGATACTTTAAAGGCTTGTGAAAACTATATAAAAAAAATAAAGAAAAAAGTTTATTATTCATACTATTGTACAAAGGAAATGCTCTATACGATGGCGTATATTTTATAACGGTAAATAAATTAAAGAGATATACAGTTTCTAATTGAGGTATAAAAAAAGATGAAAATAGTAATAGCCCCGGATTCGTTTAAAGGTAGTTTAACTGCTGTAGAAGTATCAGATGCAATAGAGCAAGGAGCAAGAGAGATCTTTCCGGAAGCTGAAATTGTAAAAATCCCTATGG
>SDBT01020194.1_pt1 | contig 10423 bp, 8 predicted proteins | sample 2277101 | NCBI WGS metagenome assembly SDBT01 (sample SAMN10404973, study PRJNA504765) | marine sediment metagenome | isolation source: marine sediment core GS10_PC15, 103 cmbsf | place: Arctic Ocean: Southern Knipovich Ridge | collected 2010
GCGACAAGCTGATCGCAAAGATCGGTCTCCCCGATGTTGCCTGCTTCGTGCCCGAATACATGGCCGCCTCCTACAAGGCCAAGACCTCCATGCCCGTCAACGATACGTCCAAGCTGACTGGCGACGATCTGCTGATCGTTTATCCGAGCCTCAAGGCACCGAGTTTCAATATCGAACCCAAGGGCGCCAGCGAAGTCGGACTCGACGCCGATGGCAACCTGCTCTACGCACGCATCACCGCCGAAGATGCAGCCAAGCTTCCGAGCGACTGCATCTGCAAGTTCCTCGATGCGGCCAAGGCCAATCTGCAGACCGTTACCAGCGACCTGCCCGTATGGGGCTATACGTGGGATCTGGTCCTTGAGAACCCCGATCTGATTACCGCCGAATTTCAGGCACTCGGAAAGAGCGGAATCGAAGGCACGGTTGAAGAACCTAACGCCATCCGCGGCAGTGCGAAAGACGTTTTCATCGGCGAAGGCGCTGTCATTCACCCGATGGTCGTCTTCGATGCCGAACACGGACCGATCTATCTGGAAAAGGGCGTTGAAGTTCACCCGTTCACCCGCATCGAAGGCCCGTGCTATGTCGGTCAGGATTCGATCCTGCTGGGAACGAAGTGCCGCGAAGGCAATTCGATCGGACCGGTCTGCCGCGTCGGTGGCGAAGTGGAAGAATCGATCATCCACGGCCATTCGAACAAGTACCACGACGGCTTCCTCGGTCACGCTTACGTCGGCGAGTGGGTCAATCTCGGTGCTTACACTACCAATAGCGATTTGAAGAACGATTATTCGGACGTCTCGGTCGTACTCGACGGCAAGCGCCCGATCAACACCGGTTCGACCAAGGTAGGTTCGCTTATCGGCGATCACACCAAGACCTCGATCAATACAATGTTCAATACCGGTTCGTACGTCGGTGCGATGGCGCTGATCATGGCAATCGGCGAACCGCTGGCGAAGTTCATCCCGTCGTTCTCGTGGTTCCTGAGCGGCGTTGCGACCAAGGGCTTCGGCAAGAGCAAGCTCTACGAAACCGCCCGGATCGCCATGTCTCGTCGCGGCTGCGAGTGGACGGCCGACGAGGAAGCGATGTGGGATGCAATCTTTGAACTGACCGCGGCGACGCGCGACCCGCTGATCAAGAAGGGCCGCAAGAAGCTGCTCAGGAAGTAAACCCGCACTCTTTTAAAAAGTAAGCCCGCACTCTTTTTAAAAAGTAAATCCGCACCCTTGAAAGAAAGGATGCAAAAGGGATTACATGGCCGCAATAACGGAGTATTCGATTGATTCGACCGCCGGGACTTACCCGCGCGACCGCATATTCAATCCCAAGAGTATCGCCGTAATGGGAGCCACCCAGACACCGGGTACGGTTCCCTACGATATCTTCCACAACATACTTTCGTCGGGCTACAAAGGTGTGCTTTACCCGGTTGCGCCGGGCAAGCGCAGTATCTCGGCGGTGCCCGCATACAGGTATCTTACGGACATTCAGGACGACGTGGACCTGGCGGTAATCGTATTCCCGGCCAGCGTCTGCGATCGTGCGTTGGAAATGTGCGGAAAGAAGGGCGTCAAGGGCGTGATCATGATCTCGGCAGGTTTCCGCGAGGTCGGTCCCGAAGGCGTCAAACGCGAGCGACGCATCAAGGACATCTGCGCCGAATACGATATCTCGCTGATCGGGCCCAACTGTCTGGGCGTGATCAACACCGATCCCAATATCTGCCTGAACGCATCGTTTGCCCGCAAGATGCCCGCAGAGGGGCGCATTGCGTTCTTGAGCCAGTCGGGTGCTTTGTGCACGGCTGTGCTCGATTACGCACGCGGAAAAAACATCGGCTTTTCCAAGTTCGTCAGCTTCGGAAACAAAGCCGGCGTCACCGAAATCGGCCTGCTCGATTACCTGCACCAAGATGAGAAGACCGATGTTATCCTGCTCTATCTCGAAGAAATGCGCGACGGACGGGCGCTTATCGAAACCGCAAAGCGCATCACTCGCGGCGATAACGCCAAGCCGATTCTTGCCATCAAGTCCGGCAGGACCCCGCAGGGTGCCGACGCCGCCTCCAGCCACACCGGCTCGCTTGCCGGTGAGGACGCAATTTGTGACGCGGTGTTCGCCGAAGCGGGCATCATCCGCGTTAACAGTCTCGATGAGATGTTCGATGCCGCCATTTTGCTGAGTAATCAGCCAATGCCCAAAGGTGACAGGATCGCAATCGTCACCAATGCGGGCGGTCCGGGCGTGATGGCTACCGATGCTGCGGTCGCTCTTGGCCTGCAGATCGCCAGGTTCACCCCCGAAACTACCGCCAAGCTGGACGAAGCACTGCCCGCGGCTGCCAACAAGAAAAATCCGGTCGACGTAATCGGCGACGCCCGCTCGGACCGTTACGAAGCTGCCGTCGAGGCTGTACTGGAAGATCCCAACGTCGATCAGGCGCTGATTATTCTCACTCCGCAATCGATGACGGATATCGAGCAGATCGCACACGGTATCGTTTCGGTCAAGCAGAACTCGAAGACCGATAAGCCCGTCGCCTGTTCGTTCATGGGCGCCTGGGACGTGATGCCTGGTGTGGACATTCTTCAGCAGGCGGAGATTCCGCATTACATCCTGCCGGAAGCGGCTTGCGTTGCGATGGCTAATGTGAAGAAGATTCTCGACTGGCGAAAGATGGAACTGACGGAATATGAGCCTCTCGATGTGAATTTCGAGGCCGCGCGTGAAGTTCTCGAACATTGCCCCGAGGGGTACATGCGTGAAGACCAGGCCCTTGCGGTGCTGAAGGCTTACGGGCTGCCCGTACCGGATCATGCATTGTGCACAAGCCCGGACGCTGCGGTCGAATTCGCGGAAAAGCTTGGCTATCCCGTCGTGCTTCGCGTGGTAAGCCCGCAGATCGTGCATCGCTACGAGGTCGGCGGAGTAAAGCTCGATCTCACCGATGCAGACGCGGTACGTCAGGCGTATCAGGACATACTGGACAGCGTCGCCCTCAAGGCACGCGATGCGAACGTCACGGGCGTGATAGTTCGCCCGATGATTCCGCAGGGTCACGAGGTTATCCTCGGAGTCAAACGCGACGCGGTGTTCGGACCTACGCTGATGTTCGGCCTGGGCGGAATCTTCGTCGAGGTAATGAACGACGTTACTTTCGCGTTGGCACCCATGGACGCCGGAACCGCAGGGCGAATGGTCCGCGGGATCAAGTCCATGAAAATACTGCTCGGTGCGCGAGGAATGCCCGTTGCGGACCTTGGCAGCATTGAAGATTCACTGCGTCGGCTTGGACAATTGGCCGACGATTTCGAGCGTATATCGGAATTGGATATCAATCCGATGATAGTGGGCGACGAAGGGACCGGTTCCACCGTCGCAGACATACGGATAAGACTGAGCGATTTTTAATATGCCATTCGGGCACCGTTTAAAACTGAACGATTTTTAATATGCCATTCGGGCACCGTTTAAAACTGAACGATTTTTAATATATCATTTGGGCACTATTTAAGACTGAACGTTTTTTAATATGCCATTCGGGCACCAGTTCAAGACTGGGCGATTAGAAAAGTGCGGCAATAGTCGCGACATTTAAGGATTCTGGAGAGAACGATGGAAAAAAGCGAAGTTAAGGAAAAGATCATCAAAGTCGTCTGTTCCATACTGGACGTCGAAGCTGACATCGTCAATGACGATAGCCACTTTGTGTTCGACCTGGGCGCAGAGAGCACCCAGTCGGTACAGCTGGTAGCGGGCTTCGAAGAAGAATTCAACATCGAGATGGAAGGCGAAGCCGCCCTCAGCATCGAGACCATCGGCGGGGCTGTCGATTTCATCGCCGATTACATTAAGTAAGACAAACTCGTAACGATCATTCGCCACGGGCAGTGGGTCTCGGCGCGGGTTTCTGCGCGTGAGGCTTTTCTGCGCGGCGAATACCAATAGCAACAGGAGATACAAATGGAAGTTATCATCAACAAGAGCTTTGAAGAACTTTCGAAGCAGGCCGCCAAGGTTATCGCCGATATCGTCAACGCCAAACCCGACGCAGTTCTGGGCCTGGCGACCGGTTCGAGCCCGCTGCCGATGTACAAAGAACTGATCCGTATGCACAAAGAAGAAGGTCTGGATTTTTCGCACTGCACGACCTTCAACCTCGATGAGTACGTGGGCCTGAATCCCGCTCACGATCAGAGCTACCACTACTTCATGAACACCAACCTGTTCGAGCACATCAATATTCCGCCTGAGAACATTCATATTCCTTCGGGCACGACGCAGAACTATCTGGCCTTCTGCGAATGGTATGAAGAACGCATCGATGAGTGTGGCGGAATCGACATCCAGGTGCTGGGAATCGGCAGCGACGGACATATCGCGTTCAACGAGCCGGGCAGCTCACTGGGCTCGCGCACGCGTATCAAGACGCTCGCCAAGCAGACGATCGACGATAATGCACGGTTCTTCAACAAGGCCGAAGACGTCCCGATCTACGCCATCACCATGGGCGTGGGCACGATCGTCGAAGCCGAGACGCTGATCCTTCTGGCAAACGGCGAAGCAAAAGCCACCGCTATCGCCGACGCAATCGAAGGCCCGGTCTCTTCGTGGTGCACCGCTTCTGCATTGCAACTGCATCCGGATAGCCTGTACTTCATCGACGAAGCAGCAGCTTCCAAGCTCAAAATGCTGGATTACTACCAGTGGATCCAGGACAAGAAGCCCGGAGCACCCGAAGGTAGCTGACCGATAAAGCTAAAAGCCAGCTTGCAGTTTAGCTGGAAGCGATAAAAAATACATACGGAGTAACGGCCATGGGCGAATTGCGCGTAGTGGATACCCGAAGGCTCGGATGGGATTTTATCCCGCCGGAGTTTCTACCCGAAGGTAAGGACGAACACTACATCCGCGACGCGCAGTCGCCCTGGCCTCTTGATTACTGGTCGCCTCTCAGCGACGAGCAGATCGCTGCCCTGCAAGCCGGCGATAACACCGCCGACGACTGGGTAAATGTTCTGGTCGCCCCCGGATTCGATGCCGCTAAAGTCCGTCGCTGTCAGTTTCGAGGGCTGGTCCGCATTGGTTCGCTCAGCGATAAGTGTCTCGAATTCAACGAACTCATCACGCCGATCGGGCTTTCTGACAGCCTGATCGTCTCGTGCGATATCGGAAACGACGTCGCCGTCCACGACGTTCACTACCTTGCCCACTACATCATCGCCGACAACTGCATCCTGCTGAATATCGACGAGATGCATACCACCAACCACGCCAAGTTCGGTAATGGAATCGTTACCGACGGCGAGGACGAATCCGTACGCGTCAGCCTCGATCTGATCAACGAAGCGGGCGGGCGTGAAATCCTGCCCTTCGACGGAATGATCGTAGGCGACGCCGCGCTGTGGGCGCTTAACCCCGGCGATAAGGAACTGACGGGCAGGCTTCGCGAAATTACGCAAAACCAGTTCGATTCGCGTCGCGGTTTTTATGGCGAGATCGGCGCCAATTGCGTCATCAAAACCAGCCGCATTATCAAAGACGTCAAGCTGGGCCCGTGCGCCTACGTTAAGGGCGCCAACAAGCTGAAGCAAACGACCGTCCATTCCAGCGCCGAATCGCCCACCCAGATCGGCGAGGGCGTGGAGCTGGTCAACGGCATCATCGGCTTCGGCTGCCAGGTGTTTTACGGCTGCAAGGCGGTTCGCTTCGTCATGGGCGACAACGCCAGCCTGAAGTACGGTGCGCGGCTGATCCACTCGGTGCTCGGCGATAATTCAACGATCTCCTGCTGCGAGGTGCTTAACAATCTGGTTTACCCCGCCCACGAGCAGCACCACAACAACTCGTTCCTGGTCGCCGCGCTGGTGATGGGCCAGAGCAATATCGGAGCGGGCGCTACAATAGGTTCCAACCACAATTCCCGCGCGCCGGATGGAGAAATTCATGCAGGCCGCGGATTTTGGCCCGGTCTGTGCGTGACGCTCAAGCACAATTGCAAGCTGCCCTCGTTCACCTTGCTTGCCCAGGGCGATTACCCAGCCGAGCTTAACGTCCCGCTGCCGTTTAGCCTGGTTTCCAACGACGTTGCCAAGGATCAGTTGCAGATACTGCCCGCTTACTGGTGGCTGTACAATATGTACGCACTGGCACGTAATGACTGGAAGTTCAACACGCGAGACAAGCGTAAGGTCAAGCGACAGAAGATCGAATTCGATTCGCTCGCGCCCGACACCGCCCAAGAGATATTCACCGCGTTGGAATATCTAGCTATCTGGACTGCACAAGCGCAGATACGCTCAGGCGGGGCAAACACTGAATCTCTCAGCGACGCAGAGCTTTCAGCTACCGGCCATAAGCTGCTCAGCGGGCCGGCCGACGACCTGGAAGAACTCGAGATACTCGCACCGGGCGTGGAACGCTCTACGCGCAAGACCGTCGTCTTCAAAGCGCACGCCGCCTATGCAGCCTACCGCCAGATGCTGCATCACTACGCCATGACGAACCTGCTGAACTACTTCCGCGAGAATCCCCAGGCGAAGCTGTCCGACATGTGCGGCGAGCTTTCCGGTGCGCGACAAAACGATTGGGTCAACCTCGGCGGACAACTCATCGCAGCGCCGGACGTCGAGGCGGTAAAGGCAGGCATCAAGTCAGGCGAACTCGATAGCTGGAACGCTATCCACGGCGAGTACGAGAAGTTTTGGAATCGCTACCCGACGGACAAAAAACGCCACGCACTGGCGACGCTGCTGGAACTGCTCGGCGTCGAGGAACTCACCATCGATCTCTGGAAAGCTGCCCTGGCAAAGTCTCTCGAAATCCAGAAGTACATTTGCGAGCAGACCTATCTCAGCAGGAAGAAGGACGACGAAAATCCGTTCCGCAGGGCAGTCTATCAGGACCTCGCCGAGATGCAGGCCGTCCTGGGCACAGCCGAGGGGAACAGCTTCGTCAAACAACTCCGCAAGGAGACCGACGAGTTCGAAGCCTTCGTCACCGAAGTGACTCAAAGAGGATAAAGGCGACCGATGCTACAGAAACTGTTATTACTGGCGGCTGCGGGGGCGTTGGGAACGCTGGCGAGGTTCGCTCTGGGCGGATTGGTCCATCGCTGGGCGCCGAACGGCTTTCCGTGGGGAACGCTGGCTGTGAATATCGCGGGGTGTTTTCTGTTCGGTATTATCTGGGCATTCGCGAGCGGGCATACGTCGATGTCCCCGGAGACGCGAACGATCATTCTGGTGGGCTTCATGGGCGCGTTTACCACGTTCTCGTCGTTCGTCTTCGATACTCACGGGCTCATTCAAAATTCGCAGTACCTCGCCGCCGCGGGGAATATATTGCTGCAGAACACGGCCGGTATCGCACTATTCTTCGTCGGTGTAATTGTCGGCAAACTTTTCTGATCCGATTAATGGTATTGAGAAAAACAGGGACTAGGGACTGGGGACTAGGGACCTGGAACGGCAGAAACAGCAGAAACAGACAGGGACTGGGGACTAGGGATCGGGAACGGCAGAAACAGCAGAAACAGACAGGGACTAGGGACTGGGGACTAGGGACCGGGAACGGTAGAAACAGCAGAAACAGACAGGGACTAGGGACCGGGAACGGCAGAAACAGCAGAAACAGACAGGGACTAGGGACCGGGGAAAAACGGCAGCAGCAACAGCAGGAAAATGGGGACGAGAGATTGCGAATTTCGGATTGCGGAATTCAACTTTCACTTGGGTGCCACTACCCTTTAGGGTAGTGCTTGCCTGCGTTCCAGCGCGGCGGGGCAGGCGTGGGTTAATTCTCTCTCCGTTACCTCAGTTACCTCTGCTGCTAATACCAATCCCAGTCGTTGTCAGATTGACACATTCGGTACGGCGCGGACACTGGCTTCGCTGATTTCGAAAAACTCTTCGCGGGCGAAGGTGAACGCACCGGCGATGACATTCGACGGGAAGATTTCCACGCGCGTGTTCATTTCGCGGACATTTCCGTTATAGAATCGCCTAGCCGCCTGGATGCGGTCCTCGGTGTTGGCCAGTTGGTCCTGGAGCTGGAGGAAGTTCGTATTCGCCTTCAGGTCGGGATAGTTTTCAGACAGGGCGAATAATTGGCCGATCGCTCCGACGAGCACGTTCTCATCGGCTGCCTGCGACTCGGGCGAGCCTTTCGAGGCTACTGCGCGGTTGCGGGCCTCGATAACTTCGGTGAGTGTCTGCTTTTCGTGGGCGGCGTAGCCCTTGACGGTGTTGACCAGGTTGGGAATTAAATCGTATCGCCGCTGCAGTTCGGTTTCGATTGCTGAGAACGATTCGCGACAGTGCTGGCGGAGTTTTACCAGCGTGTTGTACATGGCGATTATCCATATCGCCAGAAACGCGATTATCCCAAGTGCGATATAAAACGGTGCGATCATCATGCTGGGTTTCCCGGTTATTTACTGACCAGATCCTTCTGTTGCTTGACGAGGTAATCCGGCAGGCGTTCGTAGATGCCCAGTATGTGATCGATTGCCTGATGGAACGTTGCGGGCGTGAATTTTCGCCGCCCCCAGACCATGACTTGTGTTAAATCGAATTGCATCCTGAAGTCCGGCGCCGCCAGCAGGTAGTCCATCATCCGCTGGTGGATCACGTCGTATGCCCATTTCTTGTCCGGCGATTTGACGCAGAACTTGCTACTGAACTCGGCGGACTCGAAATCGATATCGTTCGCGCCGAAAAACTCGCCCACCTTGTCGAAGATATTCTCGCGGCGGATCGAGAGCGGTTTGAGCAGTATCGGGCTTTGAACGATCACCGCCGAGAAGTGGTGGTGCGAACGGTTCTTGCCCGAGCCGGTGGCGTAGTGGTAATCGAATGCGGCGATCTGAAGCCCGTCGAAGACTCCGAACATCCTGTTGTGGGCGTAGCGGCTGCCTCCCTTGCGGAGACACTTAAAGGCGGGGTAGCGGTCATCGAAATAGTGATCTTTATGTTGGGCGAACCTTAGTCCATGTTTGGCGGCCCAGGCGGCGAGTGCCTGGCGTCTCTTGGCGGCCTGAACCAAGCCCAGTATCACCAAGGCAATCGCTACAATTCCGACCAGGATGAATATGAAATGTAGCATTGCAATCTTCCTTGATGACAATTTTCGATGACAAAGGCCTGTTGTGGATACGCCCAGCAGATTCGGGGATATTGGCGGTCAATGCAAGCAGAATCGGGTAGATGGAGCTAGCTAAACCGCAAGCGATTCATACCGCTGGCGGTTTAGCATCCATCACGTCACCCCATATGCCATCCGCCGTCGACGCGGATGTTCTGTCCGGTAATGTAATCCTGTGTTGCCAGGAACACCACTGCCGCTGCGACGTCGGACGCGGTTCCTTCCCGCGCCATTGGCACTTGGGCGAGGACGGTTTGCTTTTCGTCATCGGTGGTATCGCTAGCCCACATCGAGGCTCCGGGCGAGACGGCGTTGACGCGAATTTTCGGAGCCAGCGCCCTGGCCGCCGATTTGGTCAGTCCGAGCAGGGCGGCTTTGGAGGCGGTGTAGGCCGGAAAACCTGCGCGGGCCTTTTCCGCACCGATATCGACGATATTGATTATCGCACTGCCATCCGACATGAGCTTCATCGCGTGGTGTATGCACAGGGCGGGTGCTCGGGTGTTGATGGCGAATTCGGCGTCCCACTGGCCGGCTGTAAGAGTTTCCAGCGGCGTGCGGTGGAATACCGCAGCGTTGTTGACCAGCAGATCGAGCTTGCCCATCTTTTGGGCGATGGAACCGAACATATCCGCAATCTGCTGCGGATCGCCCAGATCGGCCTGGAAAAGCTCCACGTCGCATCCGATGTCGGTAATCTCGCGGGCGGTCTGTGCTGCTGCGTCGCAGGAGTGATTGTAGTGAAGCGCGACCGAAGCACCGCCCCGTGCGAGCTCGATGGCGATGGCACGGCCGAGCCTCTTGGCGGCTCCGGTTACAAGTGCTGTCTTGCCTATGAGTTCCATGCCCGAATTATAGCCGGATTATATGCTCACGGCCCGTATAACTTCTGCCGAAGATTATCTTAGATTGCTAACGATGCTCCAGGTGCGCCCGGCCGGTTTGGCTGGGCGGATATTATATCTATATGGCGGACGCTGATGATTGATTTACATTGCGTATCTCCCGAGGTTGATCGCGCGAATATCGCCCGCGACGCGGACGTTTCGGGTTCGAGTTATATTACAGGCTCCCAGACGGTGATAGAGTCCGGCGCGGTCCTGCGCGACGTGCGCGTTCATAACGCTTACATCGAGGGCGGCGCTAAGATTGTCGATTCGATACTGATTTCCGACGGTGATCCCCGGAGTCACAATTGCGATTCGGCCGGTCGCTGCAAAGTAACCGGAGCGGGGATGACGCGGATTGGCGAGGGCGCTCAGGTAAGCGG